>Ga0213861_10004340_pt1 | contig 11590 bp, 12 predicted proteins | sample PICome_4_FD_160110 | JGI IMG/M metagenome (GOLD analysis project Ga0213861, IMG submission 160110) | Coastal seawater microbial communities near Pivers Island, North Carolina, United States - PICO131 | ecosystem: Environmental > Aquatic > Marine > Coastal | place: USA: North Carolina...
TTGGAGATCCCATCTTCCTATTGTCTTTATTGGCGGTATTTTGCCTGATAGGGGTTTGGATTTATCAAGTTCTGCAGGACACATTAACTGATCAATCACAGCAAATTTTATACATTGCAGGCCTTTCATCAGCTCTCATCGGCATTTATAGGATTTTTGTTAATGCTGGAGATCTGGGGTCAGTTTTATTGATCGGCTCAGTCATTTGTTTGATTATTTTATTAGTTGGCATATTCAATAAAAATACTTTGTTAAAAACCACAGGAAGGGGGTGGTTTGTTCCAGTTTTTTTAATTTTTATCCTTCGTACCTTTGTATATGAGCCCTATCAAATACCTTCTGGGTCCATGATTCCAGGTCTCAAAGTTGGAGATTTTATTTTGGTCAATAAACACAGTTATGGCCTCAAGGTAAATAGAATAGGCGATGCATTTGCTTTATCAGCAGATCCTGAATATGGCGATGTGGTTGTTTTTATTCCGCCCCATGTCAATGTTCCTTATATAAAACGATTAATTGGCAAGCCTGGAGATACCATTGGCTATCTAAATAAAAAGATTTATGTCAATGGCAAAGCTATTCACCAGGAGTTTATCTCCTCAACTGATGAAGAGACATTTTTAAAAGAGACTCTAGGTAGTGCAGATCGAATCATTAGAATTGTTGGAGGGAGCGCATCATATCCTGAGGAATTTATTGTGCCTGCAAACCATTATTTTGTTATGGGAGATAATAGAGATAATTCCAGCGATTCTAGATATTGGGGTTTTGTTCCAAGACAAAATTTTATGGGCACAGGCGAATTGATTTGGATGACATGGGAGTGCTGGACCTGTTTACCATCCTTTGAAAGAGCGGGCTTCATTCAATAAGCCCCATGAGTAAAAATTTTTTATCAGTGAATAAAGCATATTTAGAGCTACCCTTATTTAAACAAGCGTTTATTCATAAAAGTTTTTCTTCGAATCAAAATAACGAAAGACTAGAGTTTTTAGGAGATGCAGTCCTTGAAATTATAGTCTCTGAGTATCTTTTCAATCGCTTTGAAGGATTGGATGAGGGCAGATTAACGCAAATGAGAGCATCCATTGTTAATACTCAATCACTCGCTGAGGTTTTTCTAAAATTGGATTGCAAAGATCTGTTGCAAACCTCCAAGGGAACCAATAAATTAGACGAATCACACAAGCAATCAATTTATGCCGGCACTCTAGAGGCTTGCATAGGAGCAATTTTTATTGAATTAGGTTTTGAGGAAAGTAAAAATTTTATTTTGCATCTGTTTCATAATAGTTTGTTATTTTTAAATGAATCTAGAGAGCTCAAAGATGCAAAATCAAGATTACAAGAAGCATTGCAAGCCGATGGCGCTGAGCCACCTTCATACTCAGTTGTATCTAACAAAGAGGGTAATTATTTTGATTGCAGTGTTACGTTCAATGGGAAAACTTTCCAAGCCTCTGCTGCACTAAAAAAAGAATCTGAGCAGAAGGTTGCTGAATTAATTTTACTAGAATTAGATCTATCATGAAGAAGCAGTTTTGCGGCTATATTTCTATTGTTGGTAAACCCAATGTCGGCAAGTCCACTTTGTTGAATACCATTTTAGAGAAAAAAATATCTATTACATCTCGCAAATCACAAACAACAAGGAATAATATTTTAGGGGTCAAAACTGATGAAGAGCATCAGATGATTTTTCTAGACACTCCTGGCATTCACATCAAGGCAACCAAAACCCTCAACAAAGTATTAAATCATTCAGCCTTAAGCGTTATTGAGGACTCTGATTTAGTTTTGTTTGTTATACAGAGAACCTCATTGCAGGATCAAGATCGACAGGTTCTAAAAAAAATTAAAGAAACTAATGTGCCATCCATATGCGTGTTAAACAAAGTTGATCAAGTTGAAAATAAAAATGATCTTCTTCCCTTAATCCAAGAGATTGATGCAATTTACTCTTTTGGCGATTACGTTCCTATTTCAGCATTAAACCATGATGGTGTTGTTGATCTTTTGAAATGTATTAAAAAATATCTCCCTGAAAATGATCATTTGTACCCAGCTGAGCCTGAAGAAAAAGAAATACCAGATAATTTTTTTATTAGCGAGCTTGTAAGGGAAAAAATTATTCGGTCGCTCGGAGATGAGTTGCCTCATGAAACTTATGTGGCAGTAGAAACAAAAGCTATGGAAGGCAAGATGCTATCAATTGGGGTCATCATTTATGTTGCTCGTGATAGCCAAAAAAGCATTGTTATAGGTCATCAAGGCTCTAATTTAAAAAGAATAGGGCAGCAAACAAGAGTTGAGCTTGAAAAAATGATTCATAAAAAAGTTTTATTAAAAACTTTTGTGAAAGTAAACAAGAATTGGAATAACGATGCTCAGTATTTGAGCAGCCTTGGAGTAGGCAGCAATCAAGATGCCACATAACTGGGAGCCTTGCTTTCTTTTGCATGCCAGGTCTTTTGGAGATACCTCAATAATTGCGGATGTTTTTACAGAATCTTCAGGAAAACTTTCAATCATGGCTAAGGGCGCAAAAAATCCTCGATCAAAGTTTTTCGGGCATTTGCTTCCCTTTTCTGCCCTGCGAATCATCGTTACTGGAAAATCAGAAATGAAGACATTGACTCAGATAGATTCTAATTTTGTTTCGCAGTCAGCCAAGGGCCCGCATGATCTATATACCTATCTTTATGTTAATGAATTGATGATGCGCCTCTTACCCAAGGGACTGCCCAATCAAGAGTTATATGATCTATATCAAAACTTTGTTGAGCTTGCCAGAGCTGATGCAATTTCTGAGCTTGATCTAAGAGTATTTGAGCTAGATCTTTTAGATGTGCTCGGTTATGGGATTAATTTTGATACAGACAGCAAAGATAATTCAGAGTTCAAAGATTCCATTATTTATTCTTACATTCCAGAAAAGGGATTTCATCACACTGGCGATGTCGAGGGTTTCTCTGCGAAAGAAATTACAGCGATCAAAAATAGAACTCTTGAAGGAATTGATAAGTTAAAATTAAAACAGTTATCACAAGTTGCTATTAGCGCATGCTTAGATGGAAGAGAGTTAAGCAGCAGGGACTTTTTTAAAAAAATTAGAATATGATTTATGGAATAGGCACAGATTTGGTCGATCTTGAAAGAATTAAAAAAATGAAATCCCTGTCTGCGTTTGCCAAAAAAATTTTAGGCGATCAAGAGCTTAAAAAATTTGCTGAAATGACAGAAGGGCGAAATTACTCATATCTTGGTAAACAATTTGCAGCGAAAGAAGCATTTGTCAAAGCTCTGGGGACGGGATTTAAAGATCCAGTATTTCCTAAAGATATCCAAATATTAAGAAATTCAGAGGGTAAACCAGAAGTTTTATTGTCTGGGGAAGCAAAATCTTATGTTGAGAGCTTGGGCATCACCAAATCCCATGTTAGTCTAGCCGATGAAAGCAACCACCTACTTGCATTTGCAGTATTAGAAAATGAATAAAATACTTCTCTTAGGGCCACCAGGTGCTGGAAAAGGCACCCAGGCAGATATCATTTGCGAATCTCTCAAAATTCCTAAAATCAGCACTGGAGATATGTTGCGATCAGCCATTGCATCAGGAAGCGAGTTGGGTAAAAAAGTTACAGACATAATGAATTCTGGTGGCTTAGTTTCCGATCAGATTATTATTGAATTAATTCTCGATCGCATTTCTCAGCCTGATTGTGTAAATGGATTTTTATTTGATGGCGGAATAAGGACTGTTGGCCAAGCAGATTTGTGTGTTGAAAATAATATTGAATTTACTCATGTAATTGAGATTAAGGTTGATGATGATGTAATCATAGATAGAATGTCTGGCAGAAGGGTGCATCCAGGTTCAGGAAGAAATTACCATCTGGTATACCAACCTCCTAAGCAAGAAGGCATAGATGACATTACTGGAGAGCCCCTGATACAACGTGAAGATGATATGCCTGAAACAGTTAAACATCGATTGCAAGTTTACCAAGATGAAACTAAGCCACTGGTAACTTATTATCAATCGCAAGAAAATAAAATTTCCCTCAAGTATATTGCTGTTGATGGCTCCCAATCCGTTGAAAAAGTATTTGAGGATATTGAGCAAAATTTTTAATTGAATGAAAATTTTATCCCTTGATGTCAGTGGAAATTACTCATCAATCTCCCTGCTTAATGATGATGAAATAAATACTTTCAGCCAAACCCATGACCGAAAAGAGAGACCAGACTGGGACAAGCTTTTTGCAAGGATTGGTTTTGATTCAAAGAAAGGTTTCGATACTCTTGATGGTCTAGCTTTTGCTTGTGGTCCTGGCTCTTACACCGCGCTCAGAATCACCGCGTCCTTTTTAAAAGCGATAGCAGAAGTAAAGGAATTGCCGCTGATCGCAATCTCTAATCTTGAGTCCATCGCTCACCAGGCATCTCAATGGATTGATGCAGTAGAAGCAAAAATTTATGTAGCCATTGAAGCTGATTCAAAAGAAAGTTATTTTTGCAGTTATCACAAGAATAAAGATGAGCTTACGTCATCATCAAATGAGTCAGTTGTTGGGATGGATGAATTAACAGGTTTAGCAAACAAAGAAGATTGTTATTTTGCTGGAACGGGTTGGCCGATAGAAGTAACAAAGCGCTCTAATTTTTTATCTCAAGCCGCAGGAAGTGCCGAGTCCATTGCATCATTGGCCAAGAAAAAACTGGAAACTGGTGAAAGCTTTCTTCCTGAAAATGCAAATCCTGTTTATCTTAAAACTCCTGATTATCAAAAATCATGATTTCAGATTTTTTTCTTGCACTCCTTCTTGCTCTAATTCAGGGCCTAACTGAGTTTTTACCTGTTTCTAGCTCAGCACATTTATTGTTTCCATCCTTGCTTTTTGGAACCAAAGACTTTGGCATTGTATTTGATATATCAGTTCATGCTGGAACCTTGGTAGCGGTAATTTATTATTTTAAAAAAGAAATTCAAGGATTGCTCCAAGCCTGGAATCCCTGGACAAAAACTAGGAGCACGGAAAATTTCTCACTGGGAATAAACCTTATTGTTGCAACTTTACCAATTATTTTGGTTGGGTTGCTTGCATCGGATTTGACTGAGTCTCGATCCGCAAATATCAATTCAATTGCATGGGCAAACCTCATATTTGCTGGTTTGTTATATGTCGCCTTTAAATCCTCCAGCCAATCCAAGTCCTTAACTGAACTAACCCTGTTTGCGGCCTTAATAATTGGTTGTTTTCAAGCATTAGCCATCTTTCCAGGAGCCTCTCGATCAGGCATGGCAATAACTGGAGCATTGATTATTGGATTAAACATCAAAGATACCTCAAGGTTTGCTTTTCTATTAAGCATACCGACCATTATGGGAGCTTTGATATTAATGATTACTAAGGGAGCTTATTCAATAGCACTAAGTGACATGCTAATTATGTTAACAGGGTTCATTGCCTCAGCTTTCATAGCATTTTTTACCATTAAAGGTTTCCTTAGGTTTGTTGAAAAGATTGGAATGACTCCGTTTGTTTTGTACAGAGTTGCACTTGGTGTTGTGCTTTTAATTTTATGATTCCACCTCTAGTCTTTGCGCTAGCCAATCAACGAGAATTAGCTGATGAAGTTGCAAGTAGACTAGGAACCACTGCAATCAACAGTGAGCAAATGATTGGTCAGCCCCATCTCTATCTTTCAGAAGTTGGACTCTCATTTTTTCATCCGGAAGCTAGATCAAAGCATAACTTTCAAATTGATTTTGATTCAGGCTCAACAGGATGGCGAATTAAAAGAGCAAACCATGAAAAGCTTATTAAGAAAGCTTTAGGCAAATCAGATGGCCCCCTGAATATTCTTGATTGCACAGCAGGCATGCTTCAAGATACTTTATTATTTCTGAGTCTCGGTCATCACGTTACAGCGCTCGAGCAAAGCAAAATTTTATTTTATTTGCTGCGAGATGGAATAAGTCGAAGTAAAGACCAGAGAATTTTTAAAAAACTTGATCTTCTTCATACAAATGCATGTTCCTATGCTGCTCAAGCAAAAAACTTTGATGTGATTTATTTCGATCCGATGTATCCACCCTCAAAAAAAAATGCTCTAAGCTCTGGGCAGCTAGAATACATATCAAAGATATTAGAAATTGAGTCTATAGAAAATAATACAACAGAAGATTTTAAAGTTTTGCAATTAATTCCAGCACGAAAAATAGTTGTGAAAAGGCCTATTAAAGCTGAACCTTTTTCCTTGCAAACTAACTACCAAGTCTCTGGTAAAACCACTAGGTTTGATATCTATATCTAGTTCGATGATGGGAGTGAGCTTTAAATTATTTTTGATTTATATTTTAAGGTTTAGGATCTAGTTTGTCCGTCTCCTAAAACTATATATTTGAAGCTTGTGAGCTGATCCACTCCGACTGGACCTCTTGCATGAAATTTGCCTGTTGCAATACCTATTTCTCCGCCAAGACCAAACTCACCACCATCAGCAAATTGAGTTGATGCATTAATCATTACAATTGCACTATCAATCGAATGAGTAAAATGTAATTGAGCCTCCTTGTTTTCGCTGATAATAGACTCGGTATGACCTGTTCCATATTTTTCAATATGGGTGATGGCCTCATCAATTCCTGCGACAGATTTTACGCTGACAATTGGCGCTAGGTATTCTGTAGACCAATCTTCCTCTGAAGCGAGCGAAGCCCTATCATCAAAACCAATGGTTTTATCGCAACATCTTATTTCACATTCAGCATCAGATAGTGAGCTTATAAGTTTAGGCACAAAAGAAGAAGTGATCTGTTCATTAATGAGTATTGTTTCAACAGCTCCACAAATTCCAGTTCTTCGCATTTTCGCATTCAAGCAAATCGAAAGAGCTTTATCTATATCCGCCTCTTCATCTACATATATATGACAAATACCTTCTAAGTGACCAAATACTGGAACTTTTGCAGACCTTTCAACTTCTGCAACAAGACTTTTACCCCCTCTTGGAACTATGACATCTATAGAGCCATTTAACCCCTCCAACATCATGGTTGCAGCTTCTCTGCTTTCTGAAGGAACTATTTGAATGCATTCTTCTGGAAGGCCTGAGAGATTTAACGCATCTTGCAGCGAGTTGACAATCGCAGTAGCAGATCTAAGTCCATCTTTCCCGCTGCGTAATATTACTGCATTGCCAGATTTCAGACATAAACCTCCAGCATCTGCAGCAACATTAGGTCTGCTTTCAAAAATGAGCCCTATGACTCCTAGTGGCGTTGCAACTCTCGAAATATTTAAGCCATTAGGTCTGTCCCAGGAGGCAAGCACTCTACCAACAGGATCATTGAATGATTTTATTTCAGTCAAGGTATCGCATATTCCTTGGAGTCTGCTCTTGTCTAATGCTAAACGATCAATAAAAGCTTCATCTTTTTTATTGTCTTCTGCTGCCTTGATATCAAGTTTGTTTGCAGCAAGAATGACATCAGCATTCTCTTGAATTGATGCAACAGCAAAGTCAAAAAATTTATTTTTTTGATCACTAGTTGCAGTGTTTAGTATTGAACTGGCACTTTTTGCCTTGAGCCCTATCTCGTTAAGCAGTGTTGAAAGCTCTTTACTCATTTTTTAATAAACCATGTTGCTTTAGTTCTTTTGCCAATGCCTCTGATAGGTTTTTTATTTTTACCAGAAGTAATAACCATTGCACATTTATTTTTTAAACAAATTTCTGCTGCATCAATTTTAGATATCATTCCACCTTTACCCATTTGACTGGCATGACCAGCCATCTTTTTAATTTTAGGAGTAATTTTGCTTACTTCTTTGATTAGCGAGCTGAGTTTTCTTGTTTGAACATCTTCTACTGATGCATAGAGCCCATCAACCGTTGAAAGGATGATTAATAAATCTGCACCTATAAGTTTCGCTACTTTTGCAGCTAAAAGATCATTATCGCCAAATTTTATCTCATCAGTAGCCGTGCTATCGTTTTCGTTGATAATTGGAAGGCATCCAGCTTCTAATAATTTACTAACAGTGCGTTGAGCATTTTTAGATGAAAGTTTGAGCTCTGTATCTCTAGGAGTTAAGAGTATTTGGCCTATGGGTATAGAAAATTTATTTAAATGTTTCTTCCATGCTGACATTAATTCTATTTGACCGTGAGCAGCTAAAGCCTGTGACTCAGCTAAGGTTAAATTTTCTGAAAGTTTAATTTTCTTTCTTCCTAGAGCGATGGCACCTGAAGATACAACTAGAACCTCTTTATCATTTTTTAATAACCATGCTATGTCCTCGCTGATCGAAGCAAGAATACTATGGTTGACCAATCCATTAGACCCTGCAAGCACAGCCGAGCCTATCTTAATGACAATTCGATTATATGAATTTACATTGCGCATCTTTTAGAACTAAGTAATACAATAATAAGGGTTTTAAAAAATGATATTTAAACACAATAAAAATATTTCAAGAAATTTCATTGCATATTTAATTTCCATATTCTTTATTATTAATTGCGGAGGAGGGGGTGGCAGTTCAGAGCCTCAAGCTAATCTTTTAACATTCTCACTTACTGGATTACCCCCATCAGTTCGAAGCTATGAGAACGTGACAATACGAGTGCAGCCAAGCATTCAAGGATGTAAATTTGAGGTTTTAGGTCCCGATCTATTGTGGTTAAGTTCTTCAGATGACTTAAGTTTTACTTTTAGGACACCCATTATTTACACTTCAAGCAAAGAGTTTTCATTTGGCGTTCGTCCAGTTAACACCCCTGTTAAACCCGAATGTGCTGGTTCACAGAATTTCACATTTAATGTTACAAGAAATCCTACAAAATTCATTCCGAATCCTGAGCCAAGCAATATTTCATATCTTAGCTCTTTATATTTTAGTGCCCATGATATTGGATTTGGGGGAATAGAAATAACTGATAGATATTCAGCCACTGTCTGTTACCCGACAGAGAATGATTGTGTTACATATGAGAATGAATTATTTGGTCAAGATGCTCACAATATTGCGATTGGTGATTTCAATGGCGATGGGTTTGAAGATTTTGTGGTTGCATGGGCTATTTTTCCTCACACCATAGATCAAAGTAAAAAGATTTATGGACCCATCAATATCTATCTCAATGATCAAAAAGGCGGCTTTGCAGAAGATGAAAATCTATACGCTACATCAGAAGCTCCCATGCATCCCTTTGCCTATAGGTTGGTTGTCGATGATCTAAATGGTGATGGCTTAGACGATGTCTTTGCTGGATCTATGGGACTATCTGTTGAGCAGGATAAGAGATGGGGTATTGATCCTTACCCGCATTTTTTATTGTTATCAAATGCACTTGGTAAGTTTGAAGAAAGCTCTGCAAATATTAATGATGAAAATAATGGCATGGGGCAGTTATGCAGATTTGCTCATGATGCAAGTGGCGGAGACCCAGATGGTGATGGTGACATAGATCTTTTTGCCTGCAACATGTTATTGGTTAATGATGGGGAGGGTAGATTCACCATTCACCCATATCTCAATCTAGATTGGAATTATACTTATGGAAGCCCCATGAGCAGCCTGCTAGCAGATTTAAATAATGATGGGTTTGACGATATTATTTTTTGGAATTTCAATGACAGATGGAATTTTGATCTAAATCCAGAGGAAGGCTTTATTTTGCTGAGTAATGGCACCAAAGAGATTCAAAATTGGAAAAAAATACCCGTCCCCCCTGGCCCATTCGGCATCAACAAGACTAAATATAATCATGCGGTATCAGGAGATTTAAATAATGATGGCTTTATGGATGTTGCAGTTGGGATTACTAGAGCTAATCCCTATTATGAAGGCGCTTATGTCCAAATCTTAATAAATGATGGTACTGGAAATCTGGTAGATGAGACCGATGCGCGTTTTACAAATCAAGAAAGAGCAGCCAATCATCATGGAGAGAGCAATATCTACATTCGAGACATGAACTTAGATGGAGACCTTGATATTATTCATTCAACGAGAGATTTTCAAACTAGCTTTCATGGGGCACATGTTGCAATTAATGATGGAGTTGGTAATTTTCGATCTTTACCAAATTCTACTTTTCCTAATCGGCCTGTATCGTTCAATGGCAACAACGATTCTTTATTTAAAGGCGTCCCAATTGATGCAGATAAGCTTGGTTGTCTTGACCTAATCTCAACGACTGACAGTTGGCAAGATGAAAGCACAACAAGAAATTATCTGTTTTCAATCCTGAATACAGACTGCAATTATTAATATTAAGAAATTTGGTGCCCCATACCTGAGTCGAACAGGTACTCCCGAAGGAACGCGATTTTGAATCGCGCGCGTCTACCAATTCCGCCAATGGGGCACGGCGGTCATTGTAGCTGAGTTCAACATCTTTTAGAATTAGCACCTCCCATGAAAACAGAGAAATTCAATTACGATCTTCCAGAGCATCTCATTGCTCAGTATCCTTCCTCAAAAAGAACTAATTCAAAATTGCTTGTTGCCCTTGAATCTATTCAACATCAAGTTTTTAAAGATATTGGAAACCATTTAAACAAGGGAGATCTTTTAATATTAAATAAGACTTCTGTGATTCCAGCTCGATTATTCGGAGAGAAAGTTACTGGAGGGAAAATAGAACTCCTGCTGGAAAGATTTTTATCTAATCAGCAGACTTTAACTCAAATTAGGTCATCCAGGACTCCGAAAGAGGGAGCGGAACTAGTGTTTTCATTCCAAGGTCAAAGATTTTTAGCCACGGTTGAAGGTCGGCAAGATAATTTCTTTATTTTAAATTGGTCCGACGATCCAAAATCTTTATTTGAACAATACGGTCAAATCCCTTTGCCGCCCTACATGAATAGAGCAGCAGAAAAATTAGATGAAGAGAGGTATGAAACTATATATGCTGACCCCGATCAAAAAGCATCTGTTGCGGCGCCTACTGCTGGCATGCATTTTGATCAGGAGCTACTTAATTCCCTGCAAAAAAAAGGTGTAGAGTTTGGTTATGTGAATTTGCACGTTGGTGCTGGGACTTTCCAGCCTGTCAAAACAGACCATATTGAGGATCACGTTATTCATAAAGAACTTGTTGAAGTTGATGCGAGTTTAATTGATCAAGTAAAAAGAGTAAAAGCTAGTAATGGAAAAATTATTGCAGTTGGAACAACATCTGTTAGGGCTATTGAAACAGCTTTTCAAGATGAGCCATTAGCCTTTAAAGGTGAAACTTCTTTGTTTATTTATCCTGGATATAAGTTTAAAGTTGTCGATCATATGATCACGAACTTTCATTTGCCGAAATCTTCATTGCTTATGCTTGTTGCTGCCTTTATTGGGTATGAAAAAATGATGACTATCTACGAAACAGCCATTGAGCAAGAATATAGATTTTTGTCATATGGCGATGCCATGCTTTTGAAATATCATGAAATTTAATATTTCGGCTACTTCTGGTTATGCCAGGCGAGGAGAGTTAGATTTTCCAAGGGGAAAAGTTCAAACACCTGCATTCATGCCAGTGGGTACAAATGGAACAGTGAAGGCGTTAGAGGTTGAGAATCTTC
>Ga0213861_10004342_pt1 | contig 11584 bp, 11 predicted proteins | sample PICome_4_FD_160110 | JGI IMG/M metagenome (GOLD analysis project Ga0213861, IMG submission 160110) | Coastal seawater microbial communities near Pivers Island, North Carolina, United States - PICO131 | ecosystem: Environmental > Aquatic > Marine > Coastal | place: USA: North Carolina...
GGGGAATACCGCAAGAGGCTCAAACCGCGTGAAGTTCAAAAAGGCAGGATGGAGCAATGACTTCCTGCGAACACTCATCGAAGGCTTCTGAAGCGCGATTGCCCTGTCCGGTTCCCACGAGCCCTTGCAATCAGGTGCGTGCCCCCGCAATCATGTGGGTCTGAAATCGGGAGCGGGGTCACGATGGAACTGAAAGAGGCGGCGCGGGCAGTTCGGGAAAACGCATACGCGCCCTATTCGAATTTCAAGGTTGGTGCAGCGCTTCTGGCCGATGATGGCCGCGTCTATGTCGGCTGCAATGTCGAGAACGTGGCCTATCCCGAAGGCACCTGTGCCGAGGCCGGAGCCATTGCCGCGATGATCGCCTCGGGGGCGCACAGGATCGTCGAGGCGTATGTGATCGCTGACAGCCCAGACCCAGTGCCTCCTTGTGGCGGGTGCCGCCAAAAACTGTCCGAATTCGCAGCACGCGATGTGGCAGTGACATTGGCCACCACCGATGGTTCCGAATTCAAGACCTCCGTCGGAGACCTGCTGCCGGGCGCGTTCGACGCAGGGCACATGGACCGCACCTGATGGATGCAAGGGCCATCATCGCCACCCTGCGCAAAGGGGGGACGCCTGACGCCGCTGCGCTGGCTTGGTTCGCGCAAGGGCTGGCAGATGGATCAGTCAGCGATGCGCAGGCCGGGGCATTTGCCATGGGCGTGTGCCTCAACGGTCTGGGGGACACCGGCCGTGCAGCCCTGACCGCTGCCATGCGCGACAGTGGCAAGGTGTTGCGGTGGGATCTCGACGCGCCCGTGCTCGATAAACACTCGACCGGTGGGGTCGGCGATTGCGTCAGCCTGATCCTGGCACCTGCGCTGGCAGCCTGCGGCGTCTACGTCCCGATGATTTCAGGCCGGGGCCTTGGTCATACGGGCGGCACGCTCGACAAACTCGAATCGATCCCCGGCTTCCGAACCACCCTCACCGAGGACCAGTTCCGCCAGGTCGTGTCCAAAGTCGGCTGCGCCATTGTCAGCGCCAGCGCAGACATCGCCCCTGCGGACAAGCGGCTTTATGCGATCCGGGATGTGACCGCGACTGTGGAAAGCCTCGATCTGATCACCGCGTCGATCCTGTCCAAGAAACTCGCTGCAGGTCTCGAAGGCTTGGTGCTCGACGTGAAATGCGGCTCGGGCGCGTTCATGAAATCGCAGGACGACGCCCGCGCTTTGGCCCGTGCCTTGGTCGATACGGCCAACGCCACCGGCTGCCCGACCTCGGCCCTCATCACCGACATGTCGCAACCCTTGGCCCCCAGCCTTGGCAACGCGCTCGAAGTGATCGACGTGATGCGCGTTCTGACCGGGGCAGCGTCTGGCCGATTGCTGGACCTGACCGTCGCTTTGGGCGGCGCATTGCTCGAACAAGCCGGGATCGGCGATGGCACCAAAAAGATCGGTCAAGCCATCGCCAGTGGCGCCGCCGCCGAGAAATTTGGAGCCATGGTCTACGCGATGGGCGGGCCGGTGCATTTCGTCGAAGACTGGGTCCGTTTCCTGCCAGAAGCGCCCGTGATCCGTGAAGTCACTGCCACCACATCCGGCACCGTCACCACCATCGACGGCGAAGCCTTGGGCCTGACCGTTGTTGCGCTGGGCGGGGGACGCCAAGTGGAAACGGATGTGGTCAATCCCTCTGTTGGGCTCAGCGATGTGGTCTCTATCGGGGACCGGGTGACGAAAGGCCAACCGCTTGTCCGCATCCACGCCGCACGGGAAAGCCAGGCGGATGAGGCCGAACAGGCCGTTCGCGCCGCAATTACCTTGGGTGATGGTACGGCCTCACCGCCCAAGTTGGTGCTGGAGCACATCACATGAGCCGTGCGTTCCTTGTGGTGATGGATTCCGTCGGAATCGGCGGTGCGCCGGACGCCGATCAGTTCTTCAACGGCACTGTGCCTGACACTGGTGCTAATACGCTGCTCCACATCGCCCAAGCCTGCGCGGCAGGGCAGGCCGAAGAGGGGCGCACCGGCCCGCTGCACCTACCGACGCTCGACGCTTTGGGCCTTGGCCGCGCTGTTGAATTGGCAAGCGGAGAGGCCGCTCCGAACCTCACCGCAAGACCCACAGGGCGCTGGGGCGCTGCAACCGAGCTGTCCAAGGGCAAGGATACCCCCTCGGGTCACTGGGAACTCGCGGGCCTGCCTGTGCCGTGGGATTGGACCTATCTCCCAGACACCATCCCGTCCTTTCCAGACGACATCACCCAACGCATCTGCGACCTCGCTGGCACCGACGGCATCCTCGGCAATTGCCACAGCAATGGCGTGAGGGTGATCGAAACCTTCGGCGCGGAACATTTGCGCACCGGAAAACCCATCTGCTATACCTCTGCCGACAGCGTGCTCCAGATCGCCGCGCATGAAGAGGCGTTTGGCCTCGACCGACTGTTGAAGCTCTGCCAAGACCTCGCGCCGATGTGCCACGGCCGCCGCATCGGCCGCGTGATCGTACGACCCTTTATCGGGCAAGAGGGCAGCTTTGAACGCACCACCAACCGGCGAGACTATGCGATCGCACCGCCCGAACCCGTGCTCACAAACTGGGTGCAGGACGCCGGGCAAGCGGTCATCGGCATTGGCAAAATCGGCGACATCTTCTCGATGGCGGGCATCGACACGGTACACAAAGGGTCGGATGCTCAGTTGATGGCGCATCTCGCGCATCAGATCGACACCGCCCCCCAAGGCGCACTGATCTTTGCAAACTTCGTCGAATTCGACAGCAAATATGGCCACCGCCGCGATGGGTCCGGCTATGCCCGCGCGCTCGAATGGTTTGATGCCGAGCTGGCCAAACTGCTGCCAAAGCTGAAACCCGATGACCTGTTGCTCATCACGGCGGATCATGGCAACGACCCCACGTGGACCGGCACGGACCACACCCGCGAACGGGTGCCGGTGCTGATCGCCGGGGCGGGCACGGGCGCGATTGGGAATGTCGGGTTCGTCGACGTGGCGGCAAGCATCGCCAAACATCTGGGTGTGGCGTCAAAAGGATCGGGGCGGAGTTTCCTGTGATGGATGAAGAAGAACGCGAGCGTCTGAGCCGTCCGATGGACGAAGAACAGCTTGATCGCATCATGCGCCTGCCCAAGGTCGAACTGCACCTGCACCACGAAGGCGCGGCCCCACCTGCGTTCATCAAAGGGTTGGCGAAAGAAAAATCCGTCAATCTCGACGGCGTGTTCAAACCCGATGGCAGTTACGCCTTCCGCGATTTCGTCCATTTCCTCAGCGTGTATGAAGCCGCCACAAGCGTGCTCAAAACGCCCGAGGACTACGCCCGCCTGACCAAAGCCGTGCTTGAAGAAAGCGCCGCAAACGACGTTGTCTATTCCGAAACCTTCCTGTCACCGGATTTCTGCGGCGGTAGCGATGTGGGCGCATGGCGCGAATACCTGCACGCGATCAAGGACGCCGCCGACGAGGCCGAACGCGACCACGGCATCATCCTGCGCGGCATCATCACCTGCATCCGCCATTTTGGCCCGGAAAAGGCCAAGGCTTCGGCGTTGTGTGCGGCAGAAACAGCAGGCGACTGGATTGTCGGCTTCGGCATCGCCGGTGATGAAATGAAGGGTAAACCCAGGGACTTCGCCTACAGCTTTGACATGGCACGCGAAGCCGGGTTGCGCCTGACGGCCCATGCCGGGGAATGGGGCGGCGCGCAATCGGTGCGCGATGCGGTGGACGATCTCAAGGTCGAACGCATCGGCCACGGTGTCCACGCGATCAACGATCTGGCGCTTGTGGACAAACTTGTGGAGAACGAGATTACCCTCGAAGTTTGCCCAGGTTCCAACGTGAACCTCGAAGTTTACCCGAGCCTTGCTGCGCACCCGATTGAAAAACTGCGCAAACGTGGGGTGAAGGTCACGGTCTCCACCGACGATCCGCCGTTCTTCCACACCACGATGCGTGACGAATATGTCAATCTTGCCCGCACCTTCCGCTGGGATCAGGATGTGTTTGCCGAACTGAACGACAACGCCGCCCGCGCGGCCTTCTGCGACGAGGACACGCGCACCCGTGTCCTGAAACGACTGGAGCGCACATGACCCAACATCTGACCATCGTTGACCACCCGCTTGTTCAGCACAAGCTGAGCCTGATGCGCGAAAAGGACACTTCGACGAAATCGTTCCGTCAATTGCTGCGTGAAATCAGCCACTTGCTGGCCTACGAGGTGACGCGCAATCTGCCGCTGACCACCAAGCGTATCGAAACCCCGCTCTGCGAAATGGACGCGCCGGTGATCGACGGCAAGAAGCTCGCGCTGATCTCGATCCTGCGGGCGGGCAACGGGTTGCTGGACGGTATCCTCGAACTGATCCCCGCCGCACGGGTCGGCTTTGTCGGCCTCTACCGTGACGAGGAAACGCTCAAACCGGTGCAGTATTACTTCAAGGTCCCCGCGCAACTCGAAGACCGGATTACGATTGTCGTCGATCCCATGCTCGCCACCGGCAACAGCTCTGCCGCCGCTATCGACCTCGTCAAGAATGCGGGCGCCAAAAACATCATCTTTCTCTGCCTGCTCGCCGCGCCCGAAGGTGTGGCCCGTATGAAAGAGGCGTACCCGGACGTGCCGATCGTCACCGCCGCGCTGGATTCGCACCTCAACGAACTGGGCTACATCGTGCCGGGTCTGGGCGATGCGGGAGACCGGATGTTCGGGACGAAATAGCCCTTTACACCCAATCACCTGACGGGCAGTCTTCCTGCACATCTGTGGGGACAGACAAATGATTGTGTACCGTATCAAAGCTGCGGCCGCCCTGGCCGCGCTTCTCGTTTCAACGATTTCCGTATCGGCTCAGGGCTTGCAGGTCACGCCACCTGCCGAAGTGCCTCCCGCCAGCTATGACGCCCGGCAATATGTCGACAGCCGGGGCTGCGTCTATGTCCGCGCAGGCGTCGATGGCGCGGTCAACTGGGTGCCCCGCGTAAGTCAAAACCGGCAACCGATCTGCGGTCAGACCCCGAGCCTCGTCCGTTCTGCGCCTGCGCCGGTTGTCGTGGCTGAAGCACAGCCGGTCATCATCACCCCGCAGCGCATCATCACCCCGCAACGAGCCGTGCCGATGGTTTCAAACCGGACTGTCCAAGTGCAGAAATACAGCCAGCCACAACCCCGCGTTTACGAAGAACGCATCGTGCCCAAACATGTCTACGATGCGCAGGGCAACACGTTGCCCAAAGTGCCCAAGGGCTACAAACCCGCGTGGGAGGATGACCGCCTTAACCCGCATCGCGCGCACATGACCCGGCAGGGCTATCGCGCGACAAAAGAGATCTGGAGCAACACCGTACCACGGGAGCTGTTGACCAAGGATCAGAAGATCAAGGAACCGGTCATCGTCGGGCGCGGCAAAGGGCTCGGCCACTGATCACTCGCCGCAGATCCCCTGCAGGCGCAACCAATCCGCATCGCTAAGGACGGGGCGCGTCTCTTTGCCTGACATCGGATCGGCCTCGATCAATTGAAGGGTCGTTTCGCCCGTGATATCAACGGCATAGGCATAGGGTGTCGTCCGCAGGTTCGCCATTTCGAAACCAGCGATGATCACATCGTTCGACAGTTTGGCGGGCGTTCGCGCCAAGAGGTATTCGCTGTAGCGGTCGAGATCCGCATCCGCCATCTCGCCAGTGGTGAGCAGACGCAGGCTGGACCAGAGACCCGTCTCGATCAGCATCTCCTCCAGCGGGTCCTGTGTCAGCGCGCGCAGCCGTTCGGTCAGCACATTGCCCGCCGTCACATCCGGTTCTTCCGGATCTTCGATCAACGCTCTGTTGAGCAGGATGCGTCCGCCCGGCAGATGTGCCGTCTCGGCCACGCCACCGGGCAGCACCACCAAGGCACCGCGCTGCGCCGGTCCCAAGACGCGCGAAGCCAGCCGCCGCAACGGTTCGCGGGCATCCCGCGTCATGCAGGCCTGACCGGAAATCCGCATGATCCGTGCCAAAAGGGCATCCCCGATCTCGACCCGCTTGACCGCAGGCACCACTTGCACGGTGTGTCGCAGCAGCGCATCGGGCAGCCAGAACAGGATTGCCCCAATCACCGTTGCCGCGATCAGCCCTGTCATCCAGAACCGCAGCTTGCCCGGTTTCGGGCGCGTCCTGTCGATGGCGGTTCGGATGCGTTCGATCGCTTCGATCATCTGCGCGCCATCCTCGCCGAATTCGAGCGTTTCGCCCGGATCGCCGTCAGGATGATAAATCGCGGGCATCTGCCCTTTGTTCGCGCGGGCCACGGCGGCCACCGACCAATGCGCCAACACATTTCCCCGCAGATCAAGGATCTTCAGAGAGGCATCGCCCAAGGACACGATCACGTCCTTGCGCTGGTCGGCGGGCGTTGCACGCCACACACCTTCGGCCTCCAGCCGTTGAAATTCCTTCAGCGCGGTCATGCGGGCTGCTCTGCCTCGTTGATTATGGGTTAGGGTACACCCGTGTGGCCTTTCGCGCAATGCGGCAGGGGCTTCCCCCGCGCTTGCACGAGGTATGCCATCTTGGACAGTGGTTGGTTGCAATGCCTTGGCCCGCCATCGCCGCAGATGCAGGCTTGAGCAGAGTTATTGCTTTCGGGAAAACTTACACGGTTTTATGGTGTCGATAGACGAGATTGGTTCCGTCGATCCAGCATGACCGGAGGTTCTGCCATGAAGCAATTCACATTCGTCGCGTGCCTTGTGCTCTGGAGCGCGTGACCTGCCCTTGCGGACCCGGCCACCGAATGCGGTGGCAGCAGCCAGATCGAGATCGGCAATTGCGTGGCCGACACGCTTGCGCGGGTGGACGCAACCATCGAGATTTATCTGGGGTTTGCAAAGTCTTCCGCAGAAGAACTGGACGGGATCACTGGCCGTGTGGTCACGGTGCCCGCGCTGGACGCCGCGCAGGCCGCGTGGCTGGCGTATCGCGATGCACAATGCGACTATGTCGGTGCAACCTTTGGCGGCGGCTCGGGCACGGGGATCGCGATCAATGCCTGCAAGGTGGAACTGGGCCGCGCGCGGGCGGCCGAGCTGATGCGCTATATACAGTAAGCGAAGACCGCTGGCTCAAAGCGCCTTGGCCCGCTCCCGCAACTGGAACTTCTGGATCTTGCCGGTCGACGTTTTCGGCAACTCCTCGAACACCACCTTCTTGGGTGTCTTGAACCCGGCCAGTTTGGTGCGCGCAAAGGCGATCAGTTCTTCCTCGGTGGCGCTGTGGTTGCCTTTCAGCTCCACAAAGGCGCAAGGCACTTCGCCCCATTTCTCGTCCGGCTTGGCGACGACGGCACAGAGCAGCACCGCATCATGCGCCATCAGGCAGCCTTCGACCTCGACCGAAGAGATGTTCTCACCGCCCGAGATGATGATGTCCTTCGCCCGATCTGCGATCTGGCAGTAATTGTCCGGGTGCATCACGGCGATGTCGCCGGAATGGAAATGCCCGCCTTCAAAGGCCTCGTCCGTGGCATTGGGATTCTTTAGGTAGCCCTTCATCACCGAATTGCCGCGAATGACAATCTCGCCCTGGGTCTTGCCATCGCGCGGCACAGGGGTTCCGGTGTCATCCAGCACGTCGATCTTCTCCATCATCGGGAAGGCCACACCCTGACGCGCCTTAATGGCCGACTTTGCGTCCTGTTCCAACCCATCCCACGCATCGCCATTCCAGACGCATTCGGTGACATGGCCATAAGTTTCGGTCAGGCCGTAGACCTGCATCACGTGAAAGCCCAGATCACCGATCTTGGCCAGAGTTGCCGGGGCAGGGGGCGCGCCGGCGGTATAGACTTTTACCAGATGGTCAAATTCCCGACGATCCGCAGGGTCCGAGTTGACGATCATGTTCAGAACGATCGGCGCACCGCCGAAATGGGTCACGCCTTCAACGGCAATCGCATTGTAGATCGCCTTGGCGCTGATATCGCGACAGCAGACAACCGTCCCGCCCAGCATCGGCATCATCCATGTGTGGTTCCAGCCGTTGCAGTGGAATAAAGGCACGATGGTCAGATACTTGGGCCGCAGCGCCATTTCCCAACTGACCGCCGTGCCCATCGTCATCAGGTATGCACCGCGATGGTGGTAGACGACGCCCTTGGGCCGCCCCGTGGTGCCAGAGGTGTAGTTGAGCGCGAGGCTCTCCCATTCGTCTTCTGGCATGATCCATTTGAAATCCGGGTCTCCCCCGGCCAGCACGTCTTCGTACTCGGGATAATCGCTCGCCGCGTTCACGCCTTCATGCGGATCGGCCACTTCGATCACCTTGGGTGCAGGAGCCTCCATCTGTTCTATGGCGTTGGCCAGCACGGGCATGAACTGCGGGTCACACAGGACAACCTTCGCCTCGCCATGGTCGAGGATGTAGGAAATAGTGTCCACATCCAGACGCGTGTTGATGGTATTGAGAACGGCACCACAGGCGGGCACGCCAAAATGCGCCTCGGCCTGTGCGGGGATGTTGGGCAGGATGGTCGCCACCACGTCACCCGGTTTCACCCCCATGGCAACAAGCGCCGAGGCCAGCCGGGTCACACGCTCATGGTATTCGCGGTAGGTCTTGCGATGCGCGCCATGCACGACGGCAATCGTGTCGGGGAAGACCTCTGCGGCGCGCTGTAGATGCGACAGGGGAGTCAGTGGCACATAATTCGCGGTGCGCTTTTCAAGGCCCGTTTCATCCCGCATCCAACCCATCTTGTGCCCTCCCTGCAACAATCTGTACAGGGTGACATAGCGCAGGGATCGAACAAGGGAAAAGCCCAAACTTGCGTGACCTCCGCCAAACTGGCACCTCTGGCGTATGATCATCTCGCCCGCCCGGAAATTCATCTTCGTGCATATCCCCAAAACGGGGGGCACCTCTCTGGCCTTGGCGCTGGAGGCGCGCGCGCACCGGGATGACGTCCTGATCGGGGATACCCCCAAAGCGATCAGGCGCAAGGCGCGGGTCAAGACGCTTGCCGCAAAGGGCCGGCTTTGGAAGCACAGCACTTTGGCTGATCTCGATGGGGCGCTGCCGCTGTCAGAGTTGGACGAGATGTTCGTCTTTACTCTTGTGCGCAACCCGTGGGACCGGATGGTCAGCTACTACCATTGGCTGCGCGACCAGAGTTTCGATCACCCTGCCGTCACGCTGGCCAAGGCTACCAGCTTTGAGGCATTCCTGTTGCACCCCAATACCGACGCCAGCCTGCGCGCGCATCCAGCGGCGCGATATGTCACTGACGCGGCAGGGGTCGAACGTTGTTTGGCCTATGTACGGCTGGAGCATCTGGAAGAAGACCTCGCCCCGGTTGAAGCGCATGTTGGGTTCCGGTTGGACGTCCCTCATGCCAACGCTTCGGATCGGCCTCGGGACTATCGCAGCGCGTATTCAGACCAGACCGCCGCCGCCGTCGCGTCCATGTGCGGTGATGACGTTGCCCGGTTCGGCTATCGTTTCGGCGCCTGAATCCTGTGCAAAGCAGTGTGAACTGCTCAGGGCATGAGCGTCTTGCTTCGAGAATGCTGCATTGCAGCATCGGGCTTCATCCAAACGAAACCCTTTCGCGTTAGCCTGACATCACCACCCGCCAGAGGTGGACATCGCCAATGGGAGGACACTTGAAAAAGGAGTTTTCCCATGTGTCTGACTGCCGAAGCTTTCGCCCTCTTCCTCAATATGATCTTGGTGCCTGAGATCACGTCTGAACCCGGTCGCATCATTGTCCACGCCGAAACCCGCGATGCCCACTGGGTCACGGTCGAGGATGAGTGGTGCACAATGGCCCCCCAGATCGACCGGATGGAGCGGTTCGCAGCACTACAGTCGGAGTAAGAGGTAGGCCGGGCTTCTGCCCGGCTCTCACATAAAAGGAAGCCGGGCAATTGCCCGGCCTACGCAAGTTCCAAACGCTCAAGCGGTGGCCGGGCATGTGCCCGGCACTGACATCACGCCGCCGACTTCTCCGGCGCAAAGCGCCCGTAGAAGCTCTGACCTTTGGTCGCCATGTCGCGCAGCAGGGCAGGGCAGGCAAAGCGGTCGCCATACGCCTCGACCAGTTGGTCACAGCGTTCTGCCGCATATTCCGCACCCAGCATGTCGAACCAGGACAGCGGACCACCGGACCACGGCGCAAAGCCCCAGCCAAGGATTGCGCCCACATCACCTTCGCGGATGTCCATGAGCACGCCATCTTCCAGCGCACGCACCGCTTCGAGCGATTGCACGAACAGCAGACGGTGCTGCACGTCAATCAGATCAGGTTGGTCGTCAGCCTGCGGGTACTGCGCCTTGACCACCTCGGACAGGCCTTGGCGCTTGCCAGCGGCGTCGTAATCGTAGAACCCGGCCTTCGATTTACGACCCAGACGGCCTTGGGCTTCCATCCAGAAGATCACCTCGTCCACAGCAACATCGGGATAGGCATCGCCCATCGCCGCACGGGTTGCGCGGGCGATCTTCGCGCCCAGGTCAATCGAGGTTTCGTCGACCAGCTGCAGCGGGCCGAGCGGCATACCGACCATCTTGGCGGCGTTCTCGATCAAAACTGGGGACACGCCTTCCTTCACCATCCGGATGCCTTCATTGATATACGGGATGATGCAGCGGTTGGCGTAGAAGAATCGCGCGTCGTTGACCACGATCGGGGTCTTCTTGATCTGACGCACAAAGTCGAGCGCCTTGGCCACGGCACGGTCGCCGGTTTCCTTGCCCTTGATGATCTCGACCAGCATCATCTTCTCGACCGGTGAGAAGAAATGAATGCCGATGAACTGCTCGGGCCGCTTGCTGGCCTTCGCCAGATCGCTGATCGGCAGCGTTGAGGTGTTGGTGGCAAAGATGCAGTCGTCACCAATCACCGCTTCGACCTGTGCGGTCACTTCGGCCTTGATCTTGGGGTCTTCGAACACCGCCTCAACGATGAGGTCACAGCCTGCCAGATCGTTGTAATCCGTAGTGGCCGTGATCCGCGCCAGCATCGCATCGGCCTTGTCCTGCGTGATCTTCTTTCGGGATACACCCTTGGCCGCATAGTCGGCGGAATAGGCTTTGCCCTTGTCCGCCGCCGCCTGATCTCGGTCGAGAAGCACAACCTCGATGCCCGCCTGAGCCGACACCAGCGCGATTCCCGCACCCATCATGCCAGCACCAAGCATGCCGACCTTCTTGACCCGCTGGTCAGCAACGTCAGCGGGACGGACGGCGCCTTTTTCCAGCGCGCCTTTGTTGATGAATAGCGACCGGATCATCGCCGATGAGGACGGGTTCATGATGATCGATGTGAACCACCGCGCCTCGATCCTGAGAGCGGTGTCGAAATCCACCATCGCCCCTTCATAAACCGCCGAGAGCAACGCCTTGGCTGCCGGGTAGACGCCCTTGGTCTTGCCGTTGACCATGGCGGACGCACCCACGAAGGTCATGAAGCCCGCCGGATGATACGGTGCGCCACCCGGCATCTTGTAGCCCTTCGCATCCCACGGCTTGAGCAGATCCGCATCGCCTGCGCTCAGCACCCAAGCGCGGGCATCGCCCATCGCA
>Ga0213861_10004343_pt1 | contig 11582 bp, 4 predicted proteins | sample PICome_4_FD_160110 | JGI IMG/M metagenome (GOLD analysis project Ga0213861, IMG submission 160110) | Coastal seawater microbial communities near Pivers Island, North Carolina, United States - PICO131 | ecosystem: Environmental > Aquatic > Marine > Coastal | place: USA: North Carolina | collected...
CTTTGTCACCTGTACTTCTAAAATAAACTTCTTGATCATAATACGATGCAGCAAACTGTAAAGCATGATAATTATTAGTATTCGAATGTGTAGTTGTAAGTAAATGGTACCAACCTCTATCTTCTGGCCAGCCTTCAGCAATTGTCGCGCTTGCGGTTTGATAAAAACCACTATCCATACGAGTAGTGATATTATCAAGAGTAGTTATTTTTGGAAATGTATTTTTATCTACATAACCCTTAGTAACTAAATGGTTTGCGGATGTACCTTCGCCATAAAGTGTTACCTTTTTTGTTTTAGAATCAATTTTAAAGGCTACTGCGCCATTACCCATCGCTCTAAATGTGTGCTGATCTGCATCGTAATAAGCATGACCTGGATAATTTATGTTACTCTTTCCATACAATTCAATGTTAGCTCCATTACTATAAGCCGTCGCACCGCGCAACGATAAACGACTTGTTTCTCCATTACGTCTAATTATTCCACTTTCAGAAATAACATCTCCCTTTGCAGAAAAGCTACCTGAGTTTCCAAAAATAGTTGCTATTGTATTTACGCCTTCTTTAAAATATATATTTTGAGTTGCACCGTCAGCTACACCCAAATGTAAATGATTACCTTTTTGTATGATCTCGTTTGAATCAATCGCAATACCATTTGTAGAAGAACCAACTAATAATGCTGGATTAGTAAAATTAGTTCCATTAATAGTTGTAGATCCAGCTCCTGTAATATGTAATGGATTGGAAAATGTAGATTTATTACTATTAACCTGAAACTTTATCGATGATCCAGGAGAGAAATTAATACTTCCTCCAGTATTATTAATTGAAAGAGATCCATTTGATCCTGCCGCCCGTAGAATGGTAGCTGATCCACCCACGCTCGATTGTAATGATAGCGTAACATTTCCACTAGGTAAAGCATTTGAACCAAGAGTAAAAGTTTGACCGTTTGCTGTCAGTTTACCAGAAACTACAACGTCTCCAGCCGAATTCCACTGTGGACCAATGTTTTCAATCTTTTCACTCGTTATCGAATCATCAAGAATTTCAAATGTACCAACAGAATTGTCAGACATGTGTCTCAAAGCGATTGCGTTATCTTGAATTTTATCACCAGCAATAGGATTAATTAAAATATCAGCTGCGTCAACATACTCCTTTGTTACGACTGATCTATTACCTCCAGCATTTATTGCTGCAGCATCTTGATCTGGAACCGTTACTACTCCTCTAATGTTTACACCTCCAGTATAATCATTAGCGTAATTAATATCCAATCTATCTCCTACGCTATGAACAAGAGCTCTACCACTATGAACATTTGTTCCAGCGCGACTAGCATTATATAGTCTAAAGTCTGTACCTTTTGAATTAAAATTTCCATTAGCGTAAACATGTTGAACATTTAAGTTATTTGGAATATTAACTCGTGTATTGTCCCAATCTGGAGCTCCGCTCGATAATTTATCAGGAGTTACAGTACCATCTTTGATCTTTGAAGCAGTAATAGTTGCATCAGAAATCTTATCATTCGATATCGCGCCATCTGCAATTTTACTTCTTAGTATAGAACCGTTTTGAATTTTATCAGAAGTAACAGCATTAACACTAATAAGATTTGCAGTAATAGCAGAATCTTTAATATTTAAACGAGTATTAAGATCAATCTCGTTAATCCTAAAATGCGCAATATTTACTTGACCTGTTCCAATTTTATCACTATAATCAATCGTATCGAATTGTTGTTCAATTTTCTTAAATGTGTTAAGTTCAGGTTTAACTCCAGCTAATAGTGCTGTGAAATCATCAGCTACATTTGTAAGAGTTGCAAAGTCAGCTAAGACACCATTATCATCATCTCCGATATATTCTTTTATTGATGCATCGTATAAAGCTTCTCTATAGTCAATGTGATCATCTACGGCTTTAGCTGTAGCAAGTTTATTATCTACATTGTTTAAAGAAATTCGTTGAGTCGAAGTAATATATCCAGCTGGATCAATATGGCTAAATGCTACATCATTATCCTGAATTTTATATTTTTCAATTGTTAACGTTTGAACAGTATTATCTTCTTGAGTATACTCTAAAATAAAAGAAGTATTATTGCTTGCAACTGTAGCACCATTTGTTACTGAAAGACTTGTTACCTTCTCGTATCCTTGCCCGCTTTGAAATAATTGATCAAGATTAATCTTATAGGTATGATATGCTCCAACTGTGCCATCAATTATTGGAAAAAATTCTTCTCCATTAATATCTTGTTGAAGCCTTTCGTCTAACGCTGAAATTTTTGTACTCATTAATTCTATTTATATATTTTTAATTGCTAACGGTAACTACTGCATCTGTTTGATGTGTTTTATCGATAATTGGGCTATCATATTGACCAACGATAGTATATATTGTTCCAGCCCTAAATAACTGATCAAGTTCTGGTTTCGATGGAAGAGTTAAATCTGGTGATGCACTTGTATTTATAGCACCTCTCCATCCAACTAATATACTAGTTCCTCCATTTAAAGTTCCAACCACTAATCCTTCGATCGTAAGATTGTCTCCATTATCGGCAATAACATCTTGATAAACTATATTTCCATGAACCAATTGAGGACCAGTATATGATGTAATATTCAATTGGACCGGAGCAGATAGATCACCATCATTTTCAGGATCATTCCACCAATCAGCAATATCGTCGATGAGTAATTCTTGATTGAATGGTGAAGAATCACTTTCAAGGAATACTCCATCACCGTCTTCAGTATCAAGTTGATTTCTCTTTTTAACGATTGCACCAATATTCATAAAGATATCAGAATTATCAAGGGCATCTTTAATAGTTATAGGAAGATATGAACTAATATCATCTGTATCTTTAAATTTTAAATTCTGTTGATAATCATATTTAGTAAATATCTTTTGTGGTACTAAAGAAGGAATAACATATTTAAAGGTAGTAAGAACAGCTCTCATAAACATCTCTGAATTAATATCAATGCTTGAACGATCTTGCTGCAAATACGCCGCATCTTGTTCATCATCTCCATAGACGTTTATAACTTCTTCTTTTCTCGTTAAAGGTTTTGCTAGAATGGTAGCTGTTGTAACTGAATTTTCAGTGTAAATATCTCCATCTTCAAATACTCCACTATTTCCGACTAATTTAATTATTCCAGTAAATTCGTCTCCATCTGGTCCAATATTTGTTATCACACCCTGACTTGGAGGAGAACCAACATCCTGATAAACTACATCTCCAATTTTTAATTCGGGACCGTTAACAACCTGTACTCTAATTTCGAAATCTTCTGCAGGATTTCCATCAGCATAGCTATATGTATATTTTGCTGCTGCTTCATTTCCAGGAACAGAACGCGCCAACTTTGTCCACAATCCAGCTTCAAAGATAAACTCACGAACTCTAATATCTCCTTGTAACCAACCTGGTTGAAAAATAGGCATATGATAACCACCTGCGTTATTTGGTGCAGTAAGAGATTCGAGCCATCTTAAATCTTCTAATGGCTGAGTAGTTCTAAACGGTGAAAGGAATTTATCCTCAACCCTAAGTATACTTGTATTTGTTCTTGTCGATGAGTCAAATAATACATATTTCGGACCGAACCAATGATTATCTCGTATAACAAGTAAAACGACACTCGCAAAGAATCGAAGGCCGGCTGGATGAACTAAATTTAAGAATGTAGTTTCCCACTCATCAACACGAATAGAGCTTCGAATATTATATGAAAACTTTTGCCAAAACACACTATCTTGAATACGATTAATTGACGATGCTCTTCCCTTTCTATCAAAATATTCTCCGAGATATTCTATTGTATACTGATGTAATACTGGAGCATTATCTAAAACCACATCGAATCTTCCATCACCCCAATATATTTGATTCGTTTCGGTATTAGTATCGTCGTAATTTGCAGTTATTCGAATTGTGGTATTATCTTCGTTAGGATTAAATTCTGGATCATCAAAGAATATAAAAGAGTTAAACGAATGTCCATCTAAATCTGTTAAAATAAATTTATCTCTCGCTAAAGGAGTGGATGTAATTTTAGTAGAACCTACGAAAGTTCCTTTAAGTTGTTCAAATACTATTTTATAAAATGTTTTGACATTATTATTTAAGTACGTTACAATTTGATTCTTTGCGAAGTCTGATATAGCATCGTTATAATATTGGACATGACTAATATCACCATTATAAAATCCATTAGTATTTTTTCCAAGTGCTAAACTTGATTCAGAAGAAAGAAGAAGATGGCGAATAGTATTTCCTTCTATTATTCTTTCGAAATCTGAACCATTATATGATATATCAACATAACCATTATATCTATCGGCTTTGCCTCTTATCATAATTATATTAAACTCATTTAATATAACTGTTTTAGATGAATAAACTGCAGAAGAAGGCATTGTCGATATAACGAAATCGTTATTAATATCATCAGCGTGTTTATAATACCCAACTGGAATAGCATTAAGATCTAAAGTATATTTTACAAGCGGCTCATCTATTGCATTTGATTGAATAAAATTCGGATATGAGAACGATGAATTATAAGATGGAGCTCTATCAACAATTTTTAAAACTGCACTATTATTTAATCTACCAGAATATGATGTTACTTCTGAAAAACCCTCATCTGGTTTGACATATGGAATTGGTCGAATAAAATCATCTGATATTTTTCGAAAGATATCGTATTTGACTGTGGTATTATTTTCAGATGTTATTGTAGTAGAGCCTGGTCCATTTAATACTTTATTGACACTGTCTGGTTCGAGAGAAATTGCAAACGCCTCATTTATATTATCTATTGCAATATCTACTCCGTAATTTAAACCAACCTTAAAATCATCCGAATTAAGTTGTTCAAATTGTATTGATGGAGAAAAGGTTTGATCTACTTTCCATGTTCCGCTCGAAGCTTCAAACTGACTTTTAATATAGTATAATACGGAAGGAGAATTATGTTCTTTTTTATTCTATATTGATGAAGAATAACTATATTGCTCGATAAATTGTTGAGCATTATTTAATCCTCCGTTTACCAATAGTAAATCATCACCAAAGAATTTGTATGAGTATAATCTTGATCCATTATGAGTAATATAGTTTGATTTACCATTTGTTACAGATGTAAATGGGTTATAATAATTTTTCCACTCTGTTTCTGATAATCTCTCCCATATATTGATACCATATGAACTAACTTTAATAATATTATCTCCAGATTCACTTACTTCAAATTTTCCTCCATCGAGCAAAGAATTAATACCAGTAGTAGTTGTTAAACTATAGTCGCTTGATAAAGTTCTTTCAATTCTTTCAAATTCGATATGTGTAAGACTCTTATCATATAAAGAAACATGTGAAAATGCTATATTTTTATGGAACTTAATAGAAGACGATTTAGTAAGATTATGACTAGGTCTTGTTACTCCATCATCGATATTGATAAGCTTAGATCTCTTAAACCCGTTAAGTGAATATCGTAAACCAGAAATTACATCATTTTGACCAATTGTAAATTCAACTACTAAATTGTTCCATTCATTTATAGTTATACCTCCATCGAAATATTCATCACTAAATAATTCTCTTGGGTTATTATCAAGAATAATATCAGAATTATCTTTATTTAACTTTATTCTATAAGGATCTAATTCAGATGAAGTCGAAACTACTTCAAGAACCCATTTGCGTAATACAAAATCTGGAGCAATGCGCAATGATAAGTTATTTCCAATATCTAATATAGTAGTATATGGTGATGTTAGTTTTTTTGCATTAAAACGAAGAGCTAAACTAAATTTGGAAATAGGGGTAAATCCAATACCAGATCCAACCGTATTAGTAACAGCATCAAAAATAACACCGCTATCAATAGGAATATTATCGATTAAGTTATTTGAAGAAATTCTAACTAACTCATTTGTTGATTTCCACTCACCATTTTTTAAATTCTTATTAAGATCGAATTCTAAATCAGGTATAACAGTTGGTGTATTAACTGATGGCAAACTCGTATATTGACCTCTTTTCCAATAACCGTCATTATCAACATTATACACATGAATAACTTGAGCGACATCAACATTATTAAGCGTGTGTGTTCCAACTACTATTTGATTATTGTTAAATTTAACATGAGTAAAATCAGCGATACCTAAATGAGTAGTCGGAAGATCCAATTCTAGAGTTTGATAATATTGATGTCGATTATACTCATCGTGTTTAAATATTACAAGTCGAGATGCGCCATTAACTGGTTTATCTAATAGAATAAGAGTTCCATCTGATACTGCATAATCTAAAATATTCCACAGTCTTTCTCCTCCATATCTAGTTGTATCTCCAATTGTAATATCTTGCCACGGAATATATCCTCCATTATGCTTATAATATACGGACATATAACCTCTGTTATGTAAAGTAAAAAGATGATCAATATCATTTTTAACATAATCACAATGAGGTAGAACTGGGAGAGCTAAATCTCCAGGCTTACTTCCTTTATTCCACTTTAAACCAATGTCATAAGGATTAGTAGAAGATATATTATTAATCCAATCTGTATAGTAGATTGCCTTACTAGATGACTTGATTGTCCATCTACTTGTTAAATCATTTGGATTTTTTTCTGCGAGTAAAAACAAAGATATACTAACATCAATCGCAACCTGATAGACTTTTACTTGACCTCTATCTTCGCCTTGTTCATCATTTCCCGGGGCGCCAACGGCAACTCGTGTTCCAGTTCCGTTTATACTGACACTTGATCCAGCAGTTCCGGTAACGCCATATCCGTTAATATCATTACCAACTTTTTTCCACGAATTGTTTGTATATTGATAAACTTGCACTTGACCAGTATCAGTCCCAAGTTCATCATTTTTTGGTTCACCAATAGCGATAACATTTCCGTTTGTACTGAGTGCAATACTTGATCCACTTGCACCGCCGATCTGTTCCCCTTCAATTGTTTGTCCTAATTTAACCCAATTATTTGTGTCATTTAATTTGTAAACTACAGTTTGTCCCTTAAAGTTTAAATTAGTTTCATCTTCAGGAATCCCGATAGCAACAATTTTGCCATCATTGCTCAAGCTTATCGGCAAAAGAGATTTATCAATACGTGATGGGAATGTTAAGTCAGAACCAACTTTTTCCCAAACGTTTGTGTCAACTTTATTATGATATGCTCTTACACACATTACAGTGTTTCCAAGCTCTGTTACTTTATGTGTTCCAACAATCAATCTACGACCATCGTCACTTAATCTAACAGTATTTCCACTTAAAGGATCATCATTTGCCTCAGAAATATTATTACCAATCTGTGACCAATTTGCTCCGTCCCATTCGTAGACAGCGGTTTCATTTGACTCTCTATTTAGAGTATCATCACCAATAATTTTTCCTTCATCTTGAAGAAGCACCGCCCCTCCAGATTGTAAACCAATATCAAAGTTTTCACTCGGAAATGCTCCTGAACCAAACGCTACACGATCACCAACTCCATTTAAACTAACACTTGTTCCAAGTTTACTATTTTCAACTGATCCAACCGTTGACGTTCTTTCTACCCAATTAGAACTAACTAAGTCAAATACTTTTACTTCACCAACTGAGGTACCACTTAGTTTATTTTGAGGAGCACCGATAGCCAAAACCGTTCCATCAGCGTTTAAACTAATATCACTTCCTAATAAATCTCCTGGACTATCACCTTCTATATCAGAACCAATTTGTACCCAAGTTTCAGGTGATCCAACTAATTGATAAACTCTTACGTGACCAGAGTTGTTGCCATTTCCATCATTTTTTGAGGCACCAATTGCGAGAGTTAAACCATCTTCACTTAATGCAGTTATACCGCTTAAGTCACCATCACCTTCTCCGTATATTGCTTGGCCAATCTCAAGATTATTTGGACCATCAAATGATGCATCGCCACCAAATTCATAAAATTTTAAATCATCTGGTGTAAGTGTTTGTAAAACTGGATCAGAAGAGTGAAGATATATTGGTTTATCATTAAAGTCAATTAAAGTTTTTTCCCATCTTCCATTTAACCTTTCATCAAATGGAGATAAGAATGATTTCATATAGTCATACTTATCACCGGTCAAGGTATTTAACCTAACAGTTGCTTCATCAATAAAATTATAGAATACAAGAGATTCACCATTTGAATCAAGTTCGATTCTTTGTTCTCCTGTATCAATAAACGATCTACCAATTCTTTGAGTATTCTTATTGAAGAACAGTTCGTGTGAATAAAGCTGTTGAGAATTTTTTGCTAAAGAAAATAAGGGCTGAATCTCAGTATTTTCTTTTGTAAATCTGGGAAAAGTACGAATGACAAAAGTATGTTCATCATTTGCATCAAGCGATATATCTTTATTATCTCCAATAAGTCCAAAATCGATAAAAGCTTTTTTCCCATCAACTTTTACTAAATCTTCAAACTGATTAAATGCTGCACCATCAAAGAAGAATCCTCGTATTGTTTCAGTTAATACTGTAGAGTCCCATGTCTCATTAATGGTATTTAGATTTTTCTTTGAATTAAGATCAAAAATTAAGGATTGAATATTTGGTGGTGTATCATAAAGAACCACTTCTTCAGCATTAATAATAGTACCGCTTCCTAATAATTGATCTTCATCATTTTTTATTTGGAATGGTGTATAATTATATTCTACATCTAAATCTTCGAATGCTATAGATGCTGTAATGCTACGAGTAAATGTATCATTCGCTGGTTTCCAATCTCCTGAAGAAAGTTCAAATAATTTTTCTTTTGGATAAGATACTTCTATGATTTCATCAAAGAATAAACGAAAAAACGTTGTAATACTTTCTTCTGAACCCTTTAGCGTATAATATTGAACAACCTTTTTATAAAGTGATACTCTATCCATCACTGAAGAATTAGGAATATTTTTCGCTATTTCTCCTTGAATACCATCTAAATATTTAAGAGATACCTTATCGATATCATGCTCATCAATAATTCTATTTGTCTCATACGTAGGAAGACCTTCCGTATTAAGATAGTCATAATACTCCTTAATTAAATTAATAAAAGTCTCAGAACTTTCTCTTAATTGTCCAGGAATGAGCTCTTCAATACGAAGAGATTCTGTATTATGTGGTACAGTGGCGAATGGTGCAGCAGCTGCTATAGAAATATGAGACATATTTAAGTATTATCGGGTCTGTGTCTTAAGAATGGAGTATATTCATTAACACCAGAGGAACCAGATACAGCTATCGTATCGATCTCTGGAATAATTTCAGTTCTTCCAATGTCAATTGTAAGAAGTTTATTTCTTTTTGATACTATATCATTTGATGCTGGAGAGACATACATATTTATAGTCTCAGTTTTATTAAGTGGAATACTATCAATAGATATTTTTCCAGTGTTGGTATTAATTGTTCCAACATTTTTAAATAATATTCTTTTAATTCCGTCTGCTCCAATAGTGTACGCATATATCTCTCTTTCAAATTTAGAATCTACTATTGAACGATCTTCTAATTGAAGAATTACTCCATTATATGTCCAAGAATCTGAACGTATTACTGATTCTGCTTGATTAGCGTCTGCATATAGTTCCATTTGGAAATCAATAGGAGTTGATGTAAGTTTACCATATTGGAATGTCGCAGTTTTATATACAAAAACTCTAACAAATGAATTAACAATTGCGATATCTAAATTATCAATTAAAGAAAGAAGATGTGAGTAACGAAATACTCCATCAAACTTTTGTAAATTATTTAAATTAAAATTCTCTAAGAGAGATTCTATTCGTGTAGAAAGTTGACCTGTTGATAATGATGTTCTATTCGAATCATATTTAAATAAAATATCAAGATAGATATATGTAAAATCTGGATCAATAATAACTGGCTCAATACCAATTACTCTTTTTGATTCAAGTTCTTTAAGAAGATACGTTTTATCCAACTCAGTAAGAGTAGGAGCATCATATGGTTTAACAGATATGTACACTTTACCATATTGTGGTGGATCATTATCTTCTCCTCCCCATACTGATACAGTTTCTATATTATTTAAAATTTGATTAACGAGTGTTCTATAGTCAGTAGAAGTAACAGCTCTATTTTGGGCTATAAATGATAAAGGAGCATTCTGTCTAATGCTTTCGATATCTTCTCTTTCACTACCATTTGTAGCTCCAGATAAAACAGTAATTGTTGGAGATACTGCACCTGGGCTTGTCCATGAAAATACATTGGCACCATTACCGCTATCTCCTTGAGTACTTAAATATTTAATTTTAATTACATTAAGAGATGCTGGTTTTTTACCAAAGATATTATCACCGAATTGAATCTCATAATTTCCTTCATAATTCTCATTGATAAAATATGCAGCAGTCGATGGACCTACATTCGAAAGACTTTCAAATAGAGAATAAGTTTCGACCGATGTAGAATATGCATTATCAAATACATCAACCGTCATATGATCTAAGTCAATTAAAGAATCTTCAATAATATATTTTTGATCAATATTACCCGATTCAACCACAAATGTGATTTCTTTCATTCTTCCCTGATAAACTGTAATTTCATCAAATACATATCGAGAATTAATTTCATCGAGTTTTACAGTATAATCATCGAGTGTGATATACGAATATGTTACTCCATCAATTGATGACGTAAGAGTTTGTCCTCTTAAAAGAGTATATGTAGAAAGATTACGATTAACTGACGAAGGGAATGTAAGAGAGATTTTAGCCATCGCAGCTGATTTACTTCGCGGTGTATAACCAAGAAGTTTAGCTCGAGACACAACGTTTGATCTGATCTGAGCCGAATCAATAAAAGATTCGTTCATTGCATTATGTGCAACTACAGCATTATAGTGTGTATTATATGCTAATATATCTAATAAATGATTGAGACCTGATCCTTCAAAATCCCAATCGCTATATTCTCCACTTGGATTATTCCGAAAATGATCTTTAAGGTTTTCTTTAATCTGATCAAAATCGAGTTCTGTGACGTTAAGCTGTTTCATTATCGTAGTCGTTGTAAGTAAAAATTAATTTCTTCTCTTTTTGGTGAAAATATAACGTTAAACCCAATCGTTATTTCATAAGAGTTTCTTTCAGAGTTGTCTATTATTTCAACAGTATGTCCATTTGTTCTTGGCTCATATTTTTTTAATACATATAATATTTCGTCTTTAATTGCCATCGCAGTGAAGTTATCTGCTGGTTCGAACAAGAGTGCAGTTACATTTGAACCGATTTCTGGATGGAATGGTCTTTCATTAAAGTTTGTTAAAATTAAATTTTTAACTGCATGTTTAACGGCTTCTAAATCCTTAATAGAAGATATATCTTTTTTTGACGGGTGCACATCTGTAAAGAACATGGGAAAGTCTTTATACAAACTTTGTAATGCAACCTTGTTCGGTGCTGGATTTCTATCTGATAGCGCCCTTGACATATAATCTATTTATATTAATTGAGGAAGATATTAGGCGCAGTAGT
>Ga0213861_10004344_pt1 | contig 11580 bp, 7 predicted proteins | sample PICome_4_FD_160110 | JGI IMG/M metagenome (GOLD analysis project Ga0213861, IMG submission 160110) | Coastal seawater microbial communities near Pivers Island, North Carolina, United States - PICO131 | ecosystem: Environmental > Aquatic > Marine > Coastal | place: USA: North Carolina | collected...
AAATAGCACGCTTTTATTTGTTTAGAGAGCGCCTTTTGTGTTGTGTTGCTTTTTTTGTAGAGGTGATTTGCAAATTTAAAACTGATAAAACCAAAGACGACAAGGCCAAAAAACCCTTTATAAACAGGATAACTTTCAAATAAAACTTGAGAAGAGATTTTCAAATTACTTAAAAAACGAAGTGCACTTGCATCTAAGCGCATTGCAAGGTATTCATAGTGTCCAAAATCTACCACATAAAAAAGTAAAATAACAAGGTACGTAGCAGTCAGATAAACAGTGTTTATTTTCTTGAAGATCTTTTTGGTAAAAAAACGATAATTTACAATCAATATCAAAAGTGCTAATGGAAAAAAGGAAAGGATGGCCAATTTTAAATCAAACCGAATTCCCAATAAAAAAGATTTTCGAATCTCACTTGCCGATAGCCCCTCCAATTCCATTGAGAAATTGTAAAAAATAATTCTAAATAACACATTAAATAGAAATATAAAGAAGACATTTTTAACGATGTATTGAATGTAATTGGGTATTTTCTTTATCATTGAAATTAAATTAATTCAAAATTTTTTTTAAAATGGATGCTTTAGTCAAGTACAAAAGTAGTTATTCCTATGCAATCTCTTCGAATATTCGGTTTTTGATTTTTAATTGTCCGGCTATCTTTCCGCTTCAACTTACCATCCCATGGATAATACCTCACCAATTTTTGTCTTCAAAAATATTCATCCAGCAATTCATCGCTTAGTTAAAATATTTTTATACTTTAGTAATTGGTTAACCAATTTATATTTTATGAGTATTTTTAAACACATTGTCTTGTTTTTTTCACTTCTTTTAACGCCATTAATTGTGGGACAAGAGGTTTTGGTCGCTTCCATTTCGGAGTATAATAAAGCGATAAAAAATGCCAAGCCTGGAAGTGTTATTGTGCTTAAAAATGGTGTTTGGAATGATTTTAAAATGAACGCTTTTGGAGATGGTGAAAAAGGAAATCCTATTATTGTTAAGGCAGAAACTCCTGGAAAAGTGCTTATTACTGGAAATTCTACTTTAAACATTTCTGGGAATTATGTTATTGTAAGCGGATTGTGGTTTAAAGATGGAAACTCTTCATACAAGTCGGTAGTTCAATTTCGAAATGATGCGAAAGCGTATGCAAACAATTGCCGGTTTACCAATTCTACGATCTCCTATTACAGTGTAAAAGAGGGGATCAAAGACCATTGGGTAGATCTTTGGGGGAAAAATAACCGTGTAGATCATAATAATTTTACTGGAAAAACAAGTCCAGGAACCACATTGGTCGTTTGGCTTAAGGGAGCAGAGCACATCGAAAATAAACATCGTATTGATCATAATATATTTGGAAAAAGACCAGAGCTTGGAAGCAATGGAGGAGAAACAATTCGTATTGGAACAAGTGCCAATTCTATGAAATCTTCGAAGACACTTGTAGAAAGTAATGTGTTCTTAAACTGTGATGGAGAAATAGAAATTATATCAAACAAATCTGGAGACAATACTTTTAGAGAGAATTTGTTTGTGGAAAGTAAAGGAACTCTAACCTTACGACATGGGAACAATGCCTTGGTAGAGAACAACGTCTTTTTGGGAAATGGTGTTTCTAAAACAGGAGGGATTAGAATTATTAATGAAGGTCACATCGTACGAAATAATCTTTTAATTGGATTGGCTGGAGATGGTTACAGAGGGGCTATCGTGGTCATGAATGGGGTGCCAAATTCTCCCTTGAATAGATACCATCAAGTAAAAAATGTAGACATTCAAAACAATACCATCATAAACGCTGGACCCGTTTCTTTTGGAGAGGGGAAAGATGCTGAAAAAACATTGCCACCCATAAACACCAACTTTTCTAACAACCTTATTTACAATGTAAATACGTCCAATACGATTGTTTTTGCCGATGATGTTGGTGGAATTTCTTTCCATAAAAACTATATACAAACACTTCCTACCGAGGTCAAAAATGGATTCATTCCTACCCAAATAGATTGGAAAGAGATCGGTTCATTTCCAATCCCTACAGCAAACAATCCTGCCTTAACCAATGTCTTTAAAAATGAAAAGAGTCCTACAAAAGACATTACAAAAAAACCAAGGACACTTTATGCTGCAGGTGCTTTCAACTTGGATTCTAAAAAACTTCCCAAAGCACTTACTTTAAGAGCTGGCCCAGGATGGACACCAACAATTGTTCCTCCTGTAAAGGAAGCTCAAGTAACGGTGGTTCAGCCAGGACTTGAAACCTTGAGGAAAGCTATAAACAATGCAGTAAGTGGTTCAACACTGATGTTGGAAACCGGTGAATATTTTTTAGAAAAGAAAATAAAAGTAACCAAAGATATTACCATTATAGGAGACATTGGTGGCGCCACCATTATTGCCGCAAATAAAAATATTGCGAAACCCATTGATTACCTTTTTCGAGTTGAAGAAGATGTTACTTTCAAATTGAGTCATGTGTTCATAGATGGAAAAAACTCAAACTTAAAATATGCTATTGTATCGCCAGATAAACTTCAAGGAGCTGGCTATAATTTATTTGTTGATACTGTTGTTTTTCAAAATTTTAAAAATAAAAAAGGAGGCAGTGTATTCAAAGCCTACAACGGAACAAAAGCAGATACGCTAAGCTTTGTAAACTCTAGATTTGAAAATAATTACCGAGGTTTAAATTTGTCTTATGACAATAAGAACTCGGGAATGTTTAATGCAAATTTTATTATTGTTAAAAATTCGGTGTTTAAAAATATTGAAGAATCTGCCATTAATTATGTGAGAAAAATTCCAAATAACATGATCTCTGGTGGTGATTTATTGGTAGAAAATTGTGTTTTTTATAATGTTGACAATCGCGAAAAAGGTAAAATAATAAAAGCGGATGGTATTCATCGTGTAAAGATTGTAAATTCAGTTTTTGATAATAGTTATAAGATCAAAACGCCGATTGCGTTGAAAGGAATGTCGCAACAAATTTCAAACTGTTTGATCAATAATAGTGGTTTTGTAAAAATAAGCCAAGGAGCAAGGAAGTCGGACCTTCTTTACAAAAGCCCTAAATGGGAGGACAAAACACTATTTATACCGAGCAAGAAATCTTTATTGTTAAAATCTAAAAATAAAATAGCAACCATTGGGCTGCTTCAAAAATAAGAGTTCATTTTATGAGAAGTTTTTTTTTAATTTCCTTTTTATTGCTGCCTTTTTGTGCTAGCTCACAGGTGGTTTTAGCTGCAGATGGGCCAGGGGATACGTATGCATTAATAAATGCAGTACTAGCGCCAAATTACAATGCAATTGAGGTTCCAGATTGCAATCATACGTCTTTTGGAAACCATATAGACGAAGTTTTTGATGCCGATTTAGATAAAAACGTATTTCGATTTTACATTCATGTTTCTCCAGACAACGATCGTTGTATTAATTTTGATCGCCAAAGAAACGAGATAAAAACCTATGCAAGTTCTCCCGATAACTTGAAAGCTGTTGTGGGAGAAACGGTGGTTTACAAATGGAAATTTAAAATCAGTTCCGATTTTCAACCTTCATCGAGTTTTACCCACATTCATCAAATAAAATCGGTAGGCGGCTCTTTTGCGTCCATACCAATGATAAGCCTCACCTTGCGCAAATCCAATCCCGATAGGGTAGAATTGAGGTATACAGCTACCAATGACCAAAATACACTTAAGACAGCAAGCTTAGAAGCATTTAGAGGCAAATGGATTACGGTTCAAGAAACAATAAAATTTGGAGATGCTGGGAGTTATGCTATTGAACTAAAAGATATTGCCACCCAAACGGTACTGCTAGCATATCAGGACAATGTTATTGATACTTGGCAAGATGGCGCCGAATTTGCAAGGCCCAAATGGGGGATTTACAGGAGTCTAAACAATGCATCCGATTTAAAAGATGAAACGGTGTTATTTGCAGATTTTAGTATTGAAGAAATTTCTGGTAGTTTGTCCGTTGAAGAACTAAAGAAAAAAGCAGCTTCCATTCTTATTTATCCAAATCCAACTTCAAGAGAAGTAATCCTTCAAAATGTAGATCCACTTCTTTTTGATAGCCTCGAATTATATGACTATTCAGGGAGGTCGTTGCCTCTTAAAGATCGCTTGGATCGCAATCGATTGAATGTATCTGGACTATCAAATGGCCTCTATTTTATTGTATTTAAAAAAGGCAATCTCATGGTGAAAGTCCTTAAGTGTTTTGTTAAATAATCAGATAAATTTTTTTATTCAACTTTAGTAACTATATTTGGTAAACCAATTTGGTAAACCAATTTTTTATTTCAAAAAAATAATGAAAAAAAGAAATTCAATATATGCAGTCTTCTTTTCGCTGTTTCTATGCTTTTCATGCTCAGAAAAAGAAAGTGACATGCCAACAATTATCGATGATGTTGAGGAGGAAACGGAGGATACTGAAACAACAACCTATTCGGATATTAATTTTTCAAATTGGAAATTAACATTGCCTGTAGATGAGAACAACAATGGGAGTCCTGACGAATATCAACCCGATGTGTTAGTCAATGGTGGGTATCGAAACATCGCTGCCATAGCTCCATACATGTATGATGATACCTCAGATGCATCGCTTATTTTTTATACATTTCCAGCAAGTTCAACCACCAATAGTAGTTATTCACGAACAGAACTCAGAGAGTTAATTGATCCCTCCAATGCCCGTATCAATTGGACCTTGGAAACAGGTGGAACCCTGCGAGGAAAATTGAAAATGATGTCTATTTCAGAAGACAATACTACCAGTAGACAATACCACAGTACTATTGTAATGCAGATCCATGGAATCATATCCATTGCGGATATGACTCGATTGAATTTAACTTCAAACAATGGCCCCCCTTTAATTAAAATGCGTTGGATTGATGGAGACTTGTGGGTGTATAAAAAATCACTGGTCAATGAAGCCACTTCCGGTGACGACTTGTTTGACGTTTCTACAAGTACTTGGGTCGATGAAAAACACAATATGGGAACTGTTGGTTTTGATCCCTTTGAATTTAGTATTACGGCATCAGCTGGTAAAATCGAATTGCAATTGAACAATGAAACACCTTATGTTTATGAAGATGTAAGTTTGACAAAATGGCCTTTTGAAAACTATTTTAAAGCAGGAAACTATTTGGCAACCACCCAAACGAGTGCCTTTTCAAGTTTAAAATATTACAATTTAACAGTAACACACTAAAAATAAATATCGATGCGTAAATATTCTTTAATTGGTTGTCTATTCTTAATAATCTTTTCTTGTCAGAAAACTACAAGCCCCATTTTAGTCAGTAATGTGATCGAATTGGAAAATGCAATTAAAGCGGCAAAAGCGGGTGATGATATTGTACTAAAAAATGGAATTTACAAAGATGTAGAAATTCAATTTGTTGGAGAAGGAACCAAAGACCATCCCATAAGCTTAAGAGCAGAAACCCCAGGTGAAGTTTTTATAGAAGGTGTATCAAATCTTGAAATTAGTGGAAACTTTTTAAACGTAAGTGGATTATTTTTCAGAAACGGACATTCACCTTCAGAAAACGTAATTGCTTTTAGAACTAGTAAAAGCAATGTTGCAAATAACAGTAGTGTATCAAATTGTGTCATTCTAGATTTTAATAACTTAGAACGCGACCAAGATAATCTTTGGGTACAATTTTATGGGAAACACAATACACTAGCGCATTGTTACATTGCCGGAAAAACAAACGGCGGACCAACAGTTAGAGTCGATTTAAAAGGAAACCAAAGCATTCGAAATTACCATCAAATTGTGAATAACCATTTTGGCCCTAGACCAAGAAAAGGGGGCGCAAGGGGAGAAACCATTCAATTAGGAAGTAGTTTCACATCCATGTCTCCAAGCAATACAACCATTGCAAATAACTTATTTGAAGAATGTAATGGAGAAGTTGAGATTATTTCTAGTAAAACCAATTTCAATGTAATTAAAAACAATGTATTTTATAAAAGTGAAGGATCTGTTGTTACACGTCATGGTAATTATGTTACTATAGATGGAAATTACTTTATTGGAGACGGCGTAAATGAAAATTATGGTGGGATTAGAATCATTAACACAGGGCATTGGGTTGTCAACAACCTTTTCTACAAATTAAAAGGAAAGAATTTTAGAAGTCCCTTGGCGGTTATGAATGGAATTCCCAAATCTCCATTGAATCGATACAACCAAGTTACCGATGTAGTGGTAGCTTATAATACCTATGTAGATTCAAATTCGCCTTGGCAATTTGGAGTTGGAACTAATATTGCACAAGCAGCTGTTTTGCCCAAATCTGAAATTCGTTCTGCTAGACCATTACGAACAGAGGTGGTAAACAATGTAATCTACAATTCTGTTGGTGATCCCAATCCTATTGTAGAACACGACAAAGCAGATGGTGTTACTTTTAAAAGTAATATTATCTCTAATGGCGGAGTTGAAGTTGCCAACAGTCATGGTTTAATTTTTAAGGAATTAACTTTAACAGCTATTGGTAAAAATCTTTCGGTTCCTACCTCCGGTTTTGATGATGTTGAGGTTTATAATGGGTTTGATTTTGAGTCAATTACCAATGATTTGCTTGGAGAATCTAGGGAGAAATCAAACAAAATAGGGGCTATTTTAAATGCTAAAAATCTGAACTTAGATCTTTTAGATAAATCAAAATATGGCGCCACTTGGTTTTCTAATCAAGTAGCAACCAAAGCAACCAAGATACATACAGTTTCTTCTGCTTCGGAATTGACAGCCAAAATTAATGAAGCAGAAAATGGTGATATCATTTCTTTGAATGAAGGGGCTTACCAAATTTCAAAACCTTTAGTTATCAATAAAAAAATCACCATTGAATCCAAATCAAATGCTGAAATTTTCTACAATGGCGCAGCAAATACTCCAGCATTTGAATTACACCCTTATGGGAAATTATCTGTAAAAAATATAAAATTAAAAGGAAACGCTTCCAACTATGCGTTTGCCAGTTTAAAAGAAAATATGTTCAATCATTTCGGATTGGAAGTTACAGACTCTGAAATAAGCAACTTCAATTATGCATTAAGAGTTTACAAACAGTCTTTTTCTGAGGCGATTACTTTTACAAACACATCAATTTCGAATTGTGAAAATGGGATCGAACTCTCCGAAGAAACAAACGATCGAGGTGATTACAATACCGAATATTTAACCATTGACGGCTGTAATTTTAACCAGGTAAAACAAAACGTTGTAGATTACTATAGAGGAGGGTATGACGAATCTACCATTGGTGGAAACCTTTTAATTACAAACAGCACATTTACCAATTGTGGTGCCAAAGAAAAAAACAAAAGACTTCTGAATCATAACGGAATTGTAAATGTGAATATCAACAACAATACCTTTACAAACAATAAAGTAAAATTTGTTTCCATTCTTTGGGGCGCAAAAAACAATGTGGCGTCTGAAAATACCTTAAGCAACTCAGGGCAACTAAAAACAGAAGAAAATCTTGTAATGACTTTGATGTATTAAATTAAAATGAATCCATTTAGAATGAAAAAAACAAGCTGTATTTTAATTATTTTAGTTGCCTTAATAGGGTGTAAAAATAATTCCAAAAACACTCCGGAAATTCCTGTTAAAAAGGCAACGATATACCCAAGCGATGTGATTTCCTTTATGGATGAGTGGAAAATTCTTTTAGGTGATGGAACTTACAAAGACTCATTGGTAAATTATGCAAAAGACAATTTTTTCTATGTTGAAACCGAAAATGAAACAAATTGGGTAGTCTATAAAACACCAAACGCGGGTGTTACATCGAGAACCTCTAGCAACACAAGAACCGAACTTGGACAAAAAAAACATTGGATTCCAGAAACTGGCGGAAAATTAACAGGAACATTAAAAGTGCAACACGTTTCTACAACAGGAGATGCAACTGTAGCCTCTTCGTTCTCCGTAGTTGTTGGACAAATTCATAGCGATGAAGGCCACGAAAACGAGCCTTTAAAAATATACTACAAAAAATTTCCTGGACATACAAAAGGTTCTGTTTTTTGGAATTATGAAATCAATACAAAAGGAGACAACATAGGAAGATTTGATTATTCAACTGCAGTATGGGGACACGATTTTTCTGTGGTAGGCTCAAGTTCAACAGAATTTCCAAAGGAACCCGAAGATGGTATTGCTTTAGGCGAAGAATTTAGTTATGAAGTAAATGTAGATCAAGGAATCATGCACCTCACTTTTACAGCTAAAGATCATCAAACAGTTCAATTTACAAAGAGTTTAATCAAATCAGAATTTGCAACCAAAGAAACCATTCCAGCCCAAGTAAAAAGTGTGTATGCAAATAGAGAAAAAGGGGGGGGTGTTGAACGTGAAAGCGCTTATGCAAATGAAAAACAGTATTTTAAACAAGGTGCCTACAATCAGGCCAATGGAAAGTCTACAAAATCCGAAACCTATGCCGGTGATATTACAAGACAATATGCAAACGGAAGTTATGCAGAAGTTTGGTTCAAAGCGGCCACTTTAGACCTCGGGAACTCCTCTGAAAAAGAGTAAAAAAAGATCTTTTCATAAATCACAACGTAAAACACAAATTGTCAATGAATAATTACCTAAAACTTTTCTTTCTAGCTGTGCTCATAACTTCATGTGCTAAGAATTCGAAGGAGCTCCCAGTGGATGCATCCAATGACCAACACCCAAATTTGATTTTGACCACTAAAAGTGTTTCAGAAATTAAATCCAAACTAGGCAAGGTTCCGCTATTTGATGCCACGTTAGAAAAAGCAAAACAAGCTGTAGATGCAGCATTAGAGAAAGAAATAGCGGTGCCAATTCCAAAAGACATGGCCGGTGGTTATACCCATACACAACATAAAATAAATTATGCAACGATGCACAAAGCTGGAATTTTATTTCAGCTTACAGGTGACCAAAAGTATGCAATCTATATAAGAGACATGCTTTTGGAATACGCAAAGATGTTCCCAACATTACCAAGACATCCGCAGATGCGAAGTTACGCTAGAGGTAAGATTTTTTGGCAATGTTTAAACGACTCCAATTGGTTGGTCTATACCAGTCAGGCCTATGATTGTATCTATTCTTGGTTGCCAAAAGAACAGTCGGACTATTTGAACAAAACCTTGTTTCGTCCTTATGCTGATTTTCTTTCTGTTGAAACACCACAATATTTCAATCGTGTTCACAATCATTCTACCTGGGGAAATGTTGCCGTGGGTATGATTGGTTTGGTGATGAATGATGACGAACTCGTCAATAGAGCCCTCTATGGGTTAAAAAAAGAAGATGTAGATTTAAAAGCAAAAGACAATGATGGCGGTTTTATCTTCGATAAGGATGGAAAAGCAGGATTTTTAGCCAATTTAGATTCCCCGTTTTCGCCAGACGGATTTTATACCGAAGGCCCTTATTACCAACGATATGCAATGTATCCCTTTTTAATTTTTGCTGAAGCACTTCAAAATAAAAAACCAGACTTAAAAATTTTCGAATACAAAGAAGGTGTTTTAATGAAAGCAGTTGATGCCTTGTTAAACCTTACCGACGCAGATGGAGAGTTTTTCCCATTGAATGACGGTCAAAAAGGAATGTCCTACTATACTGCTTCTTTGGTTTCAGCAGTTGATATTGCTTATTATTACGGGAATCAGGACCCGGCACTGTTGTCCGTCGCAAAAAAACAAAACAAAGTACAGTTAGATATAACAGGTTTGCGTGTTGCAGAAGCTTTATCTGCAAACAAAGAAAAACCGTTTATCAAACAATCCATGGAGCTAAGTGATGGTTCTCAAGGAGATGAGGGTGGGATTGGTATTTTACGACACCAAAAAAAGGATGAAACGCTTGCGTTGGTTTTCAAATATTCTGCACAAGGATTAAGCCATGGACATTATGATAAATTGTCATTTTCACTCTATGAAAATGGGGAAGAGGTTCTACAAGATTATGGCCTGTCTCGCTTTGTAAATGTAGAACAAAAAAATGGTGGAGGTTATTTAAAAGAAAACAAAACTTTTGCCAAACAAACCATTGCCCACAATACCATTGTACAAGATCAAACATCTCATTTTAAATATGATTTTGCAACCGGGAGTAAAAACCATTCCGATAAATATTTGTTTGATGTTTCAAATCCTGATTTTCAAATTGTAAGCGCCAAAGAAATCAATGCTTATCCGGGAACGGAATTGCACAGAACCATGATCATGGTCAAGGATGCCAACGATGCAAAACCTTACATTATAGATGTCAATAGAGTGCAATCCAACAAAGCGCATACTTTTGATTTGCCGCATTATTACTTTGGTCAAATTATTGCCACCAATTTTGCGTATCAAACACCAAAACAATTACTGCCTTTAGGAAAGAAATATGGGTATCAACATCTCTGGAACGAAGGGATGGGAATTGCCAATGCTGAATCCATTCAATTTACATGGTTGCATCATCAAAAGTTTTATACCATTACTGCCGCAACCCAAAAAGAGGATGAAATTCTTTTCGCAAGAATTGGTGCAAATGATCCGGAATTTAATTTACGAAAAGATCCGACACTAATTATTAGAAAACAAGCAGCAAAAAAAGCTGTATTTGCCTCCGTAATTGCATCGCACGGTACCTACAATCCCGTAACAGAAAAAGCAGACAATGCATATACTCCTATAGAGTCAGTTAAAGTTTTAGTAGACACAAAAGCCTATACAGCTATTGAAGTAGTTACTTCAGAGAAAAATAGCTTATTGATTCTATCCAATGAAGACAATGCATCAGACACAATGCACAGGGTGACCATAAACAATAAAGACTATCGCTTTCAGGGCGCATATTATTATAAATCAACTAAATAAATTAGAACATGAAATCATTTGGAACAAGTAAAGAATTCATCTTTGGAGATGACCTGGCATGGGAAACCGTCGGAGAGGGTTTGAAAAGAAAAATAATGGGGTATGACGATAAAATCATGCTTGTAAAAGTAGACTTTCAAGTAGGTGCTGTTGGTAGCCTTCATGAGCACCACCATTCCCAAGTAACTTATGTAGAGTCGGGAGCTTTCGATTTTACCATTGGTGGTGTTACCAAAACGGTCACTGGTGGAGATACGGTTTACATTCCTCCACATGTATTGCATGGTGCGATCTGTACAGAAGCAGGAGTATTAATTGACGTCTTTAGTCCAATGAGAGAAGACTTCATGCAGTAATCTGACAGGTATTTTGAATTCAAAAAATAACATTTTTTTAAGATTTTTTTTGGATTGTAATATTATAATCCTATATTTGGTCAACCAATTTGGTCAACCAGTTTGGTTTACCAAGTTAGTTGATCCATTAAATACATATCTATTGAGTACCTAATTTGTTTGTTATTAGGTATTTAACTTTTAAAACAATATACAAACACTAATCTAAAATAATTTAAATACTTAATTATGAATTTTAAACTTAAGTCATTTTTTATTGCGATTCTTCTATTTAGCCTAAGTGGCTTTGCACAGGAAGCTACAAT
>Ga0213861_10004346_pt1 | contig 11577 bp, 8 predicted proteins | sample PICome_4_FD_160110 | JGI IMG/M metagenome (GOLD analysis project Ga0213861, IMG submission 160110) | Coastal seawater microbial communities near Pivers Island, North Carolina, United States - PICO131 | ecosystem: Environmental > Aquatic > Marine > Coastal | place: USA: North Carolina | collected...
ATACGCGGTGGTACCGGGTGAGTTTCTTGTTACCAACGAAGTTTCCATACCTAGTCGAAACCGTAACAAGGTTAAACAAGCTTTACCCTTTGCTTTGGAAGAAAAACTTAGTGAGGAGATCGAGTCCTTTCATTTCTTAATACTTAATTGGAATCCAGGAGAAAATGTTATTGCGGCTGTTTTGTCCCGCAAACAACTTAGTCTTTGGCAGGAACAATTTGCTAATGCTGGCTTCGCATTATCTGGGCTAGTTGCTGAATATCAGCTACTGCCCATACATCCGCGTACAAATATCACAATTGCAACGCAACCTGCAGGTAAGACGAGTATTCACTGGGCTAGTGGTATTGGTGTAACGCTCGATTCTACGCTAGTAGATATCTGGTGGAATCAATCGGCAGCAAAGATAGACGCTGCAGGGGTTAACTCCGGAAAACTAGCGAAACAATTGCTTCTGCTCTCTGGTGAGACGTCTCCTGATGTAAAGGAGTGGAAGATCGGTTCAACATTTCCTGAATGGATTCCGCATTGGCAGAAGGGAGTAAACCTACTAAACCTACTTCCACAAACACGTGACATAACAGAAAAGCGAGCTCGGACGCCAGGCTTAAGATTAGCGATTCTTCTGTTGGTTATGGCTATGGCTGGAAAGTTGGGCATTGACGGGTATGAGTACGTTCAACTGGAAGCTATGAATTCGCAGTTTGCAAGAGAAATGTCTACGTTACTTACCGAAACTTTTCCATCAGAGAAGCGTGTTGTTAATGCCAAGATTCAATTCCGACAAAAACTTGCTGAGTTACAACAGGGCGGTAATACAAATCACCTGTTTCAGCAATTATTGGTATTGGTTTCTCCTTCAATTCGTTCGAGTCGTGCTGAAATTCAAGAGATAAGTTTTCGTGAAGGCGCGCTGGATTTACAGTGTGCAGTTAATCGATTTTCTGACTTGGATAGCCTAAAGGGAAAATTCGAACAAGGTGGAGTGCTCAAAGTAGAGCTTACGTCTTCAGGTTCGCTTGGTACAAAAGTAACCGGTCGCTTTAAAATACAACTTGGCAATAATTCATGAACTTCTGGACTGAATTAAACCCTCGCGAACGATTGCTCCTAGGCTGGGGGTTGTTTGCTCTAATTGCTACAATTCTTTATATATTTATTCTTGAACCCCGGTATCAGCGTCTTTCGGTTTTGCGCCTTCAAGTACCAACTAAGCAATCGGATTTAGCATGGATGCAAGCTCAGGTCGAATCGAATGCCGCTCTTAAAAGTGGTGTAAAAAATGCGCTCTCGGCCGAACGCTTGCCTTTGTTGACTATTGTGGAAAAAACCTCAACCAAGTCTGGATTGAGAAAAAAAATTTCCAGGATGCAGCCTGCCCAAAATGGCGCTGTTCGAGTGTGGTTTAACGAGGTTCAATTTAACACGTGGATTAACTGGCTCGATGTTCTTCGAAACCAGGGGGTTTCTGTCGATGCTGCAAGCATATCTCGGGAGAGTGAAGGCGTAGTCAATATTAGGGTTACTTTAGTTCAGGCCCAGTGAAATTTCTACAATTTGGCAATATGCATGTTTGAGGTAAACAGAAAGGAAATTAGGCGCCGCGTATCGCCAGATGCGATTGGCCCCCAAAACGTGAATCCGCGTTTAGCAACGATACTTGCTACTCGAGGAATCACCGATGCAAACGATTTGCAATTTTCGAATCGAGATTTGTTACATCCGGGTACTTTGAATGACATTGACACTGCGGCTGCAATAATTTCAGAACATGTGATGCAGGGCTCAGGAATTCGTATTGTTGGTGATTACGATGCCGATGGAGCAACAAGTACGGCTCTTATGTTGTTAATGTTAAGGGCATATGGAGCAAGTCATGTTGATTTTGTTGTACCGGATCGTTTCATTCATGGATATGGTTTGTCTCCCGCCTTAGTTGAATCTTTTGACGATACGCCAATTGCTTTATTAATCACAGTTGATAATGGAATCGCCAGTATTGAAGGTGTGGCAAGCGCAAAGGCGCGTCATATGCAGATTGTTGTCACCGACCATCATTTACCAGGAGACAGGCTACCCAGTGCAGATGCTATCGTTAACCCTAATGCGTCTGGGGATCTATTTCCGAGCAAAAACTTGTCGGGAGTGGGGGTGGCTTTTTACGTACTTTCAGTTACCGGGAGAGTCCTAGAGAAGCGGGGTTGGTTTAAAAAGCGACCCATTCCAAAAATATCTGATTACCTTGATCTTGTTGCTTTAGGAACGTATGCCGATTTGGTAGCGTTAGACCAAAATAATAGAATTCTGGTAAACCAAGGGCTAAAACGCATAAAAGCAGGGCGTTGTCGCCCAGGTATCAGTGCATTAGTGGACTTGTCTGGAAAAAACCAAACCCAGTTAATCGCTTCGGATTTAGGCTTTCAAATTGCCCCTCGCCTTAATGCGGCTGGTCGGTTGGAAGATATGACGATCGGCATTAATTGCTTAATTGCAGAGACCGACGGGGAAGCTAAAGTACTTGCGCAAAAGTTAGATAGTATTAATAAAGAACGCAAAACCATCGAACAACACATGACATCTGATGCAACCTCAATTCTTGATAAAATAGGAAGTATAGGAAAGGATTCCAACGGTATTTGTTTATATAATGGCGAATGGCATGAGGGTGTCGTAGGTCTTGTGGCATCTCGGTTAAAAGAGAAATGGGCATTGCCGTCGGTCGTTTTTGCATGCGGAACATCGGGTCAATTAAAAGGTTCTGCTCGATCGGTGAAAGGTGTTCATATACGCGATGTATTGTGCGACATAGATAGTGGACATCCCGGTTTGATACAGAAGTTTGGCGGACATGCGATGGCTGCTGGCTTAAGTATTGGCGCAGATTCTTTTGCCGAATTTGAATCTGCATGGGGTGAGGTATTAAGCGCACATACGGCATCAATTCGAGCAGCTAACGAATTGCTGACCGATGGCGCGTTGCATGATGAATTTATTGATTTGGACTTTATTCAGGAATTAAAGTCTATTGTGCCTTGGGGGCAAGGGTTTGGAGAACCGTTATTTGATAATGTGTTTCAAGTTTTGGAACAGCGTTTGGTAGGCCAAATTCATTTGAAATTGTTATTGCGCTCAGAACAGAGTAATAAAGTTGTGAATGCTATTAAATTTAGGTTTCTTGATTCTCCAGGTGCGTCTTATCAGGAGTTTTCACGAATTCATGCTGTATATCGCGTTGATGTAAATGAGTACTCTGGGCGTATTGATCCCCAGTTAATTATAGAGCACATTAATCCGGTTTAGAGTGATTGTCTGAGTTATAGCAGTGGTCAATGTATTCGACATCACATTAACTAAAAAATATCGAAGAGATAAATATGAGTGAAAATTCGAAGGAATTCCTATTATCATTGCATTCCTTGGTGCCGGAGAACTTGATACCTATTAGAAACGAAGGTTTTAGGCACGATAAAATTCCATGTTGTGATTTGCTTACTGATGAGAGTAACACCGAGCATGTTCTAAAACTAAATAACTCCGGTGCAATCATTTGGGGCTTATGCACGGAAAGTCGCAGTGTTGGTGATATTATTAATATGCTTGCTGATGCCTTTGAAGTAGAGCGGGCAGATATGGCTAGAGATGTTAGTCGTGTTGTAGAGTATCTACTTGAAGAACGTGCACTAATTAATTCCAATAACGTTGCACTGGCTGAATAACTATTAATGATGCTAGATAAAGATTTAGCTCACTATTAATGGACAAATTATTTGCTTTTAACCAATGCCTGCGCATTGGATACAGAAGTTCAAAATTAATCAATTGAAACCTCAAACCTTTAGTCTTATATATTTACTCTACACATGAATTTATTTGTTTTTGATATCGAAACGGTACCTGATATAGAACTTGGTAAAAAGATCTATCAGTTGGACGGCTTGAATGATGACGACGTGGCGAAGGTGCTTTTTACAAAGCAACGACAGAAAACAGGTTCCGAATTTCTGCCCCATTATCTTCATCAAATCGTTGCAATTTCTATTGTATTTAAAACCAAGCAAACGACTAAAGTCTGGTCGTTAGGCTCACTCGAGTCGACTGAAGCCGAGCTTATCCAGCGATTTTATGATGGTGTAGATAAATATCAACCGACCCTTGTTAGCTGGAATGGTGGCGGGTTTGATTTGCCAGTACTCCATTATCGCGGTCTAAAGCACGGTGTCGATGCCAGCAGGTATTGGGATCAAGGAGAACTTGACCGTGATTACAAATGGAATAATTATGTTAACCGATATCATTCGCGACATACGGACTTAATGGATGTTTTAGCCGGCTTCCAGCCAAGAGCTAATGCTTCTCTGGAACATATAGCTCTGATGCTGGGTTTTCCCGGGAAATTGGGTATGAGCGGTGCCTCTGTGTGGCCTGCCTATCATGATGGCCGTTTGCAAGATATTAGAAACTACTGTGAAACGGATGTTTTAAATACCTATCTGGTCTATTTGAGGTGGGAGTTGATACGTGGGAATTTAGATCAAGCGGGATTCGATAATGCAACCGAAGAATTACGAGCGGTCCTTGCTGGGATGAACCGAGATCACCTGAATGAGTTTGTTAAAGCCTGGGATAATAGTTGAAAGCGCTTAGTGGGTACGTAAAAGATTTATCGCACGATGGCCGTGGAATTATTAAAATTGATAAGGAAGTTTATTTTGTTGAGGGCGCACTAGTAGGCGAACTCGTTAATTTTTCTTATCAAAAACGCTTTAAGAAACAAAATATCGGCAGGCTTTTGTCAGTAGTCGAAGTATCCTCAAAACGTGTTACTCCTCGCTGCGAGTATTTTGAGGATTGTGGTGGATGCGCTATGCAGCATTTAGATAGTGAGGAACAAGTGCTTTTTAAACAAAATACGCTTGTCCAGAGTCTAAGTCGCTTAGGTAATGTCGAGCCAACGACTTTACTGCAACCAATCGTTGGCCAGTTTTGGAATTATCGAAGACGTATTCGCCTCGCTACGCAGTGGCGTAAAAAAACAAATTCTTTACGTTTTGGCTTTAGGCAGCATAAAGCCGCGGGAATTGTTCCTATCAATCATTGTCATGTAATGGACTCTCGAGCGTCGCAGTTACTTCCAGAACTTCAGCTGATTCTTAATGGACTAGCAAATAAGAAAAATATTAACCAACTTGAAATAACATGTGCTGAATACACGAGTACGCTATTACTCGAACACTCTGCGCCTTTTTCTGATGGTGATATCGATTTATTGGCGAGTTGGTTAGCAGATAACCCTGATTTCAAAATATATTTGAAATCAGGTGGTGTATGTATAGAAGTGGCTACAAACTCCATGCCATATCGTTTGCCATCCTATTTAATTCCTGAATTTGGGATTGCGGTTGAATACAACCCAACTGACTTTATTCAGATAAACGGGACAATCAACAAGTTGATGATCAAACAGGCGGTAGATTTGCTGGAAGTAAGTTCAGATGATTCGATAGTTGATTTTTTCTGCGGTATTGGTAATTTTTCGTTACCGTTTTCTACTATTGCTAAACGGGTTCTAGGTCTTGAATTAAATCAACGTATGGTTGATCAGGCTGAGCGCAATGCACAAAGTAATAAGTTACATAACGTGAAACATGTTGTCGCAGATCTGTATGACTCGTATCCCCATGATGCCGGGTTGCTAAAGTCCTATAATAAAGTGCTACTCGATCCGCCACGCTCTGGTGCGGGCTACGTTATTAGTGAGTTAATCCCAAAGTTTTACCCGGAAAAGATCCTGTATGTCTCGTGTAACCCGGCAACACTTGCGCGAGATAGTGGCGTTCTTGTGAACAAATTGGGGTATCGGTTAGAGAGTGCGGGAATCATTGATATGTTCCCGCACACTGCACATGTTGAGTCAACCGCGTTATTTACGCGATCATAACGACGTCAGATTGTTAATCTTCCGGTTTGGACGAGCCTTTTTCAGGGCTGCTGCTACTTGCCGGAGCTGGAGTAGCTGGAGCTGAAGTAGCCGGACTGTCTGTTGTTGCGTTCGTATTGTCCCGTCGTTCTCGCGACCCAGAATTATTCCGGCGATTTCGATTGCCACCGCGATTCCATGATGTCCGTGTCGTACTTCGTTCACGTCCTTCATTGCCCTGATTAGTTTCCTTCACATTACCAATATTTTCTGAGGGAACGCTCTGGTTGCCTTGATTATTATCCGGGATGATTTGGTTGCCAATGTTGTCATTAACGACCGCGTTGTTCTCAGCAGAAGGCTGAGGATTGGATCTCCTGGGTCTTCTTTCAGGCTGTCTACCAGAAGCTGGGGCGTTGGTATTCCCCAGGTTCTCGGAGGAGTCAGATTGATCGCGAGATGCAGATTGATTGTTTGGTCTACGTCCGCGAGACCTGCGATTCTGTCCCTGACCGCCTTGCGGTTTATCGCTGTTGCGATTTTGCTGGTTGTTGTTTTGATTCCGTTGATTAGTGTTCGTGGAATCAACTTTATTTTCTTCATTATTTGAAGGTTTGCGGCGACGATCCTGCTGCGAGTTTGGTTTCGATCCCCGTGATGCTTGATTATTTTGTGTTTGGCGTTGATTCGGGTTGTTTGATGGACGACGCTTATCTCCACGACGCTGTTGATTCTGGTTGCCGTTGTTAGAACGTCTCTGGTTTTGCCTTTGGTTAGACTTTTGCTCCGATTCATCATTTGCTTCAGATTCGTTGCTAGTGGTTTTTTCACCACCGGTTAGTGCTTTCCAAATTCGCTTGAGAATACCATCCTCGGTATCTGTGTTTTCCACTTCCGTGCTGGATTCTTTCTCTGGGTGGGTGGCGCCTTTTATATCAGCTAAATTTACTGACGGTGTTTCTAATGGAATGTAAACAGCATCGATTACATCTTTTGCATCATCACTTTGAGTAAAGGGGATGCGATGACTCGGTAATGAACCCAGTTCATCCATATCTTCGGCTTTTAGTCGCCGAATGCTGAAATGTGGGTAGTCAAGCTCATTGGTTGGCGAAATGACAATCGATGTACCAAGACGACCTTCTATTTGATTTAGCTCATGGCGCTTCTCATTTAGCAAATAAGTCGCCGTTTTCAGCGGTAAATGTGCATGAATAGCTTCTGTATTTTCCTTGAGTGCCTCTTCTTCCAAAATTCGCAACAGACTTAACGCAGATGACGTAACACTTCGAATACTCCCGGTTCCCTCGCAACGAGGACATGCAACATAGTTTGAGTCGCTTATTGAAGATCTTAGTCGTTGCCGAGACATTTCTAACAAGCCAAATCGTGAAATTCTGCCGACTTGTACCCGGGCGCGATCGGCTTTTAATGCATCATTTAGACGTGATTCCACCAGTCGCTGGTTCTTAGTTGATGACATATCAATCAAATCGATGACAATAAGTCCGCCGAGATCTCGGATTCTTAGTTGTCTGCCCACTTCATCAACTGCTTCCAGATTGGTTTGCAAAGCCGTTTCTTCTATGTCACCGCCTTTGGTGGCCTTCGCCGAGTTAACATCGATGGCGACGACTGCTTCCGTGTGATCAATAACAATCGCACCACCAGAAGGTAGTCGTACTTCCCGAGAATAGGCGGTTTCAATTTGATGCTCGATCTGAAATCTAGAGAATAACGGTACAGTATCTTCGTAATGTCTTAGCTTGATTTTGGAATTTGGCATAACCTGGGTCATGAACTTCTGTGCGCGTTCAAAAACTCCGGGTTCGTCTATCAGTATCTCGTTTATATCTCCGCGCAAGTAGTCACGCAAGGTTCTAACGATTAGATTGCTTTCTTGAAATATCAGGAAAGGTCCCGGACGTTCTCCAGCGGCTTCCTCGACCGCTTTCCAAAGCTGTACTAAAAAATCAAGATCCCATTGAAGTTCTTCTGAGGTTTTTCCAATTCCAGCCGTGCGAACAATTAATGCATGGCTAGATGGCACATCAAGTCCTGCCATTGCATCTCTTAATTCAGCTCGTTCGGAGCCGGATATGCGTCGTGAAATTCCGCCGCCCTTAGGGTTGTTCGGCATAAGTACCACATACCGTCCAGCAAGGCTGATAAATGTGGTCAGAGCAGCACCTTTGGTGCTTCGCTCATCTTTATCTACTTGAACGATTAGTTCCTGGCCTTCGCTAACAACATCTTCAATTTTTACTTGGGCCATCGGTGTCGATGACGGAAAATTTTGAAAATAGCTACGCGAAATTTCTTTTAAAGGAAGGAATCCTTGACGGTTCGCGCCATATTCTACAAATGCAGCTTCCAAACTTGGTTCAACACGAGTTATGCGTCCTTTGTAAATATTTCCTTTCTTTTGTGCTCTTACAGCGGATTCGATATCAAGATCGAGAAGTCGTTGTCCGTCAACGATGGCCACCCGAAGCTCTTCCGGATGGGTTGCATTAAACAGCATGCGTTTCATAAATGTTGTCTCCGACCAATCACAGCCGAGACCTACTGTGCCTTTGTGGCAACAGACTATAGCCTAATTAGGTATTCAAATAAGAATACTCTTCTTTATAATGCTTTATTATTCAATAAGTTATAATAAATTTTTCTCACATTATCGTGGATAAGCAAAATTCTATCTGTCGCTGGTTACACTAGTAAGTTCCAGCCATTGGGTCAAACTATTTGAGTTCCTAACAAAATGGGCGAGGAACATTAGGCCCTGTCTGATGGTGAGTACTACCGGTTCTCAATGCGTCTCGGCATCATTTAAAGTGAAAGTGTCTTTGCATCTTTCTTGGCGTGGGCAAATGCTACCTAGTGTGGTAACTTCTATCGCTGTTATCCACTAAACCGTTTCCTATCGGGAATTCCCGAAACTAACCGATCAGAATTTACGTACTTTTTCTGAGAGAGTTCAGTAATAGTTATAAAGTATTGAACTCCCTTCATGAAAACATTTCAGGTTGCTTTGTTACTTCTGCAGACCTGATGCAAAATATAGCAACTCCGTTTGGTTGTGGCAATCTAAATGTTTGTAATTAAGGATTTTTTTTGCTTTTTTTGGGTTTTTTGTACAAGATATTATCGTCTACAACAATTCTGTTTTAATTTTTCTGCTGCGGTTTAAATTCTGAAATGACTAGCTCCCCATTCATTCGACAATCGGTTATATATTTTGAGGCCAGTTCTGATGATGACGGTCAACGATTGGACAATTTTTTAATGTCGAGACTTAATAAATTGCCTCGCTCTCATCTCTACCGAATTGTTAGGACCGGGCAGGTTCGGGTGAATGGTGGCCGTTGTAAAATTTCGACACGAATTTGTGCGGGAGATCGAGTAAGGGTGCCGCCACTGAATTTACAAGTTCGCGAATCGAAGGTCGCGGGAGTTGAGCAATTAAAATTGCTTGAAAGCGCTATTATTTACGAAGATGAGCACATTGTGGCGATAAATAAACCTAGTTTGTTCGCGGTGCATGGTGGAAGTGGGATAAGGATGGGTATCATCGAAGTATTAAAACAAGTGCCGCGGTTCTCCGATTACTTGGAGCTAGGCCATCGACTTGATCGGGAGACATCGGGAACGCTCATAATGGCTCGAAACCGAAAGGCTCTAACAGGTTTGCACGCAATGTTTCGCAGGGATCAATCTGGAATGCTAAAAACCTATCACGCGCTTTGCCTTGGTAAACTGCCGCAAAAAATACAGGATGTCGGTGCATCGATTCTGCGGGTTAATAATAGTCAAGGGCCTAAGTGCGTAGTCGATTCTGACGGACAGGTGGCCCATTCTACTTTTATCGAGGAAGAGAGCTTTGAAGAGGCCTGCCTTGTGAAAATTCAGCTGCATACCGGTCGTACACACCAGGCACGGGTACACGCGTCTTATTTAGGAATACCAATACTAGGCGATTCTATGTATGGTGATTTTCCTGCCAATCGTCGATTTAAGCGTGTTGGGTTGAATCGATTATTCCTTCACGCAAGTAGTCTCCAGATTGTGCATCCCTTTAGTAAGAAGAAACTGTGTCTGCTCTCACCGTTGCCTGAAAAATTACAGATGGTTCTGCAAAATCTTCGCTTGAGTCATCAAGAGCCGGCGTTAAAAGCCTGATTGTTTAGCTAGATTTCAGCAAATAATCCGCCTATTTGGGCGTCAAACCATTGATGGAAAAGAATATTACAATTTTTTAGTGCGCGTTAGATGCCAAAATAGTGTAAATAGACTGCCTTGTACCAACGCTCAACTCAAAATTAACTGGGTTGTCGTTCTCGAATTAACTTCAAAGCGACCTAAATATGGCTGATACCGGGCTCGAAACACTAATTTCAGAAGTATTAAAAGAATACAAGCGTTACCGTCGTCAGAGATGGATTACTCGCGTAATATTTATTTTGCTGCTAGTGGGCGTATTGATTTACCCCATGGCTCAAAATTTTGAAATAGAGCCGGTCGAACATGCAGCGATTGTAGATTTAAATGGTGTTATCGGTCTTGGCATGGATGCTTCGGCTGAGCGTGTAAACGACGGTCTTCGGGAAGCGTTTGAAAGCCCTAATGTGAAAGGGCTTATTTTGCGGGTGAACAGCCCGGGAGGCAGTCCCGTTCAGTCTCGACGGATTAACCGTGAATTGGTTCGTTTAAAAGCAGAAAATCCGACTATTCCGGTTTATGTGGTCGTAGACGAAATTTGTGCGTCCGGTTGTTATTACGCAGCAGTGGCGACAAATGGAATATATGCGGATCCTGCGAGCCTTATCGGTTCCATTGGTGTTCGTATGGATAGTTTCGGGTTTGTTGAAGCGATGAAAAAAATCGGCGTTGAGAGACGATTATTTACTGCCGGTGACAATAAGGGCATCCTCGATCCGTTTCAGCCGTTATCCGCAAAAGATCAAACGTTTGTATCTGAAATGTTGGCAACTGTTCATAGGCAATTTGTAGATACAGTGCGAGAAGGGCGCGGTGATAGACTGGCAGGTGAGGATTCTGAGTTGTTTAGTGGTCTATTTTGGTCTGGTGAAAAAGCCCTCGAATTAGGGCTTATTGATGGATTGGGCGATATACGATATGTTTCTAGAGAACTTATTGGCACGGAGAATACAGTTAATTACACCCCCAGATTTGATCTGGTAGAACAACTGAGTCGAGATTTTGGTGTCATAGTATCGCGCTTTGCAGCAAGCCTAAGAACATCAACCGGATGGCGTTTGGAGTTCTAGTAAAGACTATATCCTTCGTTTTCTAGCATTGCGCACAAATAAATGACAGGTAATCCGATTAAGGTATTTGGATCATTGCCGCGCATCCATTGCAATAGGTTTATGCCCGGTCCTTCGGCTCTTAAAGCGCCGCAACAATCTAATGGTTTTTCTCGCTTAACATAGCGTTCAACCGTTTTGCGATCTAAGATTTTATATTTTATTCGGTAATGATCAACGTTACTTTGAAGGCGTGATGATTTTGTGTTGAGTAAGGCGACGCCAGTGCTCAACGTAACTTCCTGACCGGAATGCACCATGATTTGCTCAACGGCCTCGGTTAGGTTATCGGGTTTGCCTAATATCCCAGCGGGACCACTAACCACTTGATCG
>Ga0213861_10004349_pt1 | contig 11574 bp, 9 predicted proteins | sample PICome_4_FD_160110 | JGI IMG/M metagenome (GOLD analysis project Ga0213861, IMG submission 160110) | Coastal seawater microbial communities near Pivers Island, North Carolina, United States - PICO131 | ecosystem: Environmental > Aquatic > Marine > Coastal | place: USA: North Carolina | collected...
TTCATCAAGAGTAAGTATTATAACCTCTTCTAAAAATCTTAAATACTTATGGATATCTGTAAAAAAATTATCTAAATCTAATATTGGATAGCCTACTATTTGACCAGGACCATGATATGTAATATCGCCACCTCTATTTATTTTATAAAACTTAGCATCTTTTTTTATTAGTTCATTTTCACTAACCAGTAAATTGTTCATATTCCCACTCTTTCCAAGAGTGTAAACGTGCGGATGTTCTACAAATAAAAAATAATTAGAAGTTAATTTATTTAAAGACTCTCTTCTATTTTTAATTTTTATATCAACAATATTTTTAAATAACTCCTCTTGGTAATCCCAGCACTCTTTATAATCAACTACACCGAGATCTTTTATCAAAACAGATTTATTTTTAATTTTCATTATTTGGATTATTTAAAATTATAAGTGCAGCAATAACTCCAGGAATCCAGCCCAATAATGTCAAAATAAATACAATTATAAACGAACCACATCCTTTATCAAAAACAGAAAAAGGAGGAAACAAAATTGCTAAAAGGACTCTAATTAAGCTCATTATTCAATCAAAGATAAATAATAGTATTTGATTAGATTTATTTGAGTTTTCATTTTTTATTATTGATATCCTTATTAATAAGAATTATATTTGTTTTGATAAAAAATATTTTCGATGAGTGAACTATCAGAACAAGAATTAATAAGAAGAGAAAAGTTAGAAAAGTTAGTTTCATTAGGAATAAATCCCTATCCAGCTGACTTGTTTCCAGTAAATCATACTTCTAAAGATATTATTGAGGATTTTAATGAGAATAAAAGCGTCATTATAGCTGGTAGATTAATGTCACGAAGAATTCAAGGGAAAGCTAGCTTTGCTGAACTTCAAGATAAAGACGGTAAAATACAAGTATATTTTAATAGGGATGAAATTTGTAATGGAGAGGATAAAACTTTATATAATGAGGTATATAAAAAACTTTTGGATATTGGAGATATAATAGGAATAGAAGGTACTTTATTTGAAACTCAAGTTGGAGAAAAAACAGTTCTAGTAAATAATTTTACTTTACTAAGTAAGTCTTTAAGACCCCTACCATTACCTAAAAAAGATAGTGAAGGCAATGTTTTTGATGAATTTAATGATCCTGAATTAAGATATAGACAGAGATATGTTGATTTAATTGTAAATCCAAAAGTTAAAGAAACGTTTTTAAAACGAACTAAAATAAACAATACTATTAGAAATTTTCTTAACGAAAAGAGCTATTTAGAAGTTGAAACTCCAATTTTACAGTCAATTCCTGGTGGAGCTGCAGCTAGACCTTTTTTAACTCATCATAATGCATTAAATATTCCATTATATTTAAGAATTTCTAACGAGCTTTATTTAAAAAGATTAATAGTGGCTGGTTTTGACGGTGTGTATGAGTTTGCAAAAGACTTTAGAAATGAAGGAATGGATAGAACCCATAATCCTGAATTTACCATTATGGAATTATATGTTGCTTATAAAGACTATTTCTGGATGATGGAAACAACAGAAAGTTTACTTGAGAAAGTTGCAATTGAAACAAATGGCAAATCAAAATTTCAAGTAGGTGATAATGACATAGAGTTTAAAGCTCCCTACCCTAGAATACCAATATTAAATGCAATAGAAATTCACACTGGTGTTGATGTTTCTAATATGAATGAAGAAGAGTTAAGAGATACTGCTACAAAGATGGGTATTGATGTTAATGAAACTATGGGTATTGGTAAGTTAATAGATGAAATTTTCGGGGAAAAGTGTGAGAAAAAATTCATTCAACCTACTTTCATCACAGATTATCCAAAAGAAATGAGTCCTCTAACAAAAAAGCATCGAACAAATCCCAAATTAACCGAGAGATTTGAATTAATTATCAATGGTAAAGAGATAGCTAATGCTTACAGTGAATTAAATGACCCAATAGATCAAAGGGAAAGGTTTGAATATCAACTTGAGTTGTCTAAAAAAGGGGATGATGAAGCTACTGAATTTATAGATAATGATTTTTTACGAGCACTTGAGTATGGGATGCCTCCCACCTCAGGAATTGGAATTGGAATTGATAGGCTAGTTATGCTAATGACAAATAACAGTTCTATTCAGGAAGTTTTATTCTTCCCTCAAATGCGTCCGGAAAAAAAGAAAATAGAATTAAATGAGAATGAAAAAATTATTTATGACATATTGAAAAAAAAGGAAAAACTTGAACTTTCTGATTTAAAGTCTATATCAAATCTAAGTAATAAGGCTTGGGATAAAGGAATTAAAGGGTTAACCAAGAAGCAGATGGCACAAGTAACTAAAAATGAAAGTGGATTATTTGTAGAAATTAAATAATGTAAATTATCACTTAATTTTGTGCTGAATGGTTTTAAATTTAGCTAAATCTTTCTCAGATAAATATTTCAAAAACAATGTATTAAATTCATTATCTAGAATGTCTTTTTGAGGGAAAGCCCCTTTTTTTGCAACATGAGAAGCTTTCTTAGCTGTAGAATAAATTAGTCTAGAAACGAGAGTTATTTTAGTATCATCAAATCCAATTTCTTCTAATAAATCATAATTCAATCTTTTAACATCATCAATAGAACTATACTGAGACTGAGCATTAATATTTAAACTTACAAAAAAGAGAAATAAAAAAGTATAGAATGTTTTTTTCATGATATTATGATTTTTTTTTAAAAGTAAAAAAAATATTCTAATTACAATAGCTTAGTTGATATCTTTTCAACAACGGCAATTGTTTTATCTAAATCTTCATAGGTTAGCGCATCGCTTAGAAACCATGACTCATAAGAACTTGGAGCAATATAAATACCGTTTTTTAACATTTCATGAAAAAATATTGGAAAAAATCTATTATCAGCTTTTTTAGCGGAATCAAAATCTATAACATTATCGTCCATAAAATGAATCGAAAACATTGAACCAACTCTGTTAGTCGTAAATTTAACACCTTTTCTTTTTAGTATTTCAGAAATTCCAATATCTAAATAGTTTGCTTTTTCGTCTAATCGCTGATATAACTTAGAGTCATTATCAATTGCATTTAACATACAGAATCCAGCAGCCATTGCCAATGGATTTCCACTTAATGTACCTGCTTGATAAATAGGTCCATTTGGAGATAAATAAGACATTATATTATTTGTAGATGCAAAAGCTCCCACTGGGAGTCCACCTCCAATTATTTTTCCAAAACACACAATATCTGCTGAAATTCCATAGAGCTCCTGTGCACCGCCTTTTGCTACTCTAAAACCTGTCATAACTTCATCAAAGATTAATAATATATTATGTTCATTACATAAATTTCTTAAGCCTTTTAAAAAGCCATCCTTAGGAGGTATACATCCCATGTTTCCAGCAATTGGTTCTAAAATAACACAAGAGACTTCGTTTTTATTTGATTTAATAATATTTTCAACACTTTTAAGATTATTATACTGTGCAATTAATGTGTCTTTTGCAGTTCCATTAGTAACTCCAGGGCTATTTGGCTCTCCATAAGTAACACTACCACTTCCTGCCTGGATTAAAAATGAATCGCTATGGCCATGGTAACATCCCGAAAACTTAATTATTTTTTCTTTTTTAGTATATCCTCTAGCCAATCGGACAGCACTCATACATGCTTCTGTTCCAGAATTAACAAATCTAATTTGCTCTATGTTTGGAACCATCTTGACTACTAACTCAGCAATATTATTTTCAATTTCTGTTGGAGCTCCAAATGAGGTTCCTTTTTTTGCTTTATTAATTATCGCATCTACAACTGCAGGATAAGAATGACCCAATATCATGGGTCCCCATGAGTTTATGTATTCTATATACTTATTATCATCTTCATCAATTAGATACGCTCCATTAGCTTTCTTTATAAATATTGGGGTTCCACCAACAGCTTTAAAGGCTCTGACAGGGGAATTAACCCCACCTGGAATATGTTTAAGAGCTTCTTTAAATAACGCGCTACTTCTTTGATATATCATTTATCTATTATTAATAATTGGCCTATAATTAATGTTCTATCTTTTAGTTTATTAATCTTCAATAAATCTTTTATAGAAATATTGTATTTTTTTGACAAAGAATATAATGTATCTCCCTTTAATACTTTATGTTTAAACACACTATCTTTTGTACTTTTTTTATTACGGATTCTTTTTTTTAATACTATTTCATCATAAACAAATAGCTTGTAGTTTTCAATCAAATTAATTAATTTATTTGGATAGTTTTTATCTGTAGCATATCCTGCTTTCTTTAAACCTTTTGCCCAGTTTTTATAATCAGATACTGATAAATCAAACAAGTCAGAATATCTTGATCTTGTTGTTAAAAAAATTGAATGATCTCTGTATGAATATTCTGGAGCACTGTATTTTCTAAAACACTCTTGTGCTTCATCGTCATCATGAAATATTTTTGGTCCCTTCCAATCATGACACTTAATACCAAAATGATTATTTGCTTCAACAGATAATCTTCCTTTACCAGAACCAGACTCTAAAATTCCTTGAGCTAAAGTGATACTTGCAGGTATTTTATAAGTTCGCATTTCATCCATCGCAACACCACTAAAATAATCAATGTAATCATTGACATTATTTATAACTGGAGATGAAGTATTATTTACTTTTGATTGGTTGTTACTAACTTTTTTGTCAACTATTTCATTATTAGCTTTTTCATCGGGTGAATTAATAATGATTTTTTTAGTTCCACAACTAAATATTACTAAGATTATAAGAATTCTAAAATTTATCATTAGTAATTAATAGTAGTTAAATTTTTATTTTTAAGAAATTTGTTCATTGGAAATATACCTTGATGACCACCAGTGTGAATCATTAGTATTTTAGAATTAGGCTTAAAGAAATTATTAGTTATTAAATTTAAAACCCCATAAACTAGTTTTGAAGTGTAAATGGGATCAAGTAAAATGCCGTATTTTAGTCTAAAGTTGTTCATAAATTCAATTAATTCGTTATTGACTTTTCCATAACCTCCAAAAGAAAAGTCATCTATAAGCATCCAGTTTTCATTTGTTACAAATTTAGTAATATCATTTAATAAATAGTTTTTATTAATTGATGAAAATCCAATTATTTTTTGGTTTTCATTTGAGCTATTTATTAAACCGCAAATTGTACCGCCAGTACCAACAGAACAACATATGTAATCAAACTCTTTATCATTGTCGTTTAAAATTTCTTGACACCCTAGTACGCCTAATGCGTTTGTTCCTCCCTCAGGAATTAGGTAATAATCTTTAAATTTTTTCTTTAGTTTTCTTAAAAAATATTCATTTGTTTTAAGTTTATAATTTGAACGTGATAAGAATTTAAATTTCATACCTAAATCATGTGAGTATTTAAGAGTTGGATTTTCTAAGTAGTTATTTACAATTTCTTCGCCTCTTATAAAGCCAAGAGATTTAAAACCATTTTTCTTTGCAGCATACGCAACTGCAGGAATATGATTAGAATAAGCTCCGCCAAAAGTCAAAAGTCCTTTGAATCCTAATTCTTTAGCATTGATTAAATTAAATTTTAATTTTCTATACTTATTTCCTGAGATAATATTATGAATTTTGTCCTCTCTTTTTAAAAATAGTTGCAATCCACTATTATTAACAAAATGAACCTTTTCATTAATACTATTTTTTAAAATAACATCCATATAATCAAAGATAATTCAAATTGCTTTATATTTGTGTAGAACAATTATTTTCTATTATTTGTGGAGAAAAATTACTACATAACAAAAGAAGGATATAAATGTTTTACAGAAAAGTATCATTTAAAAAGAGGCTATTGCTGTCAAAGCAATTGTAAACACTGTCCTTACGGATATGATCCAAAAACTAACTAATCTATGACATTTAAAGATCAGATTAAAGAAGGTATACCTAATAATTTACCTAAAAAAATAAAATTAGATCCAGCTATTAATCATGCTCCAAAAAGAGAAGAAGTTTTGTCTGCAGATGAAAAAAAATTAGCGATTTCAAATGCGCTAAGATACTTTGACAAAATTCATCACGAAACTTTATATAAAGAATTTAAAGATGAATTAAATCAATATGGTAGAATTTATATGTATAGGCTGAAACCGTCCTACGAAATGCATGCTAGACCATTAGAAGAATATCCCTTTAAAACTAAACAAGCTGGTGCTATTATGTTAATGATTCAAAATAATCTTAACAAAGAAGTAGCTCAACATCCACATGAATTAATTACATACGGAGGGAATGGTTCTGTTTTTCAAAATTGGGCTCAGTACAGGTTATGCATGAAATACCTTTCTGAAATGAACAACAACCAAACATTAGTTATTAATTCGGGACATCCACTTGGCCTTTTCCCTTCAAATATTAATGCTCCAAGAGTAGTAGTTTCTAATGGAATGATGATTCCAAATTATTCTTCAAAAGAAAATTTTGAGAAATTTAATGCTTTAGGTGTAACTCAATATGGTCAGATGACCGCCGGAAGCTACATGTATATTGGACCACAAGGAATTGTTCATGGGACCACTATTACCGTTTTAAATGCATTTAGGAAAATTAATAAAAATCCTTTAGGAAAATTATTTGTAACATCTGGCTTGGGAGGAATGAGTGGAGCTCAGCCTAAAGCTGGAAATATAGCTAAGTGTATTACTGTTTGTGCTGAAGTTAACCATAAAGTTGTACAAACAAGACATTCACAAGGCTGGATTGATGAAGTCTTCAGCGACATTGATAAGCTAATTAAAAGAGTAAAAATTGCCAAAAAAAATAAAGAAGTTGTTTCAATCGCTTTCCACGGAAATATAATAACTATATGGAAAGAATTTTATAAAAAAAATATTTTTATTGATATAGGAAGTGATCAAACTTCTCTACATAATCCTTGGTCTGGTGGGTATTACCCTTATGGTCTTGATTTTGAAAGTGCAAATGAAATGATTTCAAACGAACCTGATTTATTTAAGTCAAAGGTAAAAGAAAGTCTACTTATACATGCAGAATATATTAATAAGCACTGTAATAAAGGAACTTATTTTTTTGACTATGGTAATGCATTCTTATTAGAGACCTCAAAAGCTGGTGGAGATGTTTTTTCAAAAGATGGAGTGAATTTTAAATTCCCAAGTTATGTTCAAGATATTATGGGTCCTATGTGTTTTGATTATGGATTTGGTCCATTTAGATGGGTATGCGCATCTAACAAGCAAGAAGATTTAGATATAACAGATGAAATCGCTTGTAAAGTACTTGAAAAATTAATGATTAATTCACCTGATGAAATTAAAATTCAAATGCAGGACAATATTGACTGGATAAAAGCTGCTAAAAATAATTCCCTTGTAGTTGGTTCTAAGGCTAGAATATTATATGCCGACTCTTTAGGGAGAGTTGAAATTGCAAAAGCATTTAATAACGCTATAGCTGAAAAAAGAATTGGCACTATCATACTTGGGAGAGATCATCATGACGTTTCTGGAACTGATTCCCCATACAGAGAAACTTCAAATATATATGACGGGTCTAAATTTACAGCTGATATGGCAATTCAAAATGTAATTGGAGATAGCTTTAGGGGAGCGACTTGGGTAAGTATTCACAACGGAGGAGGTGTTGGTTGGGGAGAAGTTATAAATGGTGGTTTTGGCATGGTTATTGAAGGTACAAAAGAGTGTAAACAAAAAATAGAATCAATGCTTTATTGGGATGTTAACAATGGAGTCGCAAGAAGAAGTTGGGCGAGAAATAGTGGTGCAATTTTTGCAATTAAACAGGCAATGAAGCTTAATTCAGATTTAAAAGTAACTTTACCAAATGAAGTTGATGCTAAATATTTAAAATAAAATAATATGAAAAATTCCAATAAATTATTAGTTCTATTAATCTCCCTAACATATTTATCGTGTTCTTCTGTTAGAGTTTCCAGCGATTATAATAGTGAAATTAACTTTTCTTCCTATAAAACATATGCTTTTTCAAAAAAAGGAATTGACAAGGCGCAAATCAATGAACTTGATAAAAAAAGAATACTAAAAGCTTTAGAAATTGAACTATCCTCACTTGGTCTTAGGAAAAACTCTATTGACCCAGATGTTGTAGTTAGTATTTTCACGGCAGCAAACGAAGAAATAAGCATAAATAATTCATACAATCATATAGGTTATAGTTATGGTCCTTGGTATGACTTTAACTATAGTAATTATTCTACAACTCAAGGAACACTGTTCATAGATATAATTGATTACAAAAAAAATGAATTAGTTTGGCAAGGTATAGGGAAAGGCTATATTTCAGAAGACAGTTCCAAGAAAGAGGAGCAAATTAAATCATTTGTAAATAAAATTTTACTGCAATACCCCGTTAAATAAGTTAGTTTTTTACATCTAATTTATCTCTCAACTTATTTCCTAATAGCATAAAAGCCATAACTAATGACATTATGCAAATACCTGGAATTAATGCCAACATTGGCTTACCCAATATAATATAGTTATAATGATCCTTAATTATTGAACCCCAACTAGCCATTGGAGGTTGAGCACCTAAACCTAAAAAACTAAGTCCACTTTCTATTAGTATTGATGCGGCAAAATTTGCTGCAGAAATGATTATAAGAGGAGATACTATATTTGGTAGTATGTGTTTTGTCAAAATCCTTAAATCACTAAACCCTAATACTCTTGCAGCAGTTATAAATTGTCTTTCTTTTATTGTCATAACCTGACCTCGTACTACTCTAGCAACATCAACCCACATAGTTAATCCAACCGCAATAAACACTTGCCATAAGCCTTTTCCTAACGCCAGGGTTATAGCAATTACTAGTAGTAAAGTAGGAATAGACCATGTAACATTTATTATCCACATTATTATCCTATCAATATTGCCTGAATAATAACCAGATAAACTCCCTAAAATAACCCCAATTATTAAAGAAATTAAGACTGAAATAAAACCGATAAAAAAAGATATTCTTGCACCGATAACTAGTCTACTTAGAACATCCCTCCCAAATTTATCAGTTCCCAGTAAAAAAACTCTATTAATTATATTATTATTTTGAAATTCATTATCAATTTCAATACTATTGTTAAATTCATCAGAAAAATCTCCATACTCATTATAATAAAAAATATTTTTATCTATTTCAAAATTTTGTAATGGAATTTCAGTCGGTGAATTTTTATTACCAAAAAACAACTTTTCAAAAATGGTTTGTTTGTAATTGATAGAGTTTTCAATTAGTAATAAATCAACTTTAAATCCTGGAGATTTAGAGTGAATTGACAAATGCATTTGGTTAGCATTAGTTGATTTGTCAGGAATGAAAAAGTAAGCGAATATTGATAAAAAAGCTACTAGTAATATATACGCTATACTTATTTTTTTAATCAAGAAATAAAAATTTGTTAGTCCAAAGTATTAGTTATTATAACTTATTTTAAGATCATTTAAAACATTTAGAGCTTCTTCGATATAAAGATCTTTTGCTAAGTTTTTGTGCCATCTATTTCGCTTAAGCTCTAATGTGGAATCTTTTTCAAATAAATTAATTTCATAAGGGAGTGATTTAAACTCAAGGTCAGTTTTAAAATCTTTTAATTTCTCAAAGTTCTTAGCAGTTAATTCGTCCTCTTTTATTTTATCAATGTAAGTAAAGTAATTCAAGGTGAATTCTTCGTTATCTCTGATGGATTTTATCCACTTTGCATTATCATCGATTAACTTTAAATACTCATTTGATTCAATCCTCAATTTACTTTTTTCAATTGCACTAGAATAATCAAAATTACTAACCCAAGGAGTATATTCTACAGCTGTTATCTTGTCCCATTCAAGAGGGTTATCTTGTTCTTTTTCACCAAAATCAATATAACTGTACCTATTAGGTATTACAACATCACTTTTAACACCTTCTAGTTGAACAGAACCTCCATTAATTCTATAATATTTTTGAATTGTAAATTTGAAGGCACCCATATCACCATTAGTATTTGCTTTAATCATCCTGTTTAAGTCTAATACATTTTGAACAGTTCCTTTTCCATAAGTTTGAGTACTACCAATTATAATAGCTCTTTTGTAATCTTGCATTGCAGCGGCTAATATTTCTGATGACGAAGCCGACAGTTCATTTACAAGGATAACTAACGGGCCATCCCATACAATTGACCTATCCCTATCTTTTAATATTTCTTTCTTTTTCTCAAAAGATTGAACTTGAACTATTGGGCCATCTTCAATAAATAACCCTGCCATATCAACAGCAGGTTTTAAGCCTCCGCCTCCGTTATTTCTGAGATCTAAGATTAATCCTTCCATGCCCTCTTCCTTAAGCCTGATAATTTCTTTTTTTATATCACTTGCAGCATTTCTTTCTGAGTAATCTTCAAAATCAAAATAGAATTTAGGTAAATTAATGAGTCCATATTTCGAATTTGACCTTTCCACAATAGAAGATTTAGCATACGTTTCTTCTAATTGAACAATGTCCCTAGGTATTTTTAACTCTGTTATTTGGCCATCTACTTTTTTTATGGTTAATATAACACTACTGTCAATTGGGCCTTTGATTAACTTAACAGCATCTTTAATTCTCATACCAACTATACTAACTGGATTTTCTTCATCAGTTTGTCGTACTTTTAATAAAACATCTCCTACTTCCAATTTATTTTGTCTCCAGGCAGGTCCTCCAGAAATAAGTTCTACAACAGAAATTTTATCTATTTTTTGCTGAAGTCTAGCTCCAATTCCTGCATAATTTCCAGACATATCTACATCAAAATCTTCTTTATCATCTGGATTAAAATAAGAAGTATGTGGATCAAATTGATAAACTAATGAATTAACGTAAATACTAAACCATTCTTGTCTTGAACGATCTGAATAATATTGATATACATCATTGCAAAATTCAAGGGAAGAATTTCTGGATTTTTCCTTAAATGGCTCTATAGTTAAATCAAAATCTTTATTGTTTTTTAGTAAGGACTTCAATGAATCATTTTCTGATAATAAATCATTTAAATTATTTAAAGTATAATACTTAAAAGTTTTTCTCCAACGATCTTTCATTTTGACTTTATCCTCAACAAAATCTATAGAATCATTAACAACTAAAACTTCATCAATTTTGTAATTAAATGTAGAATTAAATACTTCAGTATAAATTTCTTTAGACTCGTTTATTCTTTTAACAAGAGTTGCATGTGTTAAGTTGAAAAAAGTTAGATCAGCACTTTTAAAATGATCATCTATTAAATATTCAAACTCTTTAAACATTTCAATATCAGATTTATAAAAATATCTTTTATAAGGATCAATCATATCAATGTAAGTATGAAAAGCTTTGCTAGAAAAGTTGTCATCTAAATCTTTTTCAACATAATGACCTTCATCCAATATATATGAAACCAATTGCAATAATAACTGATCTTTATCTGATTCTTTAGATGAATTTGAGGTGAAACTACAAGATGCTAAAGCAAAGATTGTTGTAAGTAATATGATAAAATATTTG
>Ga0213861_10004350_pt1 | contig 11573 bp, 10 predicted proteins | sample PICome_4_FD_160110 | JGI IMG/M metagenome (GOLD analysis project Ga0213861, IMG submission 160110) | Coastal seawater microbial communities near Pivers Island, North Carolina, United States - PICO131 | ecosystem: Environmental > Aquatic > Marine > Coastal | place: USA: North Carolina...
CTTAAGGATTTTTGACGATGAATCCGGAGTGATGAACAAGTCATTATTAGATATTAAGGGCGAGTTAATGGTTGTTAGCCAGTTTACGCTTATGGCAGCTACAAAAAAAGGGAATCGTCCATCATACATTCGCGCGGCAAATCATCAACATGCAGTACCTCTCTACGAGTCTTTCGTTGAAAAAGCCCAAGCACTTTTAGAAACTCGAGTGGCAACAGGATCTTTTGGAGAATTGATGAAAGTAACATTGGATAATGACGGACCAGTAACTATTATAATAGATTCTAAGAATAGAGAATAATTTTTTTACAAGATATTTACTTCTGTTTCAAGAGAAATATCAAATACTTTTTTTACCGCTGCTTGGATTTTTTGGGCTAAAGCCAAAATATCTTTACCACTCGCATTACCCGAGTTGACCAATACCAAAGCTTGTTTTTCGTGTACAGCTGCATCACCGTGCTGACTTCCTTTAAACCCTAATTTATCAATCATCCAGCCAGCAGGTATTTTAACTAGCCCTTTGTGAGCAGGGTAGGAAGGGAGTTCGGGATATTGACTTTTTAGTGTTTTAAAATGCGATTCTGAAATGACTGGATTTTTAAAAAAACTACCGCTATTTCCAAGTATTTTGGGGTTGGGGAGTTTGGACTCTCTAATAGCAATGACTGCAGCTGCAATTTCTTGAATAGTAGGTGAGGAATTTTCAAACAGAGCTTTTAGTGTCCCGTATTCAACTTTAGTTTGATGCGGAGGTTTTTGCAGCTCAAAACAAACTGAAGTAATGATGTATTTCCCTTTTTGATGGGTTTTAAAAATGGAAGACCTGTATTCAAATTCACATTGTGTTTTGGTTAAAGTTTCTTCTTTAAGTGTATCAACATTTAGCGCCTTACAACTTTTGAATACTGAACTTAACTCTACTCCATAGGCACCGATATTTTGTATGGGTGCTGCCCCTACACTTCCAGGAATAAGGGATAAATTTTCAACCCCACCGTAATTTTGATCAAGACACCAAAGCACAAAGTCGTGCCAGTTTTCCCCTGCCTGTACATCTAAAGTCACTCCAGTAGGACTCTCATCCAATAGTTCAATTCCTTTATTGGCGATTAAAAGGCTAAGCCCTTCAAAATTTTGTGTTAAAAGCACATTACTTCCCCCTCCAAAAATTCTAAAAGGAAGTTCTTTGTTCTGAGAAAAGATGTATTGGAGCTGGGTCGGATCTTCTACTTTGTAAAAGTACTTTGTTTGGGCTTCAATCCCGAAAGTGTTGTAAGGTTTTAAGGAAACGTTCTCTTCAAAACTGAGCATGTTTCAAGGTACAAATTTCTTGTAGGCTTCCAATGCTTTTTCCAAAATTGTTGCTGCGCGGATTAGTTTTTCTTGACTGAGAATAAAGGCAATTCGAACTTCATTAAGCCCTACGTTCGATGAAGAATAAAAGCCTTTAGCTGGAGCCAACATTACTGTCTGGTTGTCCAAATTAAAGTTAGTGAGCAAAAACTTTGAAAAGTCTTCCGCATCTTCCACGGGAAGTTTTACAATGCAATAAAAAGCTCCCATGGGGCGAGATACTTCTACGTTTGGAATTTGTTCTAACTGATTAATCAAAGTATTTCTTCTGGCGGTATATTCTTTAACTACTCCTTCTAAATAACTGTCTGGTGCCGTAAGGGCAGCTTCACTAGCCATGAGGGCGTAGGTTGGTGGGGAAAGCCTTAAGTGGGCAAACTTTAATACATTTTTAATTAAAGATGTATTCCTTGAGACGAGCGACCCAACACGAGCTCCGCACATACTGTAACGCTTGGAAACAGAGTCGATCATCAGTGTATGCTGACTGGCTTGTTCATTACTTAAAACGGAATAGTGCGGCTCACCACCGTGTATAAATTCGCGATAGACTTCATCAACAATAAGAAAAATATCGTGTCTTACTGCCAATTCACAAAGGGTATTAATTTCTTCTCTACTGTAAACGTAGCCTGTTGGATTACTGGGATTGCACAAGAGTATTGCCCTTGTCTTTGGGGTGATTTTTTCACTGATATTCTCCAAGGCAGGAAGCTGAAATTGAGAATGAAATTCAGAAATAACGGGTACAACGCTTACACTAGCTGCACTCGCAAACCCATTGTAATTGGCATAAAAGGGTTCAGGGATAATGATTTCATCACCAGTATCGCATATTACATTCAAGGCAAAAGTAAGCGCCTCACTTGCTCCTGTGGTAACTATAATGTCATCTGGAACTAATGAAATATGGTGCTTGCTGTAATAATCGACCAATTTCTTCCGATAAGCTAAAGTTCCTTGAGAAGGACCATAAGGAAGCAATTCTAAATTTGAGCTTGTAACTGCATCGATGGCTTCTCTTGGTGCAGCGATATCCGGTTGACCAATATTGAGGTGTAACACTTCAACCCCTTCAGCTTTGGCCTTCTCAGAAAAGACAACTAGCTTTCGGATTGGTGAAGTGGGGAGTTCAATTCCTTTTCGGGATAATTGTGGCATGACTCTAATAAAGATGCAAAAATGCAAAAATATGAGGTTTTTTTATGCCGACATCTGCTAAATTTTTAATCTCGGAGTAGAATTTATAAGAATTCAGCCAATAAAATGACATTTTACTGCTCGGGAAGTACTGTTCCTTTGAGTTTTAAAGCAATAATTGGATTGTCTTCCTGATTGGTAGATACAGTGATTGTCTTTCTAAAAGGGCCTACTCGTTTGGTATCGTAGCGTACAACTATTTTACTACGTTCTCCAGGGGCTATAGGACCTTCTGGTTTTTTTGGAATGGTACAACCACAACTGGACTTGACATTGGTGATGATCAAATCTGCATTACCAGTGTTTGTAAAGCTAAACACACGTTCTCCATCACTTCCATTTTCGATCGTTCCGTAATCAATGCTTGTAGAATCAAATTCGATTTGAGGAAATGTTTGCTGCGCGTAAAGGGATACACTAAAAAGGATAAGAATCAGATTTAGGTAATTTGTTATTTTCATAAAACGATTTTAATGTTTAAAAATAAAATTTTTCTTTATTCAAAGAGTCATTATGTTTATAACATTAGTGTTGCTACTTTTGTACAACAAAAACTAGACCAAAATTTCACATGGAGATTCCTTCCAAATTTAATTCTAAAGGGATAGAAAGTAAATGGTATGCCTATTGGCAAGAGAACAACTTTTTTAAGTCTATCCCAGACGATCGAGAACCCTATACTATCGTTATTCCTCCTCCCAATGTCACAGGGGTACTGCATATGGGTCATATGTTAAACAATTCCCTCCAGGATATTATTATTCGTAGAGCAAGAATGATGGGCTATAACGCCTGCTGGGTTCCAGGTACAGATCACGCCTCTATTGCTACTGAGGCCAAGGTGGTTGCCAAACTTAAAACCGACGGAATTGAAAAAAGTGAACTGACACGAGAGGAATTTCTAGCCCATACTTGGGATTGGACCGAAGAGTATGGTGGAGTTATTTTAGAACAGTTAAAGAAACTGGGGTGCAGCTGTGATTGGGACCGGACCAAATTTACTTTAGATCCTGAAATGACCGAATCAGTGCTTCAAGTTTTTGAGAAGTTACACGACCAAGGTTATATATATAGAGGCTTTCGAATGGTCAACTGGGACCCTGAAGCCCAAACAACCCTTTCCGATGAGGAAGTGCTCTATGAAGAAAAGAACGGTAACCTTTATCATATTGCATATCAAGTCGAAGGTAGTGATGAGCGCGTTATTATCGCTACTACACGACCAGAAACTTTGCTTGGCGACACTGCTGTTTGTATCCATCCAGAAGATGAGCGTTATCAGCATTTAAAAGGAAAGAAAGTTCATGTACCACTGACGGATCGAGTGGTACCCATTATAGAGGATGATTATGTCGCTATGGACTTTGGAACAGGTTGTCTAAAAGTAACTCCTGCTCATGATCAAAATGACAAACTTTTAGGCGAAAAATACCAACTCGAGGTCATTGATATATTCAATGCTGATGGAACCCTTAATGAGCATGGTGGTAGGTATCAAGCGATGGACCGATTTAAAGTTCGTAAACTTATTGCTAAGGATTTAGAGGCACAGCAGTTATTGATAAAAACAGAGCCCTACACCCATAAGGTTGGGGTTTCAGAACGAACAAAGGCTGTGATCGAACCTCGCCTTTCGGACCAGTGGTTCCTGAAAATGGAAACATTGGCAAAACCTGCAATTGATGCTGTTTTGAAATCAAATGATATCCAGCTTCTTCCAGAAAAATTTAAAAATACTTACCGACATTGGATGGAAAATATTCGTGATTGGAATATTTCTAGACAGTTGTGGTGGGGTCAGCGTATTCCTGCCTATTACTTCGGAAAAGGGAAAGAAGACTATGTGGTTGCTCAAAATGAAAATCGTGCATTAGAGAAAGCACGATTGAAAAGCGGGAATGATGGTTTAGAGCTGAAAGACTTATGTCAAGACGAAGATGTATTAGACACTTGGTTTTCTTCTTGGCTATGGCCAATATCTGTTTTTGATGGGATTCGAAACCCTGATAATAAAGAGATTGAATATTACTACCCTACTCAAGATTTGGTAACCGGCCCGGATATTTTATTCTTTTGGGTTGCTCGAATGATCATATCAGGCTATGTGTTCCGTGACGAAAAACCCTTTTCTAAGGTTTATCTCACAGGACTTGTAAGAGATAAAAAAGGACGTAAAATGTCCAAGCAGTTGGGAAATTCTCCAGACGCATTAAAGCTAATTGATGACTACGGTGCGGATGCGGTTCGAGTGGGATTGATGCTCAGTTCAGCTGCAGGAAATGATCTGCTTTTTGATGAAACGCTCTGCCAACAAGGGAAAAATTTTGCTAATAAAATCTGGAACGCCTACCGATTGATTGAGGGTTGGGAAATTAAAGAGGACTTGCCACAGCCAAAAGTTGCTAATGAAGCACTTCAATGGTATGCAAATCATTTTGAAAAAACACTGGCATGGGTTGATAAAAATTTTGAAAAATATAGAATTTCAGATGCCTTAATGTCCATCTACAAGTTACTTTGGGACGATTTCTGTTCTTGGTTGTTAGAGTTGGTTAAGCCAGACTACGGTCAGCCTATAGATCAGCAAACTTATACTGAGATTATTGCCCTATTTGAGAAAAACCTAAGAATACTGCATCCTTTTATGCCTTTTCTTACTGAAGAATTATGGCATTTTATCAAGGATCGTAAAACCGATGAGGCGCTCACGCTTTCTGCCTGGCCTCAGACTCAAAAGTTCGATCAAAAACTCATAGCTGATTTTGAACTGGCACAGCAAATTATAGTCGGAATACGCAACTTTAGAAACGAAAAAAACATTTCTTATAAAGAAAGCATCAGTCTATACATCAATACAGAGGCAACAGACTTTAGTTTTGAATCCAGTATTGTAAAATTGGGCGGACTAACAGCGATCAACTTTACTTCTCCACCAGAGGAATTGGTGGGTGGAAGTTTTAGAATAAATAATTTGGCACTTTTTATTCCTACGGACTCAGCTGAAGATCCTGAAGCTGAGAAGGAAAAATTAACTTTAGAGCTCAACTACACACGAGGGTTTTTGGCTTCGGTAGAAAAGAAGTTGTCTAATGAAAGCTTTGTAGCCAATGCACCTGAAAAAGTAATTGCCTTAGAGCTTAAAAAAGCCGCAGATGCTAAAGAAAAAATAGTACTTCTAGAAAAGAATTTAGCATTGCTTTAAGGCAAGTGAGCAATAGTTTTGACACCTCCTTTAACCATATCGTTTACTTTTACGTCTAGTGGAGTATCAAGGGGTAAAAACAGATCTACTCGGGAGCCAAATTTGATGAATCCAGCATCCTCACCTTGAGTGACCTGAGTTCCTTCTTCTGCGTAATTGACTATCCTTCTCGCTACCGCTCCTGCAATTTGACGGTAAAGTACTTCTCCAAAGGTTTTGTTTTCCAAAACAATGGTGGTTCGTTCGTTGAGTTCGGATGATTTGGGATGCCAAGCCACTAAATATTTTCCTGGGTGGTATTTGCTAAAGTTTACTACTCCGCTCATGGTATAGCGAGTTACGTGAACATTCAACGGTGACATAAAAATGGAAACTTGCAATCGTTTGTCTTTAAAATATTCCTTTTCATAAACTTCTTCTACAATTACAACTTTACCGTCAACAGGTGCGATTAGGTGGTTGTCGTTTTTAGGTGTAACCCGTTTTGGGTTTCTAAAAAACTGCAGTACTAGGACCAATAGAATTAAGGCTGCTACTTGAACTAGCATTTTTAACCATTCTATGGAGATTTTATATTCAGCCAGTAGCGAAATAAGCCCTACAATAATAAAGGTATTCATGATAATTCGGTGCCCTTCTTTATGAAACATATTCCGATATTTTAAAAACAAGATAAACAAAAGGAGCGGCATAAAGCACACTGTCCATACGATCAAAAAAGCCTCCGTGTCCAGGGATCAGTGAACCACTGTTTTTGACTTGGGCCTCTCTTTTAAATTTAGATTGTATAAGGTCACCTATAGTTGCAGTAAGTACAATAACAATTGCGAGTAAAGGGAAGATCCATTTTTCTAATCCAGTATCAAACAGCATCAATAGAATGCTAATTGCCATACAGCTCAAGCCTCCACCCCAAAAACCTTCCCAAGTTTTCTTTGGTGAAATTGAAGGAAAGAGTAATGTTTTTCCCCAACGTTTTCCAAAGGCATAGGCAAAACTATTATTTGTCCAAATTAGTACGAACATAATAAGAGTAATAATATTGTCATCGGTACTGGATAGTGTAGTAGTGGCCAAGATAAAATAGGCAGAACCAATAAGGTAAAAGAAAGTAAGTCCGCTTCTTTGAAAAGGAGCTGAAGGATAGTTTATATTCTTAAGGAGGCAGTATGTTAAATACAAACACGTGAGTAGTGATAAAATTAAAAGACCGTGATGTAAAGTGGTATGCACATTTTGAGTATAAAACTGATAGGTCAGTAATCCAAAAAGTAAAAAAGACACAGGACTTTTATGATTTATAAGCTTTTGAAACTCAACGAGAGCCAAGGTTGAAAAGACAAATAGTACTATTAAAAATGACAACTGAGACCAGCAAGCCGAAAACACAATCAGAGCCACGTAAAGTAAGCCGGAAACAGTCCTAACGAGCAGTTCTCTCATACCGATTTATTTTCACTTTGTATAGAAAATGGAACCAAGAGTTGAGTTGGGAAAAATAGGGGTGATTTGAAATGGTGAGCATAAATTCATTTGTCTTCAAAAAGCAAATATATGCTTTTTGAAGTAGTACTAGACGTAGCAACTGCTTTCTCGGCTTCTTCGGGATCAGATTTAATTTTAAGAGTGGTGATATTTGTTGGAATGGTCTTGGGGTATTTGTTCTTTAGAAGGGTCATCCCATGGCTGACGTCCCTTACCAATTGATCCATACGGGCTTTTACAATAATCGTTTCAGGCAGATCGGAAAGTTTAAAATGTCTGATCTGATTTTCACTCAATAAAATTTTTCCTGTATTAGAAATAAGGTATTCACAATCGATTAAAGCCGCCTTGTAGGCTTTAAGGTTTCCAGAAGTTTCATTTACATAGCTGGTGGAAAATAAGTCTGAGTTTGTTTGATTTAAGCTGAGTATCTGTTGGGGTTCCAAATTGTTTTCCACACAAATTTCTTTAAAATTAATCAGCAATATATTTTTGGATTCGATGTAAAGAAATCGGCCTCCTTTACGGGTAAAATTTTTAGCAAATCCAATGTCTAAGGGGTCTTCCTCAGTAGGTAAAAAAGGACTATTTTTAGGCTTTTGCGTTTTGCTTTTACCAAAAAACTTGTCCCAAATTCCCATAGTGTTTTAATCACTTAGCCTCCTTAGTCTCTTCGATTTTTTCTTCGTTAGACTTGTAGGGTCTTTTGCCCAAAATATTTTCTAAATCGTCTTTAAAAATAACTTCTTTTTCTAAAAGTCGATCTGCTAATTGAATTAATTTGTCTTTTGAAGTTGCCAGTAAAGAGATTGCTCTCTCATATTGTTTTTCGATTATTTCAGATATTTCGTGGTCGATTTTACGCGCTGTTTCCTCAGAATATGGCTTGGTAAAGTTGTATTCTGATTGTTCACTGGAGTCGTAATAAGTAATATTACCAAGTGTATCGTTCAGCCCGTATACGGAGACCATGGCTCTTGCTTGACGGGTTACTTTCTCTAAGTCACTAAGCGCACCAGTTGAAATCTTGTCGAACATGACCTTTTCAGCTGCTCTTCCCCCAAGTGCTGCACACATTTCATCAAGCATTTGCTCTGTTCTTACAATTTGTCTTTCTTCGGGCAAATACCACGCAGCTCCAAGGGACTGCCCTCTAGGCACGATGGTTACCTTAACTAAAGGCGCAGCGTGTTCGAGTAACCAACTGACTATAGCGTGGCCAGCTTCGTGGAAAGCAATAGTTTTCTTTTCTTCAGGAGTAATAATTTTGTTCTTTTTTTCTAATCCTCCGATGATACGGTCTACAGCATCTAAGAAATCTTGTTTACCAACGGATTTTTTATTTTTTCTAGCAGCGATCAATGCAGCTTCATTACATACATTGGCTATATCTGCACCAGAGAATCCTGGAGTTTGTTTGGCTAGAAAATCTATATCTAAGGTTTTAATTACTTTGATTGGCTTCAAATGCACCTTAAAAATCTCTTTGCGCTCGTTTAAGTCGGGTAGGTCAACATAAATTTGGCGATCGAATCGACCTGCACGCATTAGCGCTTTGTCTAGTACATCTGCTCTGTTGGTGGCAGCTATGACAATGACATTGGTGTCCGTACCAAACCCATCCATTTCAGTAAGCAGTTGGTTAAGGGTGTTTTCCCTTTCATCATTTGAACCAGTGATATTGCTTTTCCCTCTCGCTCGTCCTATGGCATCAATTTCATCAATAAAAATGATGGACGGTGACTTGTCTTTAGCTTGTTTGAATAAGTCTCTTACTCTTGAGGCACCTACTCCTACAAACATTTCTACAAAGTCAGATCCAGATAGAGAGAAAAAAGGCACTTTTGCTTCGCCTGCAACAGCCTTAGCTAAGAGCGTCTTTCCTGTCCCTGGAGAGCCTACAAGCAGTGCTCCTTTGGGAATTTTACCCCCCAAAACAGTATATTTTTTTGGATTTTTAAGAAAATCAACAATTTCTTGTACCTCCTCTTTAGCGCCTTCTAGTCCAGCTACATCTTTAAAGGTAGTTTTGACATCTGTATTTTTATCAAAAAGTTTTGCTTTGGATTTTCCAATATTAAAAATTTGTCCTCCTGGCCCGCCAGCTCCTCCTCCAGACATACGTCGCATAAGAAAGATCCAAACACCTATAATGATAATAATTGGTAAAAACCCAATTAGTGCATCGACCCAACGGTTTTCAACTGTTATAAATTCGAGACGAAAAACGATTCCTTGCTCACGTGCTTTCTCAAGTTTTTCTTCAAAGAGTTCCAAACTCCCAACTTCAAATTGATAATGAGGTCCGCGTGAATTCTCTTGACCAAAGATGTTTTTGGAATTTGCGGCTTGGTGTTCGCTTTTCCCTAAGGCTTCTTGATTAAGGGTTACGCGCACACTACTCTTATTTCTGACCACCACCACCTCACTTACATCACCAGCGTTGAGATATTTTTCAAAATTAGAAATGTTGGTTTTACCGACCGATTGCCATGAGTCACTTCCTCCGAAAAGACTCATCCCCAAAAGGGCGAATACAATTGCACCGTAGAGCCAATAGATATTGAATTTAGGTGCTTGTGGTTTTTTATCTTCTTTCATAGCTTTTTTTTATTAGTTTTAAGCGATTTGAGTACTTTTCGCATCTCCCCAAAGTTCTTCAATATTATAATAATCACGAATTTGATTCTGAAAAACGTGAACGACTACACTTACATAATCGATAAGTACCCATTCCGCATTGTCAAGTCCTTCTGTATGGAAGGGTTTTTCATGCAATGCTTTACTAACAGTTTTTTGAACAGAGTTAACTATAGCTGATACTTGCGTATTTGAGTTTCCACTGCACAAAATAAAAAAATCACAAGGGGTGTTGTCCAATTCTCTCAAGTCCAACTGATGTATATTTTCTCCTTTTACATTTTCAATTCCAAGAATGATTTCGTCGACCAGTTGTATTTCCCTTTCTTTTTTATTCGCCATTAAGTTCCTCTGTTTTCTGCAAATTTATTACTTTTTGAATCGCAATACACCTCTTCTATGGGCTATTTTAATTTAATCAAACTTAATGCCACTACTTCAACCAATGATTATTTAAAGCAAAGGCGATTAGAGGGCAAATGTAATGACGGTGATTTGGTTTGGACCACGCATCAAACTGCGGGAAGGGGGCAAAGCGATAAAGTTTGGGAATCCGAGTCAGGCAACAGTCTTTTAATGAGCATTTATAAGGCTTATGGAGCGTACGGTCCTGAGCTGCCCTTTTCAATTAGTTCAGCTTTCACAACGGCTATAGTTCACACTTTAAAGATGCTCGAAGTCCCGGAATTAAATATTAAATGGCCGAACGACATTTTGTCATGCAATAAAAAAATTGGAGGGATCCTAATAGAGAATACATTTAAAAACAATAAACTGACCAACAGCGTTCTTGGTTTTGGTTTAAATGTGAATCAGCATGACTTTTCAAAATTTTCTCATGCAGCTTCACTTTTTAGTCTGACTAAGAAGAAATGGAATATTGAAAATGTGCTTGAAGCCTTAATTCATTCTTTTGAGCATGATGAATTTTTAAATCTAACAAAACATCAAGATGCTAACCTAGAGGCGTTTAATTCCTTTTTATGGAGAAAAGGTAAATCCTCCAAATTTCAAGGGATAGAAGGTGTTTTCAAAGCCATTCCTCAAGAAGTTACAAAACAGGGCGGGCTGGTGATTACAGGTTTTGAAAATGAGCAAAAAAAAGAGTTGGCATTAGCCAACGCTAGGATGCTATACACTCAAAAATAAATCAGGGGGTCCAATTGGCAGGATCTTTTCGCCATTCACTCAAATTCTGAGATTCAGTTTCTATAATTTTATTCTTAGATAGTGCAACCTCCAAAAGTTTTGGGTAATCACAGAGGGTTTGTAATTTTACATTTGATTCTTCAAACGCAGAAGCTGCTTGAGGAAAGCCATAAGTAAACAACGCCAACATCCCAAGAACTTCACTTTTGGCTTCTCTTAAAGCATTTACTGCATTAAGGCTGCTTTTTCCGGTACTGATCAAATCTTCAATGACAATTACCTTTTGTCCAGGATCTAATTTCCCTTCAATTTGATTTTTTCGACCGTGCTTTTTGGGTTCAGGACGCACATAGATAAAAGGAAGCCCCAGCTCTTGAGCGACCAACATCCCTATGCCAATAGCACCAGTGGCCACTCCAGCAATAATCACATCTGAATCGTAATTTGATCTAATTTCGCTTGAAATCCACTGGCAGAGATTGGTCCTAATTTCTGGGTACGAAAGCGCTACTCTGTTGTCACAGTAAATTGGAGATTGCCA
>Ga0213861_10004355_pt1 | contig 11561 bp, 12 predicted proteins | sample PICome_4_FD_160110 | JGI IMG/M metagenome (GOLD analysis project Ga0213861, IMG submission 160110) | Coastal seawater microbial communities near Pivers Island, North Carolina, United States - PICO131 | ecosystem: Environmental > Aquatic > Marine > Coastal | place: USA: North Carolina...
GCACCTGGTCCGCGCTCAGCATTACCGGAATCTCAGGATAAGTGCGTTTACAGAATGGCAAAAGGCAGTTGCTTGATCTTTAGGAGCTGATTTCAGTCGCCTGCCGAAGTTAATTTGTCAGTACCCTGACGACGTGCAGCGATCTGGATCAGGTTCAAGACGAGATTCGCAGCTTTCGATCCAACTTCAATTCCCGCGGCCGACACCATTGATTTTGACAGATAGAAAACTGTGTGGCGTCCACATTAGAATCCGATGTAGACAGCAGACTTTTTCCGGGACCAATGTCATTCATTATCAACTGTCCAGCATCGCTCTGAAGTACGAGATAGTCTCTCGTAGGCCATCTTCCAAAGGCACCTTAGGCTCCCAATGAAGTTTATCTCTTGCAAGGCCTATGTCAGGCTGACGCTGCTGGGGATCATCCTGCGGCAAAGGCCGGTACGCCAGCTTCGACTTACCTCCTACCTGGGTGATAATCAGCTCAGCCAACTCAAGCATGGTGAATTCTCTCGGATTACCGAGATTTAATGGACCTGAAAACCCTGTCTCGGTATTCATTATCCGCACGAAACCTTCTATCAAATCGTCAACGTAGCAAAAAGAGCGGGTCTGCTGCCCGTCACCATAGATCGTAATGTCATCGCCTTTTAGTGCCTGAACTATAAAATTACTGACCACACGACCATCATTAGTGTGCATACGCGGGCCGTACGTATTAAAAATACGGGCGACTTTAATATCCAAATTATGCTGTCGCTGATAATCAAAGAACAGAGTCTCGGCACATCGTTTACCCTCGTCGTAACAAGAACGCGGGCCAATCGGATTCACATGGCCCCAGTAACTCTCCTCCTGGGGGTGCACCTCGGGGTCGCCATAAACCTCACTGGTCGATGCTTGGAATATCCGGGCGCCGGTGCGCTTGGCCAGTCCTAACATATTAATCGCGCCATGTACGCTGGTCTTGGTCGTTTGCACTGGGTCGTGCTGATAGTGGATAGGTGATGCCGGGCACGCCAGATTATAGATCTCGTCAACCTCAACATAGAGGGGGAAGGTAACGTCATGGCGCATCAACTCGAAATGAGGGTTATCGAGTAAATGAACGATGTTGTCTTTAGTGCCGGTAAAGAAGTTGTCGAGGCAAATGACATCATTACCGTCGGTAAGCAATCGTTCGCACAAATGCGAACCGAGAAAGCCAGCGCCGCCTGTTACGAGAGACCTGGTGCGAGTATTGTAATCTTTCATAGCGTTTGCTCAGTCCTCTAAAATCGCCACGATATTCTGGTACGCAAATATTTCGCAACTCAGTGGATCATACGTTTTTATTTCCAACAACTCATTGGGTAGTATTCGATAAGGTACCGCCAACTTAACTGGCCCATATTGATAGCATCGGCAAATGAATACCCACACAAGACACCGATTCCCTAACAACATCATCAATTACGCCGTTTGGCTCTACTATCGCTTCAATCTGAGTCACCGGGATATCGAAGATCTCCAGGCTGAACGCGGAATCATCGTCACCCGTGAATCGATACGGCTCTGGTGTATCAAGTTCGGGGCCATTTATACTCGCCGTCTGAAGCGACAGCATCGAGGCTACGGCGATACCTTCTATATCGATTGTTTACAACATGCCGGTAATTCCTACTGACGCTATAAGCAAGCCTGCTCCATCCGATGACGCGAACGATGTTCATTAATGGCCGCTAGCTGGCCTTGGCCCGCAATCCTGAGGCGCTCTTCTTCATGCTCGAGATAATAGCAGGCCTTCTCCAGAAGATCGCCGGGGCCGTCGTAAAAGATGAGGTGCTTACCGTCCTGCAGGCCCCGTGGTGGGCGGAGCATACGATCGCACATTACAAGAGGACCACACGCCAGTGCTTCGAACAATCGATAATCGCCTTCCCAGCGATCCGGTTGGCAGTTCACCACAATCAGGGATCTCAGCAGCGTATCTACATAATCAGGATTGACTTCATTCCGACCCCGGACACCTTTGAATCCCACATGGCCGATCTTACGTGAGTACGACTTGGGTAGCTGATGGCTCAATGTTTGCGCAATTAGCCCCCTTTTAGTTTGACCATGACGCTCCAGTAACTCAGTCGAATGAAAGCAGGCAATATCAAGGTCGCGCGCAGGACAGCTCGCGTTTAACGCGTAAGCGAGAATGTCTTCGCGAACGCAATAAGCGATATGCGCACAAGCAACTGGATAATCAATGAGGCCGCTGGAGACTCCGTGCTCGCGAAGCACCATGGAACGTTTCAAAAAACGATCTATTCCCGGCACTTCTAACAGTCTCATAGACTGTGGATCGTCGCTGTAATCGACGGCGACCACCTCGCACCCGCAATCTTTTGCTTGAGATACCAGTGTTCCAGCCCGCGACCTACTGATGCGAAGCGCATCGAGCAGAAGCACGTCAGCATCTGTCATGGAATCAACTAGGGTCAATCCTTTGCTCAGTTCAACGCCGCTATTAAAAATATGCTTGAACTCTCCTCTACCCTCGGTGTCGGGCTCTCCTAAGAAGACACTTCGCGTCATGATTGGCCCCGCTGAGATTCACTTTGATCAAGATTACAATTAATGACCATTACTACTTCCTGAGGACTATATCTAGAGTGAGCAAGACGGGCCAGTTCACTATTCATGCCGTTTTAAATTTGCGGTCACTAAGTTGGTTCTGCCAATGTCATCGTCGGAGCGCCGAACCGTTGCATTGAGGATCAAGACATCATCGACAGGATCCTGGCTCATCTTCGCGAGAAAGAGCTGGCCACCCCTTCCCTACCGCTACTGACACCACCATCTCGAGCACCCCCTGAGACAAGGTGAATTAATGCACAGAATCAAGAGAGGGTGCCCTAGGGTGCATTGCCTCTTTTCGCTGGGAAGGACTCCAGTTAGACAGCACTCAATCAGCAAGGAAGCCACTGAGAAATTCGTTGGTACAGAGTTGTTCTGTGCCAGGTTTCGAAGGTGAACGAAAAAGATCTACAAGACCAGCAATGCGAGTACTAACCGCAGGCACTGCCCAAGCCTGCATCCATGATCTCATGCTTCCACGACCACTTTCTGGACGACCAGTTACTCCCGACACCCCATTTATACTTCTTATACTTGGCGCGGGCATTGCGGTACTGTCATTACTGTTATCAAGTCTGATCCCTGACGCACCCGGTGCTGGCGCGGAAACTCGACTGGTGGCCGCCGTTCGCTAGCAGAAGGCTAGGTGGTCGAAATGTATTCCAGGGTGTTTACCGCTCTCTCTGTCAGTACTCGTCGTACGAAATCTTCTTCTTGCGGAGAGAGGTTGTAGAGGCTCAAGTCCGGTAGCTCTACATCGGGTACTGTTTCAAAGGTATCGCGGTAGCCGACCCTGATGTGATTCTGGATACGGTCGCGGTACTGCAACATAAACTCATCCTTCTCCAGGTCGAACTCATTGACAGCGCGCAGAGTCCCCAGCCGCCAGAAGGGGCTGTCACGCTTGCCACTGTCCAGGCTAAAAACGCGATTTTCCTGGTTGTAGCCATAACCTTGCAGGTCGCGCTGGATCACCGAGCGCAAGCTTTTGCTTTGGTAATGATTCAGTTGCACTGTACTGTAATCGCTGGCCTTGAGCGCTCGGAGCCCTGCCTCGCGATAAGGGGCGAGGTCTTCTTCGCTAGGATTTTCCACATCGTTTGCATATACCGCACCCCCGGTGACTTTGGCCTCGTGGATATTAGGAGAGAGAACACTCCTGGCCCGCGCTATATACTTTTTGATGCCATGTGGACGCCACTTGAGGTTTTCGAGATCAACCCGCATATTTACAGGCGGCAGACACTGTGTATATGAGCTAGTGACCAGATCGTGGGGGTCATTCTGGTAGCCCATGGAGGCAAATATGCGCCAGTTGAAGTACACAATGTCTACGTTGGGTGTGAATACTTCGTCAACATAGTTATCGAGGCATGCATGCCGGTGCAGGCTCAAAAATTCGTCGATATCGAAGAATCCAATGTACTCGGTTTCACAATTTTCCAACGCATGTATATGTGAGTTGACGTGGCCCTTTCCCCGCCAGGGAATGTAGGTGACCAGGTCGGGGTAGTAAGAGCAGATATTCTTCTGGATGTCGTCGTCGCTGTCGTCGTAGAACATCACTCTGGTCGCACCGAGAACTTTTTTATAGTAAATGAAGAATTCTTCTATGTGCTCGTTTTCGTTACGTGCAATGGTGACAATAGTAACGGACATCAGGCGTTTCCCTGGTTTCTGCATGGCTGACAATCGGGCCTAGGTTAACCCAAGTAGGAAAGAAAATGCGACCTCCGTCAGTACATCTGATATGCTGAACCGGCTGGGAATCGCCCCAGCAAGGCATAGAGTCAGCACTTGCACCCTCGCGTAGCGTCCTGAGAATGAACATCAGTAACAATTTCAAGAAATTTCGTGAGTTCATCACTCCTCCTGTTTTTGCTGCCAGGGCCACCTACCCGGGCTACAGGGGCAGGTTGGCAAAAATTGTTACCCTTTCCCTGTTCGCATCGCTGCTGGAGGCGGGCGCGCTTGGGGTCCTGTTTGTCCTCTTGCAGGTTTTCACAGACAAAACCGTCGAGGAGTATGTGCGCTGGGCTTTTCTTCGACCCTACAGCGAGTCTCTGGTGGCTTTGAGCCTGGTGTGTGCCACACTCCTCTTTCTCAGTATCAGGTGCCGTTTCCTCGCCAGGTGCGAAACTATAGGTGTCTCCATCGAAAGTAGCCGGCTCGCAAGCCAATTGGCCCTGAATCATGTTCATGCCTCGCTCAGGGGTGGCACTTTGAGCATCCCTCCGGACAAAAGCAGGCGGGCGTTGATTAAGCCCCTGGTTAAAACCATTCCACCATCCGTTGGCTTCGTTTCAAAAAGCCTGTGTAGCATTCTCATGAATGTTATTCAGGGATTGATATTTTTCGGTATCCTGTTTTATTTGAGCCCGTTGACTTCCATGGCAGTAGCCATGCTCGGGCTGATTCTGCTTGTGGCTGTATCAAATCCTTTTGAGAATTTCCTTGGATATAGTGAAGAGCGCGATCAAAATGCAGGCCTGTTCCAGGAGGAGTCCCAGCGTCTAGCGGACGCCATGTTAGACACATCTCAGGAAGCTGGTCAGTTCAATGGCTTGGTTCACAGAACCTTGTCCAGTGGTGGAATTGAGCGCAACATGCAGATTCGTGGCGCAATGCGCACCGAGCGGTCCACTGGTTCACTGGTGGTCGAGTATGCTTTTCCACTCGCGATAATTGGCATCGCTCTGGTATACACGTATTCTGTGGAGTGGGCACCGGATATTACCGAGGTCGCCCTATACTTTTTGTTGATTCGCCTTGCTCTTGGCGCGCTAACCGGGATTGGCTCGACGTTTATGGCTATGAGCAGGCACTACGCGCAGGCACTGGCCTTCAGAAGGCTTTTGGAGGAAAACATATTGCCTGGACGATTCAGCGAAGCCTCCGACGAGGAATAGCACTGCAGTGCAATGAAAGGCCACATTCCCGAGCTGTTGACGATACCCTGATATTGGACCCATGACCGTAACCTCGCTTCTGAACAGACCCCCGGTAATCCATATTGGAATGCCAAAAACTGCCACCAAGACCCTGCAGTGGCGAGTGTTTTCCCAGCACCAGGACATTTTCTATCTCGGTCGCTTCGACGGGGGGCCATTCGCAGGCAAATACCGAGCATTTGAGGCCTGCCGTGACGAATCTGTCTTCGCGGTGATGGACCAGATCGCCTATTCCGGTATTAGCAACCCCGATGTTGGGAAATGCCGCCGGCGGCTCGGTCAGTATCTGCATGAGCAAAACCCCGAGAATCGTTTGGTGGTCTGGTCCTGGGAGTCCTACAGTACTGACTCCGCGCAAAGTCGCCGCTATCGAGCAGAGAACCTCAAGAACCTGTTCGGCCAGGCAAAGATCGTTGCGACAATACGCCACCCGGTGAAACTTCTGCAGTCCGCGTACCTTCAGCAGCTCAAGCGGGACAATATTGGTGCTGGATACCGACGGGGCAATGGCGTCTTTTACTGCCCGATCGACGATTGGTTCGAGCAGGATCATTCTGGTGATATTTCAAACCATCTGGATTATGCGGGTACAATAGGCGTGTATGCCGAGCTGTTTGGCCTGGAGAATGTCAAGGTACTGGCCTTTGAGGACCTCCTCCAAGACCGGCGCTCATGGTTTCTTGAGCTGTGCAATTTTATGGGCATTGATGGTGCCAAGGCGCTCAGCAGTGCCAGTGATCACAAGGACAACTCGCGCTGGAACACAACACAGCTGGAACTATTGAGAAAGATTAAGGCATCCCCAATACGTCGCTTATTCTTTCGATATGCAAAGAAGGACATGCGTAAAAAGATGCTTGAATTGAATGGCCGGGGTGCCCCAAAAAATGACGGGGATAAGGCCTCAGAGCTCCTTTCAGCGAGCAATCATAACAGCGTTATCGACCGGACCAGAGAAGGAAACCAGTGGTTGGAAGAAACCTTTGGGCTGGACCTTGCCAGTTGGGGGTACATAGACCAATGACCAGGTTGGTATTGCATATGGGGCTGACCAAGACCGGGACTTCAACCCTGCAACAGTCAATATTTCCGAGGCATCCCGAGATTTTTTACCTGGGTAAATATTTGAAGAGTGATGTCGCAAGAGGCTGTCGAAATGACGAGGTGTACGAAATCGTCGACTCGCTGTTATGGAATCCGCCTGAACCGGGCGCGGATCGCGCAGCGATCAAACAACTCTACAACGCTCGCATCGAAAGTGAACTGAGAAAGCACAAGGTGGTTATTGGCTCCTGGGAGACTAACGCAAACATGTCGGACAAGAAGCTAGGCCAGGTTATCAGCATGGCACAGTACCTGGCGGGTGATTGTGGGGCCTTGTACACGCTGCGTAACCCGGTCACCTGGCTGACATCAGAATACTTGCAGCGCGTCCAGGGTCAATACTATCGCAAGAACCGGGAGCAGCAGTTCAGGGGAAAACCCTGGATACCGTTCAATGAGTGGTTAGCTGTGAAGGACCAGGCCGCATTTGGCCTCAGTGGCCTTTTTCGTTGCGCCACAAACATTCGCGGTGCTGCTGACACCCTGGGCAGGGAGGGGGTCGGCGTTTTCATCTTTGAGCAACTCTGTGCTGACCCGGAGGCCTACTATGGCCAGGTAGCCGACTGGCTGGGTGTTGAGCAACCGACTTTTCAACGCCTGGCGAGAGGCTCTCACTCTAACAGGGGCCTGAGACAGTCTGAATATGAGCGCATTCAGCAGGTCGCCGCCAGTCAAGAGCTTAGCGAGCGCTGGTCCAAAATGAGTTACGCGGAGCGAGTCGACGATATGCGTCAATATTTGGGGAAAGGCTTTGAGCAGGGAGAAGGTGCCAGGGTCTCCCTCGGAGAAGAGCTGCGGACTTATGTCGAGCAAACAACCTCAGAACCCCTGCGTTGGGTAGCCCAGCAGTATGATTTACCTCTCGAGCACTATGGGTATTCAGTCTGATGTTGGTCGGGTATAAGCACACAGTATCCGCGCTGGTCCCTTGCAGCACGAGGAAACCACTTTGAGTGAATTTTTATTGCATGTCGGCATGACCAAGAGTGGTACGAAAACGCTACAAGACTTGTTTGCAACTCACTCTCAGGTCTACGCCCTGGGGAAAATGAAGCGGAACAATGTGTCCGGCGGATTTCGCAGCGAGGAAGTCCGCGCTCTTCTCTCCCCACTGCTTTTTGAAAGCCCGGAGCACGATATTGACCTGCCTGAATTACAGCGACAGTACCGAGAACTGATACTGCCGCAGGCGGCGGGGAAGCAAGTGTGTGTTGCCTCCTGGGAGGGTTTGGCCAATAGGCCGCCAGTGAAGTTTGCAGCACGAATTGAGCGCGTCAGGGCTGTAGTGGGCCCTTGCAAAATCTTGTTTACGCTGCGCAATCCGGTCAAGTGGGCAGCGTCCTGGTACCTGCAAACCATGGAAAACAATTTCATCCGGCGCAGTGCAGAGAGAAGGTTCAAGGGTAGGCCCTATCTCGATTTTGACGTGTGGTTTGACGAGCGAATAAATGAGCGTAAAACGGTGGAACGGGTTTTCTGCTGCCCTGACAATATTCGCGATACGGCGGAACTGTTGGGCGCCGATTCTGTGGGCGTTTTTCTCCTCGAAGAACTTGCAGTGGATCCCGAGAAATACTTTACCCGGCTTGCTCGGTTTATGGGAGTTGACTCAGCGGAAGCCATACAACTGGCCCGTAATTCCCATCACAATTCGAGGTTGCTCGACGCTGAGTTCGAGTATATTCGCGAGGTAGGCAGCGACCAGGCTCGTAGCAAAGCGTGGGAGGAACAATCTCCCACTGAGCGATCAGCTGCGATGAAGGCGCATGTCGAGGCGAGTGTAGACCGCACGTCACTCGCACGCGTAGATGTACCAGAGTCGATAAGTAAGCAGATTATCGAAGCGAATATGTCCGGGAATCGATGGATCCAATCTGAATTGGGTATCGAACTGGAGCGCTACGGATACCAAGTGTAGGGTAGTTATATGCGCGGCGTTTATGAATCAGTGTTCGTTTTTCACGTGGGTATCACGAAGAGCGGAACCACAACGCTACAGCAGTCGGTATTTACCGATCATCCCGATATTTTCTACCTGGGAAAGCACAAGCGGGCGGGCAACACGACTGAAAAGGGAAGCCTCAACGAGGACGTTTTTTCGGTTCTAGAGCCGCTACTGTGGCGCAATCTGAAGGAGCCAGTCGATCTGGAGGCCGCGAAGAAGGTCTACCAAGGCCGGGTTGTTCCGATGGTTGACTCCCGCCAGACGATTATCGCTTCCTGGGAGTCCTTCGCCAATTTGCCCTCGGCAAAATTCGCCGAACGACTGCGGCGCCTGCGAGTTGTGGTCGGAGATATTAGGGTACTGTTTACGCTCCGCAATCCTATAAACTGGCTGCCCTCCCAATATTTTGAAGCGCTGCGGAACAATTACTTTAAGAACAGCCGCGACAGGCTCTTTCTTGGGCGGCCCTACCTGGATTTCGATACATGGCTTACTATGCGCGCTGAAGAGAGAGGTGGACAGGGTCTCCCGGGTTTCTTATGCTACAACGACAACATACGTCTTTGCGTTGAGACGCTTGGGCGCGATAATACGGGTATCTTTCCCCTTGAATTTCTGGCAAGAGAACCTGAGCGGTACTATCACGAGCTCTCTGATTTCCTTTCCGTCGATGCGGGTAACATGCAAGAATTATCCAGGGGCAGACACCACAACCCCAGATTGCTGGCTGCCGATGTCGAATTTATGCGGCACATTGCCGAGGATTCCGAAAAGCTTGCCTGTTGGCGGGCGCAAAGTGTCGCGCAAAGGCGTAAAGCATTCCGGGCGATGCGAGAGAGTCATGGTAGTGAAGAGCACATGGCGCCCGCCAGCATCGAGATGTCGAATGACTTTCGCACCCTGGTGGCCCAGAGCACTGCCGAGAGGCATCGTTGGCTGTCAGAGCAGTTTGGACTGCCTCTGGATGACTTCGGTTACCCCTGCTAGTGCCCGCCGCAGTTTTTAGATAATGCCCCTCCGATTGGAACAGCATGCGAATCATCCTTGGCACAGACAGTATTAAGGCCCCGCTCACCGGGATAGGCCGCTACACCGTGGAAGTGGCTACTCGACTGCTCGCCATACCTGAAGTCGATGAGTTGCTGGGCTTTGATTTCGGGCGGTTTCACTCAATTCCAGAACGCTTAGAACGACTTGCTGAAGTGGCGGAGCACACGGGTAATTCAGGCTCGGGATTATCCTTAATTGCCAGGGCCCGCCAAGCCGCATCCCGCTCCCCCATAGCAACGGACATGTACCGCCATCTGGTGATGCCTATCAGCGCCCGCTCACTGAAGCGCTATGGCGACAGTTTGTTTCATTCCCCTAACTTTCACCTTCCCAGTCACCCCGGCCCATCGGTGGTCACTATTCACGACCTGTCCCATCAGCTCTACCCTGAGTACCATCCACGGGCCAGGGTTCGTTGGATATGAACAAATTGGTTCCTGATTCACTAGCTGCCAGCACCAGAATTCTCTGCGTATCCCACTCAACTCGACGGGATCTGGAGGAACTAATGAATGTGGATGCAGGTAAAATTACGGTCACTTATCCTGAGGTGGGGCAGGAATTTAAGCCCTTGCCGACCGAGAGCATAGCCGCCACCCTCGGGACCTATGGGTTGCGCGCGAATCAGTATTTACTCTGTGTTGCAACCCTGGAGCCACGCAAGAACCTGAATATGCTCATTGACTGCTACCTGCGGCTACCGAACAGTATCAGAGAAGCATATCCACTGGTACTGATCGGGGGGCTGGGCTGGGATTATGAATCCTTTTTAGTCAAGTTGCCTGGTTTGGCCGCTCAGGGGGTTGTTTGGCTCGGTTTCATGCCACAGGAACAATTACCTGCGCTCTACAACGGTGCGCTCTGCTTTGTCTATCCCAGTATCTACGAGGGATTTGGTTTACCAGTTCTTGAGGCACAGGCTTGTGGTACTCCGGTTATCACATCTAATCGCTCGTCTCTGCCGGAAGTGGCTTCATCGGAAGCACTGCTGGTTAACACCCTCAACTCTGACGAACTCCTTTTGGCCTTGGAGCGTGCTCTGGACGACCAGACCTGGCGCCGCACCTGCAGCGCGAAAGGGCTGGCGAAGGCAGCGGGGTTCACATGGAGCCGGTGTGCAAGGGAGACGGTAGCCGTCTATAAGCAAGCAGTTGGCGATACCTCCTGACTTGTTGATCGATAAGGCTACCTAGGAGCTTGCATAATAGTTTCTCTGGGCGCAGGCCCTGACAGAATAAGATAGGGCCAATCCATGAGCTCAAAAAAAGAGCAAAGAGCCGAGCGTAATCTTCGGCGAGACGCCCGTAAGGCCCGCAAAGCTGCTAAGGCAGAGGCGGCTAACACGGGTGGCTATCTAGCTAAGTTGCAGCAGGATCTGGAGCTTAACGATGAGGAGCTCGCTGGGCTCAAGGCAATACGACATGGTGGCGGTGACCGGGCTGCTGTGCGAAAGGCATTGACCCCTAATCAGCTAGAACAGTTGAAGCAGGCAAGAGAAAAGCGTAAAGCGGACAAACAGCTCCAGGCCCAGTAAAAGACACTGTTACCTGAATTCAGGAGGTATTTGGTGCGTATAAGCTAGCCCTGGTCGGGAGTGGGGGTAACGTCAGTGCCTGAGGCAGATTCTAGCGTTTGATCTGCTTTTTGAGCCCGCTGTTCCTTCATCTGGGCCCGGTGTTCCTTCAACTGAATGCGCTGCTCGTCAGTAAGTGTGGCCCTTATTTCATTCCTGGTGCCGCCGCCGGCCTGAGCTTCCTGAATTTGAGCGAGTTGTTCATCGCTCAGGTCCAGGTTTTCCTGCAGGCGCTTCACAAGGTCAGCTGTGTCACCCGGCTTTTCCCGAGCGGCTTGTTTTTCTTCTTTGGCGGCTTTTCGCTCATCCCTGGCGGTTTTGCGCTCGGCTT
>Ga0213861_10004360_pt1 | contig 11555 bp, 10 predicted proteins | sample PICome_4_FD_160110 | JGI IMG/M metagenome (GOLD analysis project Ga0213861, IMG submission 160110) | Coastal seawater microbial communities near Pivers Island, North Carolina, United States - PICO131 | ecosystem: Environmental > Aquatic > Marine > Coastal | place: USA: North Carolina...
GCAAAGTCACCGCGCTCATAGGCTGCAATAATTTCTTCGGCTCTTTCACGATCAGCATCGTTAACGGTAATTGACAGATGACCCAGAGCGGGAACTTCACCCAATCCGCCCTGCAGTGCGGTGCCATTTAAAAACACCTGCAGCCCATCCTGCTCCATCAGGCCTTTTAACAACTGCCCTTCAAAAAAATCACTGCCTCTATATACCTCAATCATGTTGCCCTCCGATGCCAAAGTATCAATAACCAGACCAGCAGTATACCGGTTGAATTGGCCAGCATATCCCAGCCATCGGCCTGCCTGTAGCTGGTCATGGACTGGGCAAACTCCATGCTCAGACCAAAGCATGCCAGCACCAGCGCCAGCAACCAGAGTGGAAACCGATTGCTATAGGCGTGTTCACAGAAAAAGAACAGCAGCGCATAGATAGCAGCATGAAAAACTTTGTCCTGCATCTGAAACAACGGCTTTCCCACACCAGGCATTAGGGATGCCATTATCGTGGCGGCTATACAGAGCCAGAAGAGTATTTTGTATTTGTGCCTGGCGATCATTGGCGGCTTTTCCTATTGATTACGAAGGGTTTACTAAGGTTTGCAACTGCTGATATCTCTCGACAGTGCCCACATCACACCAGCTTCCAGTATAGATGCTGGCAGCGATACGCCCACTTAAAATTGCGGGTCGCAGTACATCTCGTAAAGGAAAACACTGTCCGGAATTACTCTGATGCGCAGTAAACAGTGCCGGCCTAAACAGGCTGATACCACTAAAGGTAAAGCGTTGAGCTCCTTTGTAGCTGACCAGATCACCATCCACAGAGAAGTCACCCCGAGGATGATGGCCTGGATTACTAACCAAAACCAGCCGTGCATCCAGCCCTGCGGACAGGTCGGTTTGACACAGCTGTGCAAGGGGGAAATCACTCCAGACATCGCCGTTAATCAGTAAAAATGGCTCGTCGCTCAAGAGCGGCAACGCCTGGGTAATACCACCGCCAGTCTCAAGAGCCTCGGCTTCCCGCGACCAGCTGATAGTGACACCAAAGCGGCGACCATTATCATAAAAATACTCTTCTATCTGCTCGCCCAACCAGCAGGTATTAATAATAATTTCTGTTATCCCTGCCGCCGCCAGTCGATTGATATGGTGCTCGAGCAGTGGCTTGCCGTCGATAGGCAACATGGGTTTAGGGGTTGCATCAGTCAGGGGGCGCAAGCGCTCGCCGCGCCCGGCGGCCAAAATCATTGCTTTCATAACGACTCGACTCCAGCAGAATTTTCTTCGCGGCTGGCTTCTGTGGCTGTGCGCCACTCGCGGTACCATTTTTGGCTGGCTAGCAGTGGCTCAATACATTCGATAAACCAGTTGAAGAAAGCCTGTGCCTCTGGGTAGCGCTGAGCGGCTTCGAGGGTATAGCGAATCACCAGCGGGAGGTCATTGAGATAGCCAGACTTGCCATCGCGCAGGGAGAGACGGGCAAAAATACCCAATACTTTGATATGGCGCTGTAGCCCCATTTTGTCAAAGCTGCGCAGAAATTCCTCGTCGCTCATATTATTGAGCTGTTTGTCGGCCTCAAGGGTTCGCTTAAAATCCAGCGCCCGCAGCTCTACCCGATCGGTGGGTAGATGCAGGTAGCAATCTTTGAGTAGCGAGACCAAGTCATAGGTTATCGGGCCGATAAGCGCATCCTGAAAATCAATCACCCCGAGACGGTTATCTTCAAGCAGCATTAAATTGCGCGAATGAAAATCTTTATGCACGACGACCTGAGGCTGTTCAATGGCGCTGTCGATCAAATCTTCGCAGAGCTGTCGAAGCATCTTCTGCTCATCTTGGTCGAGGCTGATGCCCAGCAGTTCAGCGACAAACCATTCAGCAAACAGGTCCATCTCGACTTGCAACTCTCGAGCATCATAGAGAGAGAAAACTCGCGGCTCCGGCGCTACGCGCTGGATTTCCCTGAGGATCGTTTCGGCCTGGCTATAGCGTTCAGCCACTGCCGCCGGAGGGTTTTCGCTGGTTAATTCTGGCTGCAACAGTTGCAGACCAAAATCCTCCAGGAGAAAGAAGCCATTGGCAAAATCGACGGCAACTATTTTCGGCGTGACAATCCCATAACGCTGAAAAGCCATAGATACAGCAATATAGGCCTGGTTTTTTTCTTTTTCAGGCGGCGAGTCCACAGCGATCAATGAGGACTGCCCGGCCACGCGGAAATAGCGCCGGAACCCCGCGTCCCCGGCTAGGGGTTGCAGCTCTATTGGTTGTTGAACTTGCTGCGATACAGGCAAAAAGGCCGCGATCCAATCAACAAACATGCTGCGTCGCCGATAATCTAGATGGTTGATATCTTTAAACCCCTTGTCCGTTACCTATACCTGTTTAGCGCCGATTATATGCTTGGCAAAAACCACGGGCTAAAAAAATTTATTCTATCTTAATTCAGCCCTCTACTCTGGCAAGTTATCAGGTAAAATGCCAGCAAACTATTAATCAGTGGACAGGCCATATCTTGAGCGCGTTTTCCTCTATTCAGCAGAACCTACTTTTTGTCGCCATCCAACGGCAGAGATCAGCGCTCACTGGCGGACTGATAGCAATCGTCGCAACATTTTCTATTGCGGTTTCGGCCGACGAGCATCAAGTGACTCAAGCATTTGAAAACCCACCATCTGTAGCCAACCCCGATGAACCGAGAGTTGCCACGGTGCGCAATCTGGATTGGCTGGAAGCAGGCAAGATGACCGAAGAGCAGCGCTCCCAGATAACCAGCAACTGTTGCGGCGGCTATATTGAACCCCAGAGAACCTATCCGGATGCAAACATTGATCCCGAGCTGGCCTCACTGCTGGTTAATGCCAACTCCACAGAAACTCTCACAGATAACGTGGCACTTCTGGATGGTGATGTTCAGATATCTCAGGGCTATCGACAGATTCGCAGTAACTCTGCACGTATAGACCAGACCAATCGTACTGTCGTCCTTGAAGGCGATGTCCAGTTTCGCGAACCTGGACTATTGCTGCTGGGCAACAATGCAGAAATCGATATCGACAGTAAAGAAGTACAAATCGAAGATACGATCTACGTCCTTCACGAGGCATCGGTGCGCGGCAAGGCGAAAAATTTGCAGCGCACAAATGATGGCGTGATCACCATTTCCGATGCCACTTACTCGACCTGCAAACCCGGAGATACAACCTGGCAAATGGCCACTAGCGAAATTGCTATTGATCAGGCGTCAGGGTTTGCGACGGTAAAAAATGCCCGGCTGAAAGTAAAAGATATTCCAGTGTTCTATTTTCCGTGGATTAAATTTCCGGTTAACGATCACCGCTCTTCTGGCCTCTTATTTCCCGCGATCCATGTCAGCAGCAGTAACGGACTCGACTACTCTCAGCCGATCTATTGGAATCTGGCCGAGAATTATGATGCGACCATTACCCCACGTTTGGTTCAAGAGCGCGGAATGAGCTTGGAACTGGAGTTTCGCCACATGTCCAGTTTGGCAAAGACCGAGATTTTCGGCGCCTTTTTGGGTGACGACAAGGGCGGGAAAGATGAGAATGACATAGACGCTGAATCTGGTCTGCCAGAATATCTTGGCCAGGACCGCTATCTGATGGGCATCAATCATCTCGGTGGTATCGGCAAGTCTTGGTCGACCTTTCTGGATATCAACAAGGTTTCCGATAATGATTACCTCGGCGATCTCGGCAGTATGTCTCAGGAGTCAACCAGCCTGATTAATCTGCGCCGCATCGCAGGGGCAACATATAAGTCCGAACACTGGGACTATCTTATTGAAGCTCGAGATAACCAGATTATTGTCGATGGCTTAGAGGAGCAGTACTCGGTACTGCCGAAAATTGACATCAATGGTTACTACCGTTTTGACAACAGCCTGGTGGTGGATCTAAATAATCAGAGCGCTCTGTTTAACCACGACAATCGCAACTTTGTCACCGGCATTAGAAATCGACTGGACTATGGTATTAGCTGGGACAAGCGCTGGACTTGGGGCTACTTCCGCCCGCAACTTCGCGTCAAGCATCTCTCTTACAACCTGGATGGCGATGCTGCGTTCCCAGGGAATCGCAGTCCGTCTGTGACCGTGCCTGTATCCTCAGTGGACAGCAGTATATTCCTCGAGCGCGACAACAGCTGGCTGGCTGGCTTTACACAGACTCTGGAGCCACGACTCTACTATGTAAAATCCGCCTTTAAGGATCAGTCTGATTTTCCGGATTTTGATACTCGGGAATTCACTCCCTCCTACGACCGCCTGTTTCGCGATGAGCGCTTTAATGGCGGCGATCGAATTTCCGACGAAGAGCGACTGACCATTGCCCTGACCACGCGTTTTATAGACAAGAGATCTGGGCAGGAACGATTTATCGCCAGCATTGCCCAATCAATCAATTATATTGATCGGCAGATAACCCTGTCCGCGACCCCCTCAGCTCAGGAGCTCGCCGAACTGAGTCGCAGGCAGTCTCCGCTGGCACTGAAACTGTCTGGACGAATGAATGTTAATTGGCGTTTTACTAGTGATATTATCTACGACACACATGATAATGAACTGGAAAAAAGCAGTATTAGCTTGCGCTATAATGACCGCCAAAACCGGTTATTTAATGCGACCTACCGTTCGACGCGACGGGATCCTCGCCTATTTAATGGCGTCAGCCTGGCTCAGGATATTCGCCAGGCGGATATCTCGGGATTTGTTCCCCTGGCGGGAAATTTTAATCTGGTTGGGCGCTGGAATCACGACTTTACCAACAGTCGGGCGCTGGATATTTTTGCCGGATTTGAATATAACAGCTGTTGCTGGCGGGCAAGTGTTGTCGCCCGTCGCTGGCTGGATCGAAGAGACGATGTGTTGCGTCCCGAAGAGGATCTGACACTGTCCAATGGAATATTTTTCCAAATACAATTTAAAGGTCTGGCTGGCTCTGGCGGTCGGGTTGACTCAATGCTTAACAATGGTATCTACGGTTATGGATCTAAAGAAAACTTGTAACAACGTACTGATTGCATTTTTGCTCTCCGCAGTCTCAATCAGCGCAATCGCCCAAGTTGAAATTCTCGACAGGGTTGTCGCAGTTGTCGATGAAGATGTTGTACTGGAAAGCGAAGTGCAGCAACGACTGGCTGCCATCTATACCCAGATTCAGAAATCCGGTACCCAACCGCCCCCCGAAGAAATTTTGACTCAGCAGGTGCTTGAACGTTTGATCTCTGAGCGACTGCAACTCAATATGGGCTTCAGTGCTGGCATTCGCATTAGCGATGAAGAGCTCAATGATGCTATGAATCGTATTGCCGCCAGCAACCAGTTGACGATGGAACAGTATATTCAGCAGATTCACAGCTCCGGCTCAACCCTGTCAGCATTACGTGAAGAGATTCGTAGCGAAATGATTTTAAGTCGCGTCCAGCAGGGCTTCGTAATGCGCCGTATCAATATCAGCAGCCAGGAACTGGATAATTTTCTCAGCTCTGAAGAGGGCCGTTTTATGACCTCTCCGGACGTCAATATTGGCCATATCCTTCTGCCCGTTCCCAGTGATACCAGCACCGCTGAAGCCAATGGCATTTTAGAGCGCGCTCAAGACCTGCTCCGCCAGGTGCAGAGCGGTACAGATTTCAAACAGCTGGCTATCGCCAATTCTGCAGATCAAACGGCACTCCAGGGAGGGGATCTCGGCTGGAGAAAAATGGCGCAGTTGCCCGGGGTGTTTATTGAGGCCGTTGAAAAGCTTGAGGTCAACACTGTATCTGAACCGATTCGCAGCGGTGCCGGCTTTCACCTGGTCAAGCTCTACGAGCGTCGCGGTGGTGGCGAAAAACTTGTCGAGCAGCACTTTGCCCGACATATTCTTATAGTGCCCAACGAGATCCGCGATGAGGAAACGACTATTATCCAACTCAATGAACTTCGCGATCGGGTTGCCGGCGGTGAAGATTTCGCTCTGTTAGCCAAAGAGTTTTCTGAAGATCCTGGCTCGGCACTGAATGGTGGTGAACTGGGCTGGTCAACGCCGGGGATGTTTGTACCGGCGTTTGAGCAGACGATGAATAGTATCGAATTGGAGGAGATCAGCGCTCCGTTCCTCTCTCAGTTCGGCTGGCATATTCTGCAAGTTACCGAGCGCCGCAATCAGGATTTCAGCGACAAAATTATGCGCAACAATGCTGAAAATCTGCTTCGTCAACGCAAGTACGAAGAGGAACTGCAGGTCTGGCTGCAGGAAATTCGCGATGAAGCTTTCGTCGAAATAAAAGAGCCCAAAAACAAAGAGTCTAAAATCAAAGAGCCTGGAAAGTCATGACTTTACGCCTGGCACTAACGCCGGGAGAACCCGCAGGCATTGGCCCAGACCTATTAATCAGCCTAGTACAGGATGGTTGCGACCACGAATTGGTGGCCTATGCCGACCCGCAACTCTTGCAGCAGCGCGCCGCTGAGCTCAAGCTCAGCCTCAGGTTTCGTGAACCAGGCCCCAACCCAAAACCTTTAAAGCCCGGCGAGCTGGCGATAGTGCCAATAACTCTCGCAGAGCCAGTGGTGGCGGGCCAGCTTAACAGCGCCAATGGCGCCTATGTATTGCACTGCCTGGATTCTGCAATTACAGACTGCCAGCGCAATTTCTGCCAGGCGATGATTACCGGGCCAGTGCAGAAGTCAATTATCAATGATGCCGGTCACGCCTTTACCGGGCACACTGAATATCTTGCGGATAAAACCGCGACGCCATTGGTGGTGATGATGTTGGCGACCACCGAACTACGCGTGGCACTGGCAACGACCCACCTGCCGCTGCGCGATGTTGCCGACAGTATTACCCAGGCATCGCTCACTGAAGTGATCAATATTTTAGTCGCTGACCTACAGAGAAAATTTGCTATTCCATCACCGGCCATACTGGTCTGCGGTCTCAACCCCCACGCCGGTGAAGGCGGTCACCTGGGGCGCGAAGAGATCGAGACAATCAATCCAGTTCTGGAAAACTTGCGCGCTCAGGGCGTAAACCTTATCGGCCCGCTGCCCGCCGACACATTATTTACACCCAAATATCTGGATAGCGCCGATGCAGTTCTGGCGATGTATCACGATCAGGGTCTGCCAGTGCTTAAATACCAGGGCTTTGGACGAGCAGCCAATATTACCCTTGGACTTCCTATTATTCGCACATCGGTAGATCACGGCACAGCACTGGATCTGGCTGGTACCGGCAGCGCAGATAATGGTAGTCTTCAGACCGCCATTCAGGTTGCGGTGCAGATGGCGACAAAAACTGACGGTACAGACGCAGAATGACCATTCAACATCAGGCGAGAAAACGCTTCGGACAAAATTTTTTGGTTGACCAACAAATTATTGCGCAAATTGTTTCCGCTATCGGGCCCAGTGCCGATGATAATTTGATTGAGATCGGCCCAGGTACTGCGGCTATTACTGAACATCTTATTGAACGCTGCCCGAGTATGAAAGTGGTGGAGCTGGATCGTGACCTGGTTAGCTACTTGACTGAGAAATTTGTCGCCTATCCGGATTTCAGTATTTTCAGTGGTGATGCGCTTAAGACCGACTTTGCCCAGTTTCATAACGGCCGACAGATGCGTCTTGTCGGCAATCTGCCCTATAATATTTCCACACCGCTGCTGTTCCATCTCATTAAGGTGCGCGAGCTTATTCAGGATATGCACTTTATGTTGCAGCTCGAAGTGGTCGAGCGTCTCGGTGCTGTGCCGGGCAATAAAACCTATGGCCGGCTCTCGGTCATGGTGCAGTACCACTGTCGGGTTATGCCACTGATACCAGTACCGCCGGAATCGTTTAGGCCAGCACCCAAGGTGCAGTCGGCAATTGTCAGGCTCAAGCCTCACAGTAAAAAGCCCTGTGTCGCCGAGAATGAGGAACTACTCAGCCAGTTAGTCAGCCACAGTTTTCAGCAGCGCCGCAAAACTCTGCGCAACTGCCTGAAGCCCTACGCTGGGCATCTCGACTCGGCAGCCGAGGAGATAGATTTATCGCGCCGCGCTGAACAGCTTAGCGTTGCTGAATTTGTCACATTATCCAACCATATCCACCACAGCATGACGAGAGCCAAATGACGGATCAGCCAATTATTGTCAAGGTAGACACAGAATATCTCAGCCAGGAATCAGAGCCCGAAAACAGTCGTTTCGTGTTCGCCTATCAGATCACGATTCACAACCGCGGCAATGAAGCAACCCAATTGCTCAGTCGCCACTGGGTGGTCACCGATGGCAATGAGGGGAAAAAGGTCTATCGCGGTATGGGAGTCGTTGGTAAACAGCCTTTAATTACTCCCGGCCAGTCCTATAAATATACCAGCGGCATTGTGCTCGACACGCCGGTTGGCACTATGCAGGGCCACTACAGCATGCGCGACCCGCAGGGCCGTTCATATGATGTGCCAATAGCACCCTTTTTACTCTCGACACCCAATACCGTGAACTAAATGACTGATTACGTCGTCGGAGACATTCAAGGTTGCCTGGATCCATTACTCAAATTACTGGACAGGGTAAACTTTGAAGCGACGACAGATCGTCTAATCGCTGTCGGCGACCTGATCAACCGCGGCCCCCAGTCATTGGAAACCCTGCGCTTTTGCAAACAATTGGGCAACTCCTTTACCTCGGTACTGGGCAATCATGATCTACACCTTCTAGCGATCTCTCAGGCGGTTCGCTCGGCTACCCCCAAAGATACCCTGAATGACATTCTCAGCGCTCCCGACCGCGACGAGCTGCTAAGCTGGCTGCAACAGTTACCACTGCTGCTGACTATTGGCGACTATACAATCGTCCATGCGGGCATCCCACCCAACTGGAGTATCAGCACGGCGGCATCTATGGCTCGAGAGGTAGAGGCGGTTCTGCAGTCCGATCAGTCGAGCCTCTATTTTCAGCATATGTACGGTAACCAACCGGATATTTGGTCGGATAATCTTGAAGGGCCAGAGCGCTGGCGAACAATCACCAACTATCTGACCCGTATGCGCTACTGCAGTAGTTCCGGGCAGCTTGAGTTGTGCGCCAAGACCGCACCAGATAACAGCGACGAACAATCGGTTGCTGGATTTGCCCCCTGGTACAGTCATAAAGCGCGTCTGGCAGCGGAGGATAAAATTATCTTTGGTCACTGGGCGGCGCTTGAGGGAAAAGACTGCGGCGACAACCTCTATCCTATGGACACCGGCTATGTCTGGGGTGGGGCAATGCGCCTGATGAATCTCGACAGTGGCGAGCAGTATCACCAATACGCCGATTCTGGCTAGTGGTTATTTAGCCAACGGGATTTAATAGCTCTTTGTAAGAGCCCCTTTTAATAACTAGCTTAATTAAAGAGGCACCAGATGTATAAACTTCCTATGAAGAAAGTTCTAACGCTCTTTGCAGCATTACTTTTCGTCGCTGCCTGTTCTGATCAGACCAACACAGTTCCTGCAGACGATGCCCTGCCGCAAATATCCGGTATTGATCTGACCGGGATGGATACTTCAGTGCGCCCACAGGATGATTTCTACCGCTATGCCAACGGCAAGTGGTTGGAGTCGACCGAGATCCCCGCCGATGAGGTTGGCTGGGGCAGCTATATGACATTGCGCAAAGAGAGTCTCGAACAGTCTCGGGTGATTGTCGAAGCTGCGGCAGCGGATCACCAAGACGATCCGGCGAGAGTGAAAATCGGTAACTACTACAATGCATTTATCGATGTGGCGCGCATTGAAGAGCTGGGCATAGAACCGGTCGCCAACTATCTTGAGCAAATCGATAATCTTAAAACCCACGCTGATATTGTTGCCTTTTTCGGCAGCTCAAATCCGGCCGGTATCGATGCACCGTTTAATCTCTATGTGGGTCAGGATGATAAAGATGCGACAAGCTATATATTGCACCTGGTTCAATCGGGACTCGGCCTGCCCGACCGCGATTACTACAGCGATAGCTCAGAGCGCGGCGAGGAAATTATTGGCAGATACAAAAGCTATCTGGCAGATATTCTCGCTCTTTCCGGTCATACAGATGCCAGCGCTGCCGCTGAGCGTATTTTTGCCCTGGAGAGCCAGCTAGCTGAACATCAGTGGAATAAAATCGACAACCGCGATGCCGACAAGCGCTATAACAAATTATCCGCTAAAGAATTTATCGCGCTACTCTCAAATCTGGACTTGGAAACCTATCTACTGGGTATTGGTATTGACTTGCCCGCGACTGTAATCGTTGTGCAGCCGAGTTACCTGGCTGCCTTTAATCAGTTATTTACCCGAGTTGAGGTAGAGTCCTGGAAAGATTATCTGCGCGCCAATGTACTCTCCAGCTTCGCGAATTATCTGCCCCAGGCGTTTGTGGATACTCGCTTCGATTTCTATTCGAAATTCCTCTATGGCCGAGAGGAACAACAGCCGCGCTGGCGCAAGGCGATTAGCTCGATCAATGGCAATCTCGGCGAACTGTTGGGACAGCTCTATGTGGCCAAACATTTCTCACCAGATTCCAAGGCGCGGATGATTACCATGGTCGATAACCTGATCGCCGCCTATGCGGAGTCGATTGAGAATCTCGAGTGGATGAGCGATGAGACCAAACAGCAGTCGCTGGTAAAGCTGTCCAAATTTACCCCTAAAATTGGCTACCCGGATAAGTGGAAAGATTACTCCGCTCTAACCGTGGACAGCGGCGATCTGTTTGGCAATATCCAACGCTCGCGAATTTTTGGCCATGATGTGAATATGGCAAAACTGGGTGCGCCAATTAACCGTGATGAATGGTTTATGGCACCACAGGAAGTCAATGCCTACTACAACCCCGGCCTTAACGAGATTGTCTTCCCGGCTGCCTATCTGCAACCACCCAATTTTATCCCCAATGCAGAAGATGCCTATAATTACGGGACTATAGGCACCACTATCGGTCATGAGATTGGGCATGGTTTCGATGACCAGGGTAGTAAGTACGATGGTGATGGTAATTTAAAAAGCTGGTGGACAGAAACTGATCGCCAGCAGTTTGAACAGCGCACTCAGGGTCTGGTGGAACAGTTTAATAAGTTTGAAGCCCTGCCCGGCCTGTTTGTTAACGGTGAGTTGACTCTGGGAGAGAATATCGGTGATCTGGGGGGCACATCAATTGCTCTAAAAGCCTATCGTATGTCATTAGAGGGTATGGCATCACCGGTTATCGATGGCTTTAGCGGCGAGCAGCGTTTCTTTTTGGGCAATGCTCAATCGAGCAGGATTAAATGGCGCGACCAGATCCTCGAAATCATTGTTAAAACCGATCCCCATTCACCGGATATCTATCGTATCAATGGGGTGTTTCCCAATATGGCAGATTTCTACAAGACTTATAATGTTGTGGAAGGTGACGGGCTGTTTCTACCGGAAGATCAGCGGGTGAAGATCTGGTAGGGGTAACTGATAGCTGTAAACAGCCCGCTGAAAAATAGCAGGCAAAAAAAAACCGGACACTTATTCAGAGTCCGGTTTTTTTATAGCGAAATATAGAGCT
>Ga0213861_10004368_pt1 | contig 11547 bp, 11 predicted proteins | sample PICome_4_FD_160110 | JGI IMG/M metagenome (GOLD analysis project Ga0213861, IMG submission 160110) | Coastal seawater microbial communities near Pivers Island, North Carolina, United States - PICO131 | ecosystem: Environmental > Aquatic > Marine > Coastal | place: USA: North Carolina...
ATTTTTTTTTAAAACCGATGACGTAATTCGTCTGTTGATGAAGCTCCTAGTAATTGATTGAATCTTTTGATCGTGTCAAAATTTTGCGTGATTTCTTTTGAAACACCAATGCCAGAAATCCCAGTTTTCAAGATCGAGGTAACATCTGCTGTTGTAATCCCTCCAAAACCGAGAATGGGAGTTGTGGTATTCAAAGCCTCCAAAATTTCGGTATAGCCTTGGATTCCCAAATTACTCGCATCCGCATTTTCAACGCTCTTAAACGGACCTAAATTGATATAGTCTACATCTGCTGCCAACAATGCTTCACAATCTTCTAAGGTATTTGCAGTTCCCCCAATCAGCTGCCAGGTGAACAGGTGTTTTCTTACCGTCTTAGCTGAAGGGGCTACATTGTTTAAATGAACACCATCCGCTTTTATAGTTTTTGCGATTTTATAATGCGTGTTAATCATCAATCTAGTTTGAAAATGAGCAGTGATATCTCTTGCTGCAGTGGCCGTTTTCAAAAGGGTTGCTTCTGAAGCCTCTATCATAAATAATTGCACTAACTCGGCGCCAGCGGTACAAGCATTTTGAATGTTTTCAAGATGTTCTTTTGGAGTAATTCCTTCTGAAATATAATGTAATTTTGGAATGGGCATATTCTGTTGGATAATAGAAATTAGTTTGCTTCGCTTTGCACGATGCTATGTTATAACGTAACTGTTTTATAATGACTCATAAAATAAGCCTCAAAACGCTTTAAGGAGGGATGCATTTTCTCAGTATACATTACAAACTGACATTTTTGAATACTTTGTGTAACCGATATTAAATCTGCTGAAAATGATTTTTGGATTAAAAAATCTGCATCATCAATACAAAATAGTTTTACTTGAGTTGTGTTTAATCCTTCTGCTAAAATTAATTTGTATAGCATTTTAGGCGTAGCAATGAGCACATCGACGCCCTCAAAAATTTCTGACTTTAGCAAGTCAATATGTGCTTTTTCATCAGCAAAATAGACCCGTAAGGCTGTGCGTCTTGTAAACTTTAAAAAACGCTCATACAATGTTGCTGCTTTTTCATTGTTTTCTACAACTACAATGGCTCTAGGAGCTGTCCCAATTTCTTCACACTTCAATTTATGCATTGTTGTTAAAATCAATGCAGTAGTTTTTCCACTGTTTTCCGGAGCCGTACAAAAAATATTGGCGCCACTTTTTATAACAGGGATGCTTGCTTTTTGAAAAGGGGTTGGAATTGCAATCGCTTGATGCTCCAAAAATTCTTTTATAGTGGGATGTAATTTTTTAAAAGCCATAGGAAATCTAAATCGTTTTTATTTGAAATTGCACAGCAAATGTACAACTAAAATGATCTAGTTAAATCGTCCCGATTTCAATTTTTTAGGCAATTATACGGTTATACAAATTATCAATATGTTTTTTATTAGTTACTTTAGGGTATATGTTAATTGTACTATAATTTATATTATGTTAAATAGAGTATTCATAATCAACTAGATGATTGTTTGGCAATGATAAAAAATACGTCTGACACCTACACTGTGAAATTATTCTATAATTTAGCAAAAATATAAAGTATGGAATTAGAGATTATTTATAAGGACGATTACTGTATCTGTGTAAACAAACCCAACAACGTGGTTGTACATCACTCTTATCATTCGAGAAATATATCGGATGAAAAATCTTTATTACAATTATTAGAATTACAATTTGGTGAAAGATATTATCCAATACATCGATTGGATCGAAAAACGTCTGGAATTATCTTGTTAACAAACCAGACAGAATATGTTTCAAAATTTCAAGCGCTTTTTACGAATAAAGAAATACAAAAAATATATTACGGAGTTGTTCGTGGCCATGCCCCAACAACAAAAGTTATAGATTCGCCTATCAAAGGAAAAGATGGGAAATCCTATAAAGAAGCCTTAACACACCTAAAAACACTGGCTACAGTTACCCTTGATATTCCCGTAAAACCTTACCATTCGTCCCGCTATAGTTTGGTAGAAATGGAACCGAAAACTGGTAGAACGCATCAATTAAGAGCGCATACACTTAAAATTAGCCACCCATTAATTGGTGATGCAAAATATGGAGATAAGAATCATGACCTTATGTTTGATACGAATTTTGGTTGGAAGAATCTCTTCTTACATGCAGGCCATTTGAACTTCAAACACCCGTTTACAAACAAAGACCTAAATCTAAAAAGCGAATTCCCAGAGGATTGGAATTCGCTTTTTAGAAAGTTTGACTGGAAAAATCCAATCGTATAAATCATTAGTCTTCAATTACTTTCAATACTAATTTACCTTTTTTATCACCCGAAAAAAGTCTTTCATAGGTTTCTTTAAAATTTTCAATACCTTCATAAATAGCTTCACGTGACTTTAGTTTTCCTTCTTTCATCCAAGTTCCCATTTCTTTTGCAGCAGTGGCAAAGTCTTTAGTATAGTCCATTACAACCATTCCTTGCATTGTAGAACGGGTAACTAAGAGCGATAAATAATTGCTAGGTCCATTAATTTTATGTTTGTTGTTGTATTGTGAAATTGCTCCACAAATCACAACCCGTGCATGCATCCTAAGTTTGCTTAACGCGGCGTCTAAGATAAGTCCCCCTACATTATCAAAATAAACATCGATGCCTTTGGGACACTTCCTTTTCAATGCTGTATAAATATTTTCTGATTTGTAATCAATTGCCTCGTCAAAACCCAACTCGTTTTTTAGGTACTCACATTTTTCTTGTCCACCCGCAATCCCAATGACAGTACATCCTTTGATTTTAGCAATTTGCCCAACAATACTTCCAACAGCACCGGCAGCTCCGGAAACCAATACAATATCTCCTTCTTTGATCTTCCCCACTTGGGTAATTCCAAAATAAGCAGTCATTCCAGGCATTCCCAACGTTCCTAAATACATGGGCATGGGTGCCAAACGCTCATCTACTTTGTACCAGCCATCACCATTTCCAATGGCATATTGTTGCACACCACCCCAACTAGTTACACAATCTCCAATTTCAAATTTCGGATTGTTATTGGTGGCAATTACTTTACCAATAGAGCCTGCTCGCATTACATCTCCTATCCCTACTGGCTGTATATAAGATTTTGTATCATTCATCCAACCACGCATTGCAGGATCCAAAGAAATATAGTGCTGTTGTACTAATATTTCCCCTTCTTCTAATGCTGGAACTTCATTTTCTTGAAATTCCCAAGTCGTTTCATCTGGGGCCCCAATTGGTCGCTTTTTTAATATAAATTGTTTGTTAATCATTCCTTCTAATTTGTTCTAAATATATACTTTTTTTTTAATAATTTAAAAGAGCTTTTAAATCATTTTCAAAACTATTTTTTGCCAAATATTGATTTTCTAAATCTCCTTGAAATGGAATTGGAGTTTCTAAACTCCCGACCCGTTTTACTGGAGCATCTAAATAATGAAAACAATTTTCTGTTATCAATGCAGAAATGTCACTAGAAATACCTCCAAAAAGAGAATCTTCCTGCAAAACAATAGCTTTCCCAGTTTTTTTTACAGAGCGATATATGGTCTCAATATCAAGCGGTTGTAATGTTCTTAAATCAATTAAATCTGCTGAAATTAGAGGGTTTTTCGCAAGCGTTTCTAAAGCCCAATGCACGCCTGCACCATAAGTTATTATTGAAATATGTGCGCCCGTTTTCAACTGATTTGCTTTCCCTATTTCAAGGGTAAAATGGTTCTCACTTACTTCTTGATATATGGAACGGTAAAGTCCTTTGTGCTCAAAGAATAAAACAGGGTTTGGGTCGTCAATAGCAGCAGCTAATAAGCCTTTTGCATCTTGTGGAAATGCAGGATACACTACTTTTAATCCAGGTGTCTTCGTAAACCAAGCTTCGTTTGTTTGACTGTGAAAAGGTCCCGCTCCTACTCCTGCTCCACAAGGCATTCTAATAACTACGGCTGCTTTTTCGCCCCAGCGATAATGTGATTTTGCCAATAAATTTACAATCGGATTAAAGCCAGATGAAACAAAATCGGCAAATTGCATTTCCATAACTGCTTTCATGCCATTTACAGACAAACCATAGGCAGCTGCTACAATTGCAGATTCGCAAATGGGGGTATTCCGGACTCGCGCTTTGCCAAATTGAGCTACAAATCCATCTGTAACTTTAAAAACACCTCCATATGCTGCAACATCTTGCCCCATAATTACCAAGTCATTATATTTTTCCATTGATTGGCGGAGTCCATCAGAAATTGCATCTACAAATCGAATCTTTTTCTTTTTCTCAGCAGGAACAATTGCTTTGTAGTTAAATGTTTTATAAACATCTTCTAGTTCTGATGCTACATTTGGAATAATTTTTTCTTCTTCAAAGGCAACTTCTAAATGAGCATTTATTTCTTTTTTTATGTCTAAAGTGTATTGGTCGATAATTTCATTCGTTAAAACAGCGGTCTTCAACAAGTATTGCTCAAAATTTGAAATTGGGTCTTTGGCTTGCCAGAGTTCCAATAACTCTTTTGGAACGTATTTGGTACCACTCGCCTCTTCATGTCCACGAAGACGAAATGTTTTAAATTCGATTAAAATGGGTCTTGGATTTTCTCGAACACTTTCGGCAATTTCAGAAACTTTTTGGTAGACTTCAAGAATGTTGTTCCCTTCGATAAGATGACTCTCCATACCATACCCAATTCCTTTATCTGCAAGGTTTTTGCAATTGAACTGTTCTTTAGTAGGGGTTGAAAGTCCATACCCGTTGTTTTCAATACAAAATAAGACGGGCAAATTCCATACTGAAGCCACATTTAAAGCCTCATGAAAATCGCCTTCGCTAGTACCTCCATCTCCGGTAAATACAGCACAAACTTCTTTGATTCCTTTTATTTTATTGGCCAATGCAATACCATCTGCTACGCCAAATTGAGGGCCTAAATGAGAAATCATTCCAACAATCTTATAGGTTTGAGTACCAAAATGAAAACTGCGATCTCTTCCTTTGGTAAAACCATTCATTTTTCCTTGCCATTGAGAGAAAAGTCGGGAAAGTGGAATTCCCCTGGTAGTAAAAACACCCAAGTTTCGGTGCATTGGCAAAATATACTCCTCTTTTTTTAAGGCCATTGTCACACCAACAGCAATTGCCTCTTGACCAATACCCGAAAACCATTTTGAAATTTTTCCTTGGCGCAGTAAAATCAACATTTTTTCCTCTATTAAACGAGGCTTCAGCATATTTCGATAAAGTGTAAGCAAGTTTTCTTGTGACAAGTGGTGTTGTAGATAGCGAATCGATGGAGACATTTCTTATTGTTTATATACAAACATAAAAAATCCCCATCAAAAGATGAGGATTTCATAAAAAATATAGTACTATTTTTACAATTCTTTAAAAATTGCGTGCATCATTCGTTTTTTGTCATTGATACTTTCCTCCAATGCAATCATGGTTTCTGTTCTATTTACACCAGGAATTTCATCAATGGCATAAATAATATCTTTCGCATCGCTAGTTCCTTTGGCTCTTACTTTGCAAAATATATTGTACATACCTGCTACTACATAGGCAACTGTTACATTTGGAATTTTACGTAAATCTTCAATTACAGTTTGTGTCATCGAAGTTTTATCTAAAAAGATTCCTACATGTGCTATAAATGAATACCCCATCTTTTCGTAGTTAAGTGTAAGTGTAGAACCTTGTATGATTCCTTCATCTTCCATCTTTTTGACACGCACGTGAATGGTTCCAGCAGATACCAAAAGCTTTTTAGCGATGTCAGTAAACGGAGTTCTTGCGTTTTCAATTAAAATGTCTAAAATTTGATGATCAATTTCATCTAGCATGTATTTTTTCATAATTACGTATAATTCACTTATAAACACAAAAATATGAATTTAATTTACAAAAATCACTAAAATGATGATAAATATTTAAATAAATTATGCTTCGAAAAGGATTTCGTTATGTGAAAGTGGATTTTCAATCTGTTTTTCCGCTACTTTTTGAAGATCTAAGACCAATGTATTCTTGATAATTTTTTCTTCATATTGATAGGCATCGCAACTTCTGTTTTGATTTGGGTATCTATGGACCACGTCGTAGAAATTTTTAACATTATTAGGAATGTCAAAATAAGGCTTATACACAGCATAATCATCATTTGAAACAATGTGGTGTATGCCTTGTAATAATGCATAAAAGTGGTATTTCCTTGTTATTTCCCGTTCATAATCATCGGGATAATGCCCTGCTTCAATTAAAATCGTATTGTATCCCAATTTTTGAAAATTATCACCTGTAGCAGTTGGGTAAAATTCATCGGTATACCGTCCAACACCGTTGGGAATAACTTGCTGTAACAAATTGTTCATTGCAACAATAATGTTCATTGTTTGTTTTCTACCCGCTGTTAGGGTTCTGTTTACATCTTCTGAAGGCGCTAAAAAAGAGATCGTGGCAGGTTTTGAAGTTCCTTCTACTCCAAAGATTGTTCGCTGATCGTGCAAATTGAAACAGAAATCTGGCTGAAAGCTATCCAATGTATGTCTTAAAATCTTGCTCTCAATAGCAGTGCGAGCTACAGCATCTCTATTTAAATCAATTTTTTTAGAATTTACTCTTGTGTAAACTTCTGCACCATCAGGATTCAACATTGGAATAATTTGCAGTGTACAGGCATTTAAAATTTCCTGTACACACACCTCTGAGGATTGTGTTAGGGTATTTAAAAGATCAAAAACTGACTTGGTACCTGTGCTTTCATTTCCATGCATTTGACTCCATACAAGTATTTTCTTTTTTCCGGTTCCTAATTGAATACTGTAGATAGGTCTTTGTTGCTCAGAAAGACCAATTTGTTTTACAGTTGTGTATTTTTCGTATGTATGAATTAATGGCGCGATGTCCGAAAACCGAATCCATCTTCCAAATAATGCGGTCTCTTTCTCCTTTTTGAAAAATGCTTCTAATAAAGAGATTGATAGTAAGGCCATAAAATGAATTCTAATATTGACTTCAAAAATACTCAATTCAGTTTTGTTAGCAAATCATTTTTTCACAAATGTAAAAACCAGTAATATTACAATTGTAAACTATATTCCTGCAGGTATGGAGTACTTATGTAAACAATATTCTTGAAGGTTATACTTGTAAACTTCCCTCAAACAAAAAGAATAGTATTTTGTTATATATTTTATTTAAATTATTATATACTAGTATTTTATAAATACTACCTAATGTATAAGTTTAATTATTTTTATTAGAAATTGTGTTAAAAAACAACTTCTTATTGTTTCCTAATTAAAGTTAGGTTACTTTTGTAAAGACAAAATTAATTACATTGGTAAACATTGTTGAATTTACAAATCGGTTAAAAAAAGTGATGGAAATCCATCAACTTACTGCATCTTTATTTGCAGATAAGATTGGAGTGCAGCGTTCTAGTATCTCCCACATACTGTCCGGAAGAAACAAACCGAGTTTAGATTTTATTTTAAAAGTAACGAGGGTTTTTTCAGACGTTGACATTCAATGGTTATTAAACGGCATAGGAGAATTCCCGAAAAGCACTTTAGAGAGTCCTACCCTTCCTGCAAAAGATCCTACAAATGCAAATTCGGTTGTGGATGTAAATGGTAAAAAAATAAAAAGAATCGTAGTATTCTTTGAAGATGGTACATTTGATGAGTATCACAAATAAAAAAAAGTGATGGAAACCATCACTTTTTAAATTTTAAACAAGATATTCCTTCGCTATAAGAGCGCTGCCATTGCCGTTTTTATAATCTGAATATTCAATTTCTTATTCGGCTTATTTTGTTTTTTTTGAATTTGTATCATTCTTCGCATTTGAGTAATCATCACTTTATCAAAATTAAAACTCTTGTATTGAGTTCCTTTATCAATCATATCTTCAACTAAATTTTTAATAGCTTCTTTATTATTACTCTCAGATATCTGTTGAAACGCTTTTTGATAAATAGCTTTGGTTTTATCATCTCCAGATAAATACATCCCAGAAAGTACGTTCTTTGCGATAAATGGAAGTTCCTTCTCATCTTTTTCTTCAATAAAAATTCGAGTCAATGGTGTGGCCAATATTTTACGAATTTCATTGGGCAATGATTTTGATTTTTCAACCGCCAATTTTGGATCTACGTAATACAAAGCCACCAAACTCTTTCCAATCACCGCATAGGATTTACTCTCTAGATTTTTAATAAAAATTGATTTTAATTCTGGATCTAATAACTTCCCTAAGGTTTCAATTGCAGCTGACTTTGCCAAGGTTTTGGGATCTGAATTTGCAATTTTAGCGATTTTACGAATGGCTTCTTTTTTAAAGAATTTATTGATTAAATCGATGTTTTCTAGGGCCAGTATTCGAATCTTATAATAAGAATCATTTAAAGCGCCTACTACGGCATTGAAAGCCGCTTTATCATCTTGTTTTTTAGCAACCTCTAGTAAAGCTTTTTTTCGATCACTGTAATTTTCTGCATTCTTTAATTGAAAAATATAATCGCTTAAAATCTTATTTTCGGTAATTTCACAGAGTAAAACTCCATCAGCATTTACTTGAATAAAATCGGGTTGTTCCTGGTATGAAAATGTAAAAGAAGCGTCATTTCCATCCACAAAAACAGTCTCTCTTCTAGGAATACCATTTTCATAAATATCAATTGCAAAAGGAAATTTAAACTTCTCCGCTTGTAACTGGATAATATTGACAGTCACCTTCCCTTGAATGATATTGTAATCGTAAGAAATCTCTATTTGAGGGTGGTTTGCTCCAAAAAACCACTGATTAAAAAACCAATTTAAGTCTTTTCCAGTCAATTTTTCAAAAACCAGTCGAAGTTGGTGTACTTCTGCAGTCTTATATTTGTTAGTTGTTAAATAAATATTTAACCCTTTGAAAAATGCTGCATCTCCAAGATAATTTCGTAGCATATGTAGTACAGCGCCTCCTTTATTATAACTTACCAAATCAAACAAATCTTCTTGATTTGAGTAGTTAAAACGAACTAATTTTTTATTCGAGTTTTGTCCATTCAAATACGCTAGATTATTTTCAAACAAATGTGCATTTGCTTCTTGTTTCCCATATTTATGTTCTCTCCACAAGTATTCACTATAATTTGCAAAAGATTCATTTAAAGATAGATTTGCCCAACTTTCTGCAGTTACATAATTCCCAAACCAATGATGAAAAATTTCGTGTGCGATAGTGTTTTCATGTGTATTTTCATCAATTAATTGTCCGGGTTTCTGATAGGCTTGTTCACCATGAACAACGGCAGTTGTATTTTCCATAGCACCACTTATGTAATCTCTCACAACAATTTGACTGTATTTATTCCATGGATATGCAATTCCTAATAGCTCAGAAAAGAAATCGATCATCGCAGGAGTATCACCAAAAATATCCTTTGCATAAGGAGCGTATTCCTTTTCAACATAGTAGGCAATTGGAATCTTTGAAGAAGAATCCTTAATTATTTCAAACTCACCTACCCCCATGAAAAATAAATAGGGTGCATGTTTTTGATCCAATTTCCAGTAATCTGTTCGGTTTGCTCCTTCTTTAATCTGACTGACTAATTCGCCATTTGAAAGGGTTTGGTATTGGTCAGGAACCGTCATGTAAATTTCTTGTGAAGACTTCTGATTGGGACTGTCTATCGTTGGAAACCAACAACTACTGGCTTCTGTCTCCCCTTGTGTCCAAATTTGTGTTGGTTTGTTTTTATCCGCGCCGTCAGCGTTTATAAAATACAATCCTTTAGCAGCACTTATAGCGAAACTCCCGCTTTGTTTTACTTTTTCAGGTCTTGCTGTATATTTTATGTAGACGGTATAGGACTCTTCTTTGGTATATTTTTTTGGTAAATCGATCCGCAATTCAAAACTATCATAATTAAAATCTAATTTTTTATCTTCGAGTACTACTTGATGAATACGCATTCCTTTAGCATCTAAAACAAGTTTGTCTGTTGGAAAAAAATAGGGCTTTAGCGTAATCCAAGCCTCACCATTGAGCTGCCTTTCTTTAAAATTAAAATCAACTTTTAATTTCGTGTGTTCTAAAAGATGAAGTTTTTCTCTCTCTCCTTTATAGTCAGCGGAGTGCTGTGCAAAAATTGTTGCTACTGTAAAATAGATAAAAAGAAATAGTTGTTGTCTAAATTTCATAAGGCATTTCCGTCAAATTTCAAAAATAAGAAATTAAAGTGTCGAAACCGTTAAGCACTCGTTAAAAAGTAAAAACTGTAATCCCAAAGGAATTACAGTTTTTACTCGCAATCTTTCACAGGCCGCTGGCGCCTGAATAAAGAATCAAAAGCAACAAAAAATAATAGCCGACGGTAGACAATCCATACGTAATTTATTGGCCATTAAAAATAGTTTTAAATTGCCCTTGTTGAATCATGCTGGTATCCAATTGAATATTATTCATCATTTCCATGATTCGTGCTGGATTCATATTTTTACCCAGCAATCTAGCAACACCAACCCCAACCTTCTTACCATAACCAAAAGCAATTACTTCGTTGATTTGATCTGTTTGACCTGTATAATACAACTTCATATTCATTCCTTTTGTCTTGAAAACTCCTAATGTTTTATATGTTTTATTTGTAAATATATTTTTTAATTTTGATTTTTCTATTTCATAATCCGCTGCATTCTCTTTTGTTTTTTTAAAAAATACAACATTCATTTTTTTAATACTCTTGATCGTTTCTTTGACCGCTTCGGAAGCATCTTCCTTGGGTGTTAGCATCAATCCTACAGGGAGATCGCCATACATAAAACCTTGCTTCTCACTACTATTTACAATGTATGCTTGTAATGATTTTTGATGGTCACAGGCACTTACTATAAGGAGCAGTAAGAATGCTATAGAGAGGAGACGGGTTGATTTTTTCATTTTATATAAAATTTAAAATTAGCATTTTTTTAAAGGCATTACCTCTTATTGGATTCGTTGACTAACGTATCTGTGATTTCAGAAATTTTCTGAATATCAATCCTTCCTGTCAAGGAGATAATTACCGATTCCACATTCTTATTTGATTTTTTTCCTGCACCATTGACAAACATTAAAACTTCACTCACGTAGGCTTTGTTTTTTGTTGTTTTTACATAGATTTTCATGCGAGTATCTTCATCTTTTACACGCATTAACGTTGTTAGTTTTTGTTCTTTAATGGCTTGACTTACCATTTGATTCATTTTCTTGGCATTGTTGGCATCATTTGTAGTGAATACTTTCAATTCTTGTAGATCATTGATCAAACTAAAAACCTTCATCGTTTGATTGTCTTCTATTTTAATATCTTGAAACTTAGAGAGCATTTCAAAAGCATCTTTGGTTACTACCACCATATCGACTCCTTCCATATATTCTAGTTTATCAAAAAAGGATTGTGCATAGCTTACGGACGATGCAATTAAAAAAACGATTACTATTACTAATTTTTTCATAATTTCTATGGGTTACTTGGTTTTAATAA
>Ga0213861_10004375_pt1 | contig 11543 bp, 9 predicted proteins | sample PICome_4_FD_160110 | JGI IMG/M metagenome (GOLD analysis project Ga0213861, IMG submission 160110) | Coastal seawater microbial communities near Pivers Island, North Carolina, United States - PICO131 | ecosystem: Environmental > Aquatic > Marine > Coastal | place: USA: North Carolina | collected...
CGATTGCCATAACGATTGCCATAACGATTGCCATAACGATTGCCATAACGATTGCCATAATAATTGTCATAATAATTGTCATCGCGGACCTCGTGGCGACCAAGGACCTCGTGGCGACCAAGGACTTCGCGGGTGTAACGGAAATAAAGGGTGTAAAGGTGCAACCGGACCTCAAGGCGAAATGGGAGCAACCGGACCTCAAGGCGAAATGGGATCAACCGGAACTCAAGGCGAAATGGGGGCAACCGGTTCTCAAGGCGAAATGGGGGCAACCGGAACTCAAGGCGAAATGGGAGCAACCGGACCTCAAGGCGAAATGGGAGCAACCGGTTCTCAAGGCGAAATGGGAGCAACCGGACCTCAAGGAGACAAGGGTGACCAAGGCGATAAAGGCGATAAAGGCGATAAAGGAGACACCGGAGACCAAGGAGTAAAGGGAGACTCTGGCGATAAAGGCGATAAAGGTGACAAAGGCGATAAAGGTGACCAAGGCACGAAGGGAGACCAAGGCGACAAAGGTGATAAAGGTGATAAAGGAGACCAAGGTGACAAAGGCGATAAAGGCGATAAAGGCGATAAAGGAGACCAAGGCGTGACTGGTGCTACAGGACCTCAAGGAATGAAGGGCGATAAAGGCGATGCCGGTGCTACTGGGTTTACTGGAGCTACTGGGTTTACTGGAGCTACTGGGTTTACTGGTGCTACTGGTGCTACTGGTGCTACTGGACCTCAAGGCGCGAATGGTTCACTCACACAAACATTTTTACAAATACAAAGTGAAAAAGACCAGTTTTTAGCAGCCGAACAGGATGTTATTTTTGAAGTAGTTAAGGCAACAGTTGGTTCTTGTGCGCATGCGTTAAATACCTCGCCAATTTTTGTATGGCAACCTGGATATTATAAAATATTTTTTAACCTATATCATAACGAAGCATGCCAATTTACTCTGTTTAAAAATGGCGTCGCTATGCCTGGATTAACGGCAGGGTCTCCCACAGGTGCTTCTCAAAATAGCGCGGCTTTTATTATAGAATTAACACCTGCCGATATGATTACACCTACACAGTTATCAACTACTGGATTTGCCGCTGAAATTAGATTACGAAATCACACATCTTTTACACCAGTAGTTACTTTAAATGGGTTGGCTGGTTCTGGTTCAGTAACACCACAAATAACTGCGGTTTTTTCATTATTTTTATTACAACTTACTCCTCCAATAGTGCCATAATTGACTACTTTTTTAATATAATGACTACTTTTTTAATATAATGACTAATTATTTAATATAATAAGAATTTAAACAATTTTTATTATTTAATGTAGTATCTTATTTAAATGACAACGTTGAAATGTCCGTATTGTGTAAAAGAGTTTAATTCGAAGTCCAATTTAAATCAACATTTAAATAAAAAATACAAATGTTTTTCACCAGACAACAATACGCAATCATCTTCGACCAATACATCTTTTGTATCAAACGAAGAAATCGAAAAATTAAAAAATAAATTAAATAAAACTACCAATTTGAACAATACTTTGAAGAATGAAATCGTTCAGTTAAAGTTAAAATTGTCCAAAATATATGACATAATCATTGAAAAACAAGATAAAAATGTTTCATCTAACCCACTCATTTCACTCCTTTCGAATACACAAATAGACAAAAATGATACAAAAACAGATATTAGCCAAGATAAAACGTTTACGACAGACACATTATCCACCATTACTCCGGTAGGTGAAGATGAATACAACTACGGAGAAATTGTATTACCTCATAAATGGATTAAACCTAAAACTAAAACACCTACTACAATATGATTTTACGCATTAACAGTGGCATCTAATCAATTTGGTCATTTAATAATTATTGGTTTTATAAACCATTTAAACATATCCCCTTTATTATATCATAATTCTTTTAATTATGATAAAAACACACGACACCACCAATCAATCAGACAACGACGACACCATTAAAAATAATGGATTTTTATTGATTGACACATTTTTCACCAAACATAATTGGCATAAAACTAAAAACGACACCAATCGGGTCTCTTATACCAGAGTAGGCGACGAAACAACGGTGTTTGATATTAGCGTGGATAAAACCACCATATGTGTAAGCGTTCCACTTAAAAATAGTCCTTATCAATATTTGGCGTATTTTAATGACTATTTTACGGTCGCTACCTATGTAGAGCGCAGGTTCTTTGATTTTATTGAAAATTAAACGGTTAAACATTATTATTTTTATTATTATTATTTATTTATTCGCGTTCCAAAGATAACTCCATACGTTACTTATCACCGAAGGTTTGTCATTTATATCTAAATTAAACGGACACGAATAGTCTGCACTAGTGTTTAACGCCGCACACGGATTACACTTTTCTTTAACAAAAGAAAACCCAGGTATTATATTTTCCAAGTCGTTATAATCCACACGAGACGTTTCGGATAATTGTTCGCCAAATAATCCTCTACCCGAATAATGGGTTCTCTCTAATGTAACATCGTCCAGATTATCCATATTACATTTAATTACATCGTCGATTCTATTCGTCTTTAACCCAGCGTTATACACAAAGTCGCCATATCCATTCGGCAAGTCTTCATCAGCGTTTCCTAAAGGATTTTTTACCAACACCCCATTTATCAAAAAATGACCTTCCTTTGTTTGATAAGAGAGAAGCATCAATATAGCACGTTCGTTATACTTGGTTCTCGTGTGAATTAACGCATCTTTAGAATAGGTTCTTATATATGGATTTTTGTTGATTGCTTCTTCGTATAAGTCTTGGGTTTCCTTGGACCACGGCCACATTTTGTGTTTAAGGAAATAATCTACTTCTTCTTGACTTGCCTGATTCTCTTGAATCATCTTTACATCAAAGATTGAGTTTTTATTTATGGTTTGCTGAATTAATAGAAAATCACTGATTGATTTTTTTGTCCACGTAAAACCTTCTTCTACTTTCTCTCTTCGAGAGAATTTATAAATAATTATACCCAACAAAACCAATAGAATAATACTTAAATATACTATTAAATTCACGTTTTTTTTAAATTTATTTATCATATTGTTTTTATTTATTATATTGGTAATATTGTTTAGTTTCATATATTATTGAATTATTAATATATATTTTTAAAACTACATAAGCATATTTTTAATAATAATAAAATGAAGGTTTTTTCGTTTTGTATTTATGGGGAAGTTATGAAATATTATTTTGGATTAGAAGAAAATTGTCGCATTATCAATGAATTTTATCCAGAATATCACGTTTATATTTATTACGGGTTAACACATTTATCAGATTTCTTAAAACACTTATCCGAAACATATAAAAATATCCATATGTTTGAAACGAACCAAAATGGACCTTCTAACATGATGTACCGATATAAACCGGTCTGTTTAGATGATATAGAATGTGTTATCTCACGTGACTCGGATAGTGAGATAAACTCTCGCGACCGGCATTGTATTAACGACTTTATAAACTCACCTCACGACACAAGTGTTCAAATTATACGTGACCATTTTTGGCATAAATCTAAAATAATGGGCGGAATAAGCATTTTTATTAATAAAAATAATATTTTTATTAAACTAAAGGAAGAATTATTAAAAATATATAACGACATCGAGCAAGAAATCATTAAATATAATTATGGAACAGATGAATCCATATTGTCTAATCGAATTTATCCTATGATAAAAGATTCCTTTTTGGTATATTCTAATATTTCTGTTTTTAAAGGAGAAAAATATAAATTTATTGATTATTCAAATGATGGAACCAACTTTTGTGGAAATGTTGTTGAATACTCACAACAAAATTCAACCATTTCTAAAAAACATCAATTTAATTATTTTGACTATGATATTATATCACAATTAAATTTTTTAAATGATCAAACTCAGTATGAAGTCATTCTACGTGTAATAAACGAATTTAACAGTTATTATTCAAACGCAACATTAAACGACCATATATTATATTTTAAAATTATTTCGTTGATACATTTGTCACGTTTGGAAGAATGTATGGAGACTTATAAAGAATTTTATAAATTTACGATTACATCTCAAATTAAATCTACGATACCCTTATTTTTTGAAAAAGCAAGAGAGAACGGATATATCACGGTTGGTACGTGTGATTTGAATTACGTTCCCAATAATAATGACACCAATAATGAAATTGTTATTTATTTTGGCAATTTCCCCGACGACTATTTGGCCCTACCGCAAAGTCGACAAATTTACAGGCATTTCATTTTTAAAGATAATATTATAATCGACCGATACGAATATCACGAATGTTGGCAAAAAATCGATAGAATTTTTATTATGGGATTAGAAAAGGAAGACGAGAGAATGAATGATACCATTATGCATTTAGTATCTATGAACGCACCACTTCATCGTATAGAAGAATATCGCGCAAAAAAAGACGCGACTTTAACCGACACGTATGTTGGGGTTACGAAAAATCACATGGATTGTTTAAAAATTATGATAGATAGTAGTTACAACACTTGTTTGTTTTTAGAAGATGATTTTGTCTTTACTTCAACCATTCGAGAGAATCAACAGCATTTATCTAATTTTTTAAACAGAAACTATGATTATAATATTTGTTTTTTATCCGCGTCAAAATACCATAAAAGATTGGATTTTGATGATTTGCTAATTATCTCAAAACAAATATGTACAACAAGTTCTGGTTATTTAATAAATAAAAACAACGTGCAACTTGTTTACGATACTGTAAAAGAAGGTTATGAAAAAATGATAGAAACACCAGATAGCACATTGTATTGTATTGACCGATATTGGGTTTCACTGGAAAAACTATTTATTTTTAAAAATAAAATCGGTTTTCAAAAACCGAGTCTTTCTAAAATTACCGGAAAGTTGAATATTGAATTGGATTAAAAGTCACACCTTTATTATTCTCGTTGTTCTTATTCTTAACGACCCGACGACCCAAACCCGTTTGAGCCTCTCACCGTATCTCCCAGTTCCTCTTTGGAATCCACGATTTCTACCACAATGGGTGCCAAGTCCGGCGCACATATTTGCAAATATCGGTCGAATTTTTTACCAAAATAATCACACACACTTTTTTCGTCCTCTTTTGGACTTTCGGCGTTTATTAAATCAAACATTCCAATCAAATTACCTCTATATCCGGCGTCTATTATTCCCACCGAGTTCGCTAACCTTAACTTTGTCTTGGACAGCGACGACCGTGGATACATATAATAACCCGTATTATAATTCTTTAACGTATCCAAATACATTCTTGCCGAGCAACATACATTAAAATTGACCTTGTTTGGATTACTGACATCACCATAAAAACGAACCATCTCTCCATACATACATTCTTCTTTCGACGCAATCTCGTTTCCAGGAGAAAATAAATCAAACCCGGCGTCTATATGATGCATATTTTCAACCAGTTTTTTGTTATGGGAATTCACCGCATCTAAATACGTTTCGCGTAACTTGATATCGTCGGAATTTATATAAATTTGGAGAACCATCGCCTTATCATACACACGGAGCAATTCTTCTACAATTTTACTCGTATTTTGTTCTTGTGTATAATTTGCCATTGTTTATAAATATTAATAATAGTGTCCTTTTATATTATTTCATTATACATTCAAATACTTTCATAGACATTTTATCCTTCAACATTTTCCTTCAATTAAATTCAACATTTTTAATCTACCGTAAAACACACGACGATTCTCGAATAATTCATATTTAACACACTCCATATCATCTATCAATTTGTCCACCTTGTCTTCAATGTTTGACGCACCTTGATTATTGACCGTTTGTTTTAAATCTCGTAATTTTGTTAGTTCTTCCCGGACTGCGGAATATTTAGCATACCACGTATTGAAATCGGTTGTCATTTTATCGATTATTTCGGGATAAGATTTAATCGGCATGTCATTTAAATCGGGTATTTCTTCTAAAGTTAGGGTCGCCCTTGCGACTACGTTGTTCTCTTTACGACGACTTTTCTTTTTATCACGCTCTTTCTCTGGTGGGTCCTCCTTTTCTTTGTCTGACGCATTGTAAAATTCAACCGTCTCCTTGTTAAAATCCAATATAAATACATATCCATATTCTTCCTTCTGGTTTACCATTACGCCCGTTTCCAGCATATTTATGAAACTATGTTGGCAATGTCTTAAAATATTATTCCACTGCGACGGGTCTTTCTCCATCTCGCTAAAATCCGAAAACATTTTATACTTGTCTTTATCTTCTTCAGTCGGGACTTTTTTTAATACGACTATTTTTTCAAACACACTTTTCAGTTCGCCAATTGTTTTAAAATGTTTCATTAATACATAAATCTCTCTAACCAATAACTGCCACAACAAATTGGCGTCGTCTTCTACATGCATTAATCTTTTCTTTCGACCAATTATATATCCAAACACTCCTTGCTTTGTCATTTTATTATATATTTATTAAATCAAATACTATTTATATTTATTTCGGTGTGTCATTATTATTAATAATACTATAATGACAACTTATTTATAATGGGAAATTATGTATAATGACACCTTATTACCGTGTCTGATTCACAAATCGTGTCGTTTGTGGAATGTTCTTTATTTTGTCTTGTTCTCCTGGCTTATAACTGATATACCAACTGGGAGGGGTCAATACGACATTTTTTGATGTCCCACACGAATTTCCTACGTTCGACACGTTTATTCCGTCCTTTTTTATTCCGGTCCCTGTTTGAACCGCATAAGGGAATGGTTTTTGCGGACCAACCGGGTTTTTACACCCTCTCGTTAGATACAAATTGTAATGCGAATAGGTCGTCGGCTGACCTAATACCTTCGTATATGGACCATTTCTCGCCATATCATTAAATTTAAATCCCGCAGTGGACCTTCCAGGTTTACATAAAGTTGGACCACATCTAATCATGTTACCTTCGTATGTTCCTATATCATTTACGTCCAGTTTTCTAACGACTTCCGATGCCTTATTTTGAATATACATTTGCTGACTCGCATTATCCGTTTGATTTCCAGTATAATTCGGCTGAACCCAGTAGTTCGGGTATGTACCAGAATAAGCCCATCTATATTTCTTCGCAAGCATTCCACGCGTAGACAACACCGACGGCTTAATGTACGCATATTGGTTCCCCATCGTATTCACACGCCGGGCATTTAATACCGGCTGAACCACCGGACTACTCTTGCTATTGGAAATCGCAGCAGTTGATTCACCATTGTCTACTAATATGGCAGAAGGATACCTCCCATTATTACCACCAAATCCGATGGCTTCGGTACCACGATAAGGAGTTCTGGTTGTTGACATCTTCATCTCTCTTCCTACTCCTCCAATATTTCTATTTCCTCCATTGAGAGAAAATCCAGAGTAACCAGGATTGCTCAATGATAATTGCAAACCAGTCGTCGAGTGACCAAATGGACCCTGTGGCAACCATACACCGCCTGGACCCTTCGCAGAACGATTTGAACCATAATTTATTACTGATTTTTTTTTAAACGTTGCCAACGACATTATAACATATTATGAGATTTTATATCAATATTATACTTCTATTTTCGGCAACTTCATCTAAACATCTTAGTATTGTCCAATACAATTTTGTTCCTTTAATTGGTCGACCGTCCAATCCGTCAATCAACGTTGAAACGTCTTTATCCTTTAGATATTCTTTATACAATTCTTCTCTCGTTGAGAGAAATAATAATAACAAACAACCCAAACTAAAATAAGACGTTTTAAAATGAACCACCGACGGTAACCTCTCTATTTTTAACATCTCCGGCGAAACATAAAAATCAGTCGTTGTAAATGGGCTTCTTATTTGTATCCTTTGGTTCGAGATTTCGGTAAAGTATTCGTCACAAACAACTACAAATGTCTCGTCGTTTATTACAATTATATTTTCGGTGGAATACCCAACTATCGTGTGCGAGTATTCGCCGATTAAATAATTCAGTTGCGTTGATAACGTTAATAGCATGTTGGCGACTACACTTATCGTAAAACAAATGCCACCAGTTTTCACTCGTTGTTCTTCCTGAAATTGAGTTAACGATTTTACGGACGACGCCCTGAACTTTATTCGGCGGTAATTTTCTGCAACCATCACACTTCCTATTAATTTCGTTTTTACCAACGAATTTATTAACATCATTGACCGTCTCCTCATTTCTACCTCATAAATACAGGTGGACACGTTTTCTAGTATTTTTAATGTGTCGTTTTCATATATTGGGGTTTCCATTATTATATTAATTATGTATGTCCGGTTGTTTTTAATTAGTGTTTTATCCTATCTTATTTTATTTTAGGTATTTATTATGAAAACCAATAAACAAAAAAAACAATACGAGCGCATTATCATTGAAACATATAACAAAAACAAGACCATCGCAAACGAAATCAAACGACTTCCTACAACCGTTGTTAAAAACACCAACGGACCAACCTTCTCATTTCATAACATTACTAAAATTAACAATAACTTAAAGTTTCAACATCACGATGTCATACATAACAACAACGGGGCGCTACAATTCCTCGACGATAAACCTTCCAAAACGATTGACGAAAACGATTTTACCAAACTAACTGAAAAATACATATCAATACTTAAACACAAAAATGTCGCAATAATTTATCACGTTTATCAACCTAAATATGTAAATAATTCATCCCCTACCGGTCTTGGCGATTTTATTAGAAGTTGTTTTTTTATGTTTTATTTCTGCGATAAATATGAATTTCAATGTAAAATACTTATAAAACACCCCATCGCCGTTTTTCTTCAACACCATCATTCGGAATTTTTAAGCAACCAACAATTGTTGTCGGGAGTTCACATTTTTACCCACGGAAATCTTAAGGACCTTCATTTAAATCTTATCAAGAACAGCAACACCACCGGAGAATGCGACCTTCACGAAAATGCACTACCATTATATGCCGAATTTTTATCCAATTTGCCCATTATTCAGAAATCCATTTTTTCATATAATATATTATTCCCGTATAACAATAACATTTTTCATTTTAGAAACCAAGTTCAGCACGTATTTCAACCTACCAGCGATATGGCGCTTTATATCGACCAAACGATGAAAGACGTTGCCATCATTAAAAAGGAGTTTATTGTTATTCACATCAGAGCAGGAGATAAATACTTGATTAAAAAAGAAAAAAAGTTAAAACCTTCTTTCGTTCAAGAAATTATTAAATCTGTCAACGAAATTGTCGGCAAAACTATTCAACCTATCTTGATTATATCAGACGACAACCAACTTAAACTTTTAATTAAAAATAAATTACCGAATGTTAAAACCATTTTTAATGAAGCCACACACCTCGGCGAAGGGGTGGCATTAAATATTCAAAAGGTCAAAAATACCATGTTGGACTTTTATCTAATGTCCTACGCATATTCCATTCATTCGTTTACCACCTATAAACACGGCACCGGATTTAGTTATTGGTGCTCCAAGTTATACAACATTCCTTATTCATGCAAGTTTGTTAATAATAAATAATTTTATGGTGAACTCTATTATTGTGTTCAACACTATTATTTATTATTCGTTATTTATTGTGTGCCATTTATTGTGTGCCGTTATTATTTATTTTCTTCTAGATATTTCACACGATTTTTTAATTCCTTTATTTCTTTTATTAATATTGGTATTAATCCAGTATAATTGACGCTTTGAGTTTCTGGTCCGTCTTTCTCTCCATTCACCAAAATTGGATATATTTCGCCTAATTCGTGCGCAATTAAACCGATGTCTTCTTTTTTAGATAATTTATTAAAATATTTTACGGGGTTTAATCCGTCTACCATATACGTGTCATTTAATGAAACGACGTTTTCTTTTATACGATAATCTGAGCTTGAACTAAAACTATTAGCTGATATATTGCCAGTTGCTGTTATAGTGCTACACGATATATCGGTAAGATTAATTGATGCAATCGTAGCGCTATTGCAAGAAAGGTCCTGGAAGACACCCGTGGTGCCACGGATGGTTCCGCTTACGTCTAAATTGTAACTGGATTGAACTACTGTCCCATACCCTATTTGTAATGATGTCCCCGGAACTACGACTGTTGGGTAAATGTTACCATTTAATCCACCCATCATTATTTGATTGTTACCTGTTATTTTTGCTTCGGAACCAACGGCGGTTGAAAAATTATATTCGTTTGCGGAAGAATCAACATCGGCTTGATATCCCAAATATGTATTATTCTTTCCTGATACAGCATATCTACCACTCCACTTACCAATTCCGGTGTTATTATTTGTTGTACTATACATTAACGACTCGTACCCAATTGCGGTGTTTTGAGTTCCTGTAGTGTTTTTGTACAACGCGGCATTACCAACCGCAACACATGTATTACAACTCGATGAATCAAACATCGCATTAACTCCAATTGCTACATTTTCACCTGTTATACCCGAAGGATTATGGTTTGATAACGTACCCTTCCCAATTGCGGTGTTATCACTTCCTGATACATTTATATTTAACGAAGAAACCCCAATTGCGGTGTTACTACTTCCTGTAGTGTTTTTGTACAATGCCTCTGACCCAATTGCGGTGTTATAATTTCCTGTAGTATTTGCTGGTAACGACACGTACCCAATTGCGGTGTTATTACTTCCTTTAGTGTTTTTGTACAATGCCTCTTCCCCAATTGCGGTGTTATGAGATCCTGTAGTATTTGCTTGTAACGAATCATTCCCAAGTGCGGTATTAGTACCTTGGTTTCCTGCTCCTCTTCCTACCGTTAGTCCGTTTATTGTTGCGTCATTTGTGGTTGTTAGGGTATCCACCGTTATAGTGTCCGCAGTAATGCTGCTGTCTACGATTATTCCGCCTGGAGCATATACCGTTGGGTAAATGTTACCATTTAATCCACCCATCATTATTTGGTTGGACAAGGTTATTTTTGCGTTGTTTCCAATCGCGGTTGAATAATTTATGGCTACATTACTGCTTATGTCCGCATTATTTCCAATTGCGGTATTATTCGTCCCAGTAGAATTATTTAATAACGAATAATATCCAACTGCGGTATTAGAAATCCCACTAGTATTAGCAGATAACGAATAATATCCAACTGCGGTATTAGAATTCCCACTACTATTGTCTGCTAACGAAACATAACCAACCGCGGTATTATTCAACCCATCAGAATTGTTTAATAACGAATAATATCCAACTGCGGTGTTATGAGTTCCTGTAGTATTTGCTTGTAACGAATCACTCCCAAGTGCGGTATTAGTACCGTGGTTTTCTGCTCCTCTTCCTACCGTTAGTCCGTTTATTGTTGCGTCACTTGTGGTTGTTAGGGTATCCACCGTTATAGTGTCCGCAGTAATGCTGCTGTCTACGATTATTCCGCCTGGAGCATATACCGTTGGGTAAATGTTACCATTTAATCCACCCAT
>Ga0213861_10004378_pt1 | contig 11541 bp, 17 predicted proteins | sample PICome_4_FD_160110 | JGI IMG/M metagenome (GOLD analysis project Ga0213861, IMG submission 160110) | Coastal seawater microbial communities near Pivers Island, North Carolina, United States - PICO131 | ecosystem: Environmental > Aquatic > Marine > Coastal | place: USA: North Carolina...
GTAGTTCATTATTTCGAATTGAAGTTAAATTACCTACCGGCGATGCCGAATCGCTTATGGGTAGCGGCGGTGTAGATGTTGGTGTTAGGGTCCAAACAACTCGAAAAATAAGCCGACGTGGAACATTATACGGCGGACTGGGTTTTGCATGGCTGGAGACTGGAGATGTGCTTGCTGAACTTCGGCAAAACTGGGCAGGAACGTTTACCCTTGGTTGGAGTTGGCAGCAATGGTCCCGTGTAGCATTAAAAGTACAGCTCGATGGGCAAACATCGCCTTATAAGGATACTGAAATTCAACAACTTGGTGACGAATCGATGCAGCTTAGTTTCGGTGCGAGTTTTTTATTAAGCGATAAAAGTGTAGTGGATATTGGTGTCATTGAAGACGAATGGAAGGTGAATGTATCCCCTGACTTTGGAGTACTTGTGCGTTACCAACGCTACTAAGATCTGCAGTGGCATAGTTAACTTGGGCAGTTAATTTGACGTGACAATATCACCTTAGAGAAACATTTCTTTGGCTATATTACCTCGGATTATGATTTGTTACTAATTATTGGTGGCGGAGCCTCGTGGGACCCTTTCGAAAAGGTTGAAGGGGTAGGTTAATTTACTGTTCTAAAATTTCGTTCCACGTCTGGTTATACTATTCTTGTGTAATGCGTGTGCGACGTACATACCACCAGAAACGATTAAAAGTATGCCCACCCACGATAAGATTGTTGGTAGTGTGTCGAAAAAAAGATAACCGAATATAACCGCTGAAACTATTTCGAAATAGGTGAACGGTGCAAGAGTTGAGGCATTGGCGTAAGTAAAAGCATAAACCAATAGTGTCTGATTAATGGCACCAACTAATACCAGTAAAACGATAAAAAACCAGGCATCATGGGGTATGGGTTGCCAGGTATCGGGTACTAGAATTGTGAGCAGCAGAGAAGCAAAGGCGGCACCCATGCAGGCGGTTAGAAGTGGGTTTGAGACTGTGCCCAATATCCGATTAAGTGATAATTGAATGCTGACGATAATGGCACATGAAAAGATATAGATAGTTCCTGTATTTATCTCTCCAAATTCTGGTCGCATAATCAGGAGTACGCCAATAAAGCCTGTTAAAACACCAATCCAAATTGACCAGTGAGCGGTCTCACCCAGAAACACAACAGCAATTACAACCAGCAAAAACGGGTAGGCGTATAGTATGGCAATGGCATCAGCAAAATCTACAGTTTGTGCGCCGGTAACAAAAGCGACGGTTCCACCGGCCATGGTTAGGCCGCGTAACATCTGGATAAGTGGTCGTTCGGGCTTTAGTCGTGCAACACCATACCGCCATATCAAGTAGGGAAGCAGTATGATTGTCATCCCGGTAAAACGAAACCAGGCAATTTGAATGGGTGAGATTTGGCTACCAAGCATTTTCATCAGAGCGCCGACGAAGGCTGCAAGTGAAAGGCCGATCATCACCATCACAATTCCCCGTGTCGAGCGATGATTCACCTGGTAGTCACACTCTGAAGCTTCATTGATCATGATTGTCCGGAATGGGTTTTCCAGATGGCATCCAGCCACGCTCGTTTCGGGAGGAAAATCCCCCTACCTTGCCTCGAATGGCTGCGTCCTGTGCAGCCCGGATCTGTTTCGCTCTTTCTATATAGGTGGTATTTTCCTGAATAGGAGTGTTTAGCTCATAGAGCTCATCAAGCGTTCGCAATGCAAATTTATCATCGACAACAAATCTCTGTGTTTGTCGTTCTGCCGCCTGATGTCTGTTATCTATGGAAACTATAATCATCCGGGAATCTTCAATGCCTGATGAGATTGCCAACCTGTACTCCAGCGCTAAATCTATCCATTTCTCAATCAACACGGGCGGTTAGTCCCGGAAAAGCCGCAGGTTGAAGCTAAAAATATCGCGGGTTATTGGCCACTGCTGCTCAATGTCGATATCAAATTGAGGATAGTCAGCGTATAAATCAACGAGTGTACTATAGCTTACTATTTTGGCGGATTTATACATTGGATGATTCGCTTGAGAATAGCTGTGACCAGGGTGTGTGTAATACACAAGTAATTTAGCCAAATCAAAATTCCAAAATATTATTGACTATGATGTATACACCGAACAACAGGATAGTTATAAGGAATATCTTTCGGAAAATAACTTCCGACATGTTCTTTCGTAATTGCTGGCCGATGTACATGCCTGCTAGTGCAGGTGCCACTGCAATTGATGATATGCCTAATTGGGTGACTGATAGAAGAGTACTAGATTGCAAGCTAATACCAAGAGAAATGGTGGAAAGAGTAAAAAGAATTCCCATAGCCTGAACTAATGCATTACGGTCTAGACCAAGGGCTTGCAAGTATAATACCCCGGGTACTACAAATGATCCGGTCATGCCGGTTAGAATGCCATTCAGTGTTCCACAGCTGGTACCCCAGATTGTTTTTTGTTGGTCACCAATCTGAGGTCGAAAACCTGTCAGGCTCGCCGCACTATAGGTTATTAGTAAAAAACCCAGCAGTGCTGAAAGCAATGCCCAGTTAAGTGCGGACAACGCTAAGCCACCAATCCAAACCGTACACGAGGCGGTTAGAAAGAAGGTTCGATTCGTGTTTAACAGAAGCCAAAACTGGCCACCAATCATAGCTTGCCACAAATTGGTTACAAACGATGGTACGAGTAATAGCACCATAGCCGTCGATAAATCGAAAGCTATTGTGAGTAAAGCCAAACTAACTGTTGGTAAACCAAGACCAGTAACACCTTTCACAGTTCCGGCAAGAGCAAATATCGCAGCGATAGTAGCAAGTTCAATCGGCTCTATGCCCATGTCCTTTAAATGTTATTACTAATTATGTTCACAAGTATTTTATGTTCTGTCGGAGGAATGATTGACCCCATCCGTAGTTGGTATTTCTCCGAGTAAAAAAGGGTCAACACCAACAAGGCATCCAGTGTTATAGCCAAACTCCAAAGGATTTGAACGTCTTTGATGGTGGGTATAGATTCCACAGGTGGGGCAAAAATAGTGTTTGGCTGTTTTTGTCTTGAACTGATACATGAGGATTTCTTTCTCGCCGCGAATAAACGTTAATCCGGTGATGGGGATAGTTGCCACGATGGCGCCTTTTCGGCGGCATAGCGAGCAATTACAACGATTCATCTTCTCAATGCCATTGGGTAAGTGCAATTCAAGTTCTATGCATTCGCAATGGCAAACTAGGCGGTGATATTGTTGAATAGTTGTGTCGCCAACCTTTCTAATCATAAGTAATACTGGTTATCTCGTTTCAGGATAGGGTAAAGAGCCATTAAAGGGTAAGAGAATTGATCCGCCATTTGATACCCCAATTCCTCGCTGCATGTTTATTTGTAACTCAATAGGTTTTTTGGGTGTAAAGTATCAGCCGAGCTGTGTCAAAAATAACCGCGCTCTTATCGTCACCAAACGAATGATCTTGCATACTCGCTATCCTTTTATAAAAACACATTGTGTTAATTTATAAACGATATTGCTCCCTCGAATATATCGCCTAATTCGTGTTCCGTTGATACAGGAAGAAGTTCTGGTGCATCAATCCAGGTTCGCAAAATGTGACGTCGATCCTCTATCGCGGGCCAGTCTTCGTAATCGGTGCGCGCGTGCAGGACCGTTCGATTGTGCAGTAAAAGTGTTTCCCCGGGAGTAAGAATAAACCGTAAGGTGAGTGCCGGATCGTTAGCGCACTTATCAAATAAATCCAATGCGGCAATTTCGGTGCCGCTGAGCGTTTCCCCAAGTGCATCAAGTGCCTTTTCAAGAAACGGTCGGTATAGCACACAGCTGAGATTCCCATCTTTCTTAGCGAGAATAGGACGTCGTTCCTGTGCTGGACCTGCAGAGGTGCTGCCGTTCGGTCCCGCAACTCGCCAATGGGGAAACTTCTGAAACAAGACATTTAGTAAATTTTTGTCTATGGATTCGATTTTCTTGCAAATGGAAGCTACATTTACTATGTGGCTTTCACCGCCCGCTTTGGCAGCCTTAAGACAGTGGAGTAAGATTAAGGTTGGTGGATCTGAGTGCGGTGTGAGTTCACCCTTGGAACGATAACCGCGATCGTCCTTTTCGTCTATGTCGGAGTAGTCTTTTACATCCTCAACCCGCTCACCTCGGGGAGATTGGGGCAGCAGCGTGCCCAGGTGTTCGGATACGTCAATTAATGTTTCGTTTAACTGATTATTTTGCTGTGCAGAGCCTAAGCCATTGAGCACCGCAAACCCATAGGTATGCAGGGCTGCTTTAATTTCTTCTATTGGTTGACTAAGGCTACATGGATCGACAGCTATCTTTAGGTTGGCTAGACGATCGTATAATCTTGCATCCCAACTAATATGAGAATTCTGCAGCGCCATGGGTTTTGATTCCAATATTTAGAACACCGATTTTCGTTATGATCGTTTAAGTTAGCGTTTAATCTGCTATCGTAACTCGATCTCAACGAAGACAAACTCCTCGTCGTTATCGTTGACAACATTGTGCTCCACGCCAGCGGATCTTGTATATGATACACCTTGTTGCAGTTGGGACACAGCATTGCCGCTTGATGACTCGATAAGAAGGTTTCCTGATGTGCCTGGAACAACGATGTAATCCATATTATGCATATGCCAACCAGTCTCTGCACCTGGCGCAAAGCGCCATTCCGTAACTAGAGCGCGCTCGTTATCTATCTGTACAGTAGGCACTGCTTTTTGACGGTCTTTATTTGTCATCAAAATTCTCGCTGATAGTTATTTACTTAGAGACTCATGCATCAAGTTGGCGTTGATAATCATCCGCATCAAAATGTCCCATTGATTGCACAACCTGACCTTCCTCATTCAGAGTCCAGTATTCCCAGCCACCGAGGGTTACTTCATTGCCGCTTTCTAGGTGTGTACCTTTCAGTGTCCAGAGAAATACGCTATGGGTACCTGAAGTGCGAATGCTGTCCATAATAAGTTCAAGATCGGGGAATTCATCTATAAAGCCTTGTGCCATGCGCTGCACGTCTGTTCGTGTGGGGTAAGGCTCGCCTTCATTAATTATGATTCCACCATCGGGCGCATAAAATGATGCCACGTCCTCTGCGGAATGTGAGCACCACGCGGCGGTGTAGGCGATTGCTAGTTCATTGGCTTTTTCAGCGGATATTGTCAAAGTTTTTCTCCTGTCTGGTTTTTATATTTAAAACGCGTATGTATTGAATTTACACGTAAACAAATGCTGGCTCAAAGGTAATTAGGTTTATTATTGGTATTGTTGGTATTGTTGGTATCTTAGATTGTCGCAATGATACGAAGTCGTAAGGGGACAAATTCTAATATTATGCTTTTCTCAAAAGCATAATAAATAGTAGAACGGCCTCAATTTGTCTGTTTACTGTAAAATTGTTCGAATAAAACAATCATAATTATATGGGATGAGTTGATGGGTTCGCAGATTAATGAAAATATAATCTTACTTTCCGCTTGAACTATATAATTTATCTGGTGATTTTAGGGTTTTCCTATAAACTTCGATTGATGTTTACTGTGCCTGTTTCTGGTGAGTCCAAATCAACCTGTCGATTGATATTTTAAAATTATGTTAGAGAAATTATCGACCGCGCGCAGTCTTTGGGTTGGTTTTAGTTCATCGGCAGACTATTTTGTATCGACATTTCTATTCGGGGTAATGTTCGGTGTTACAGCATCGGCAGTGGGCTTAAGTCAGTTTAATGCTATGTTAATGAGCGGGTTTTCATTTTCAGCGTCCGCACAGTTTGCAGCATTAGAATTCTGGTATTCGCCGCTACCTTATGGAACCATTGCTTTGTCTGTGGCTTTAGTAAGTAGCCGTAATTTGCTACTCGGTATGTCGATGACGCACCACTTTGATGGTCATAGTCTGGGGCGACGTATTGTTTCGCTTTTCTTACTTAATGATCCAGGGGTTGTTACGTCTGCCAGACAAGGTCCGGAGGTTGATCGATTAGGCTATGTTACCGGATATGGTATTTCGATGATGGTTAGCTGGCTATTATCGGTTTCGATTGGTTTAAATATTGTGAACCTCGTAGGAGATTTTGATCTCAGTTCAATGAGTTTTGCCGGTTCACTGGTTATTGCCACCATGATGATTCTATTTGCGAAGAATGGAAACTCCAAACCCACGCCGTGGATTATATCGGGCATTGTTTCTCTTCTACTCGTGGAATTGGGTGTGGCAAATTATTTGATCTTGCTCTTGTCCGTTTTAATTGGAGTCGCCGTGGCCATAGTGCAGGAGAGAAAAACCAATGGTTGATCAAGACTCAACGTTAATTGCCATTGGGATGATGGCGATTATCATCTACGTAACTCGACTTTGTGGTTATTTTGTTGGTCTGCAACTGCGACATATTCGCGGTATTCAACCGGTTCTGGAAGCATTGCCTGGGTGTGCTTTCATGGCGATTCTCTTGCCGTCTTTGAGGAATGCGAACTTTGATGAACTGATCACCATGACCTGTCTTGTTAGTATCATGTGGATCACCAACAATGTTATGGTTTCAACGATTATTGGAGTCGCTGTTTTATTAATATTGTGAACTAGTATATCGTTGTTACAAATTGAATTATTAATCTTGGCAGCGTCTAAAATTAGGTTACGTTTTAGTTATCAAACAATGCTCACATTGTCATAATCTGCTATACACACCGAACATAATGCAATTTTCCCTAGCAATGAAACCGGAATATTTCTCAAAATCCGCTAATAGGTATCAATGGTAACGTGATTCTGTCTTGTTTATGGGATTTTTATTCATTAGTAATTCTAGAACATTATCTTTATTCAGCGGAGCCAGCCTGCATTCATTAGCTATTCTTTACCCAAACAGATGCCCTCCTTAGCAGGTAAACCAGAGATAATTAAAAGACCGTCTAATCCGTTGATTATTTTGGTAACTATCTGAAATAGGATAAGTCTTTATCCCTGCATATTTCAATGTAAAACTTGAGCGTTCTTTAAGGGGCGAACGAGTCCTTCAAGGCCTTCTATTTTTATCGCAAGTGTTAGCTGCATAAGCTCACCCAATTTCCCCAGCGGATACTCTCGTCGCTCGAACCAGAGCAGATACTCCTCGGGTAGGTCTATTAATGGGCTGCCACCATATTTTCCAAAAGGCATTTTGGTGTTTGCAATTTTTATAAGATCTTCCTTGTCAAAAGGTTCAACAGGTTTAGTAGTCACGCTGGATAATTAAGAGAGTTTAAGTGAGAATAAGTTCTTATGAGTATTTATCGTTTAAGCAATGATAACAATTGCTAACATAGGAGTTAAGATGGTGAAGCTATTCTTTGTGTTTTTTTAATCAAAGTTCAACAAACTGCGGTAACCGGGAATGAGTAGGACGTATTGAATTATGAGATTTCTGCATTGGAATAGATAAAATGAGCTTAATTGCATTTAAATCCCTTCACCCATCTTTCGGTAAAGAAGTAGTGGGTGTGAATCTTCAGTCGAAACTGAAGTTTGATGTGCTGAGTAAATTGACTCAAGCGCTTATGGATAACAAAGTGTTGTTGTTTCGAGATCAAAATTTGAATCCTGAACAACTCGCTGAATTTGGGCGGGCCTGGAGCGGTCGCACGCGTATTGATAGTTTCACAGAAATGCATGTGCCAGGATATGACGATATAAACGTAATTGGAAACGTTGGTGAGTTATTTGCAGATGCGGACTATCGAAACGGCGCAGCATTCTGGCATACTGATTGCGCCGCTGAAAACGATCCTGATGCGACGACAATGCTCTACTGTATTCATGCACTACCTGAAAATGGCGAAACTGTTCTTGCGGATATGGAATTGGCGTATTTTGATCTTGATAATGATATGAAGAACAAAATCGACGAACTGACAGCGCGCCATTGTTATGCGGGTGCGAGGCCAATTCTTGGTGGAAAGCAATCCTGGGAGCATGAATTAACCCCAGTAACAGAAGAAACGGAGCGGAATTTTCCTGCTCCGGTTAATCGACCCATTGCGAGAACTCATTCGATAACAGGGCGAAAAGGCCTATATGCGCCAGCAGGTTCTATTTTTGAGGTGCCGGGTATGCCTGATAGGGAGGCCAATGAATTGATGTTTTCCCTAAAGGTTCATGCCACCCAGGATAAATACTGCTATGCGCATCAATATAAGCCCGGTGATGTATTAATCTGGGATAACACTTCAACAATGCATTATGGGAAACCAGTCGCGGCCGCAACTGGAGATCATGATCGGCGACTTATGCATCGAATATCTCCGTTAGGAATCCCAGTTGGTGTTAAAGCAATGAACGTTTAGGCTTAGAAAGTAGAACAAATTTCAATGGAAATTCAATTAGAACATTATGTGCTGGTATTGTCCTATCTACCTCGATATTACCGTGCGTAGTTAGTTTCTGATCACAATAACGCGCGGTTATAGAAGATTTTTTTATTTCTAGAGGAGCGTCTGTTGTATGGAGAGCCCCCATCGCCAGATTCGAGAACAGATAAACCAATACTGGTTCGGTATGATTCTCGGTTGATTCAGGCAGCAGTCTGATTGTTATAAGCGTATAGATAAGTTGGCGGAAATAATTGAGTGTCGGTAGATATTCAATTTGATTCTTGAAGCACTAACCAACCGATATCTAATTGATTATTTTCCATTGAGATAAAGGCTCTAGCGTCGGAAATAGAAACTGAAAAATCCATGGTACGTTGAATATTCTCAGAGAGTGCTCGTATTTCCAGCCAATCAAATTGAATGACTTCAATATTCAGTTTAGCTAATTTCTTACGTTCCTTGCTCCACCACACGTCGGACTTTGAATTAAAACAATATATTTTTACATAGGGTGATGAATGAGTTGCTTTTCGCACTCTATCGGCGGCTGGCTCGCCGACATCAATCCATAGTTCGGGTTGATCATCGCGGGATTTTACAAAAATATCCGGAAGTTCGGGATTACTAAGGCCCGTAGAAAAAGTTAATCTTTCTTGTGCATTAAGACAAAACGCCAGTACGCGGGTGATCATGCGTTCGGTAGTTTCAGAGGGATGCATAGCGACAGTTAGATCAAGTTGATCATAGTAATTACGATCTAAATCAGATAGCGCAATCCTGAACTTATATATTGTTGGTTTGAGTGCCATGGGTTCGCTATGTCAAAATTTTTGCAATTGGGGGTATCCAGTAATAAAATATCTGGATGGATGTAAAAAGGAGAATATAGTTATGTTAGGGCATCTGTTATTTCTTCATGATTTAATATGTCTTTGGTCTTGATAATAACTAAACCCATGGTCTGTAAGTTATTTGAAATGGTAGTTATCGATTTCAATGAAATTAAAACTGGAATCAACAGAACTACTAGCGTGGTAAAAACGAATCTGGATAGTAATGCTATATCCAACATCATAATCAACCTCGCTTAAGTGAAATGCATCAAACCTTAGATCATTGGCTAACTTGTAACGGGATAGTCGATACCAATTAACAAACATCCATTTACGGTTCTGCTGTTATGTTCTGTGCCCGGTTCGTAAATAACGAAATCACCCGTTCCTAAAACCGTACCGTCGGACTCAACGATATCCCCTTCAAGAATCAGGTATTGCTCCCTCACAGAGTGCACATGACCAGTTGTTTGGGTGCCTGGTTCCATGCGTATTACATAGGCACCGTGCCCGGTTTTATGGTCATAAGTAAGGTCTAATTGTGTAATACCCTCCAAAACTGGACCGCCAAAGTCATAGGGATTATATGTGGCGTCTTTTATATTTATAATTTTGCGTTTGTTTCCAAATGAATTTGCGTGATCGCTCATTGATTGCTCGCTGAATAATTTATACTAGAGAATTTAGACTGGTGAATTATTGATTGTTTTTGCAAATATTTTTAAAAAGAAAAATACCACCTAATTGTAACAATGGCTAATTAGTATTTATACTCGGTTATGATCTAGTTATTTATGACCTTAGCGCTTTCAGCGTTAGTATATAGCGTTGATTAAATCAAGGGTGTTTTATATATGTATTCCATTTCACGTTAAATTATTGCTGAATTCGCGACTTTATTATTACCTAACTAACAGACTATGAATAAGAGTTTACTAACTAATTTATGTGCCGCAGTAATTTTTCTTGCGGGTTTTTTGTTTGACCAACCGATAATTCTATCTATCGGTTTATTTGCTTTGTCAGGTGCGTTAACGAATTGGTTGGCGATTCATATGTTGTTTGAAAAGGTACCTGGCCTATACGGCTCAGGTGTGATTCCGTCTCACTTTCAGGAGTTTCGCCGGGGTATTCACAACCTGATGATGTCGCAATTTTTTACTGATGAAAACATACAACGTTTCTTATCGAGGGATTCGGACTCTGGTGAAACGATAAATTTAGCTCCTGTAATTGAGAAAATTGATTTATCCCCGGCTTTCGATGCACTCGTGCAAACGGTTGAAGAGTCTTCGTTTGGAAGTATGCTTAGTATGGTTGGTGGTACCAAGGCGCTAGAGCCTTTAAAACCAGCTTTCATTGAAAAAATGCGCTCTTCTCTAGTGAACCTAACCGAGTCGGATGATTTTCGAGCAACGCTGGCCGAAACTATAAACTCGTCCATTGCTGATCACAGTATTCGTGATCACATTGAAGAAATTATCGAACAGAGGCTGAAAGAGTTATCGCCACAGTTAGTGAAGGAAATCGTTCAGGAAATGATACGAAAACATCTGGGTTGGTTAGTGGTTTGGGGTGGTGTGTTTGGTGGATTGATTGGTCTGTTAGCAGCATTTATGTAGTCAAAAGCAAAGCTTGGAATTCGCTGTCTATTCGTAGCTCTCAGGTCAGCAACCTTATGGCAGTGGGTATCCTAGGTCATTGATGTCTTGGGACATTCAAGTGCGAGAGCTATTAATAGAAAGCTAGTTATTATCCCGAAAAATTTAATCTGACTATTGCACGAGTCCCGGGTATGAAGACTAATTTACCCGGGTCGTGACTGAAGAACAGTATGTTTCGTGCCATGACCTGTGGGGTAAGTTGGCAGAATCGTGTTAAAGGCTTGGTCGTCGATTGAACAAAACAGAGTATTGACAATTAACTATCAAGTACTCCGGCCAGAATTTTTACACCGCCCGTCGCAAAGTTTTTTAAATCATCTACAGTTGCTCGTCCGGCTTCCGAGCCCAATGTGGCTTGTATTTGTTCGGGTGACTCAAAATACATCTCTGCCATGCGATAGTATTCCGGAGCGCCGGCATCAGGGCCAGGGCTGAACTTAGTTGTTTCTAGCTTATGTACACCCTCCATTTTGGCAGCCAATGGCAAGTGAGTTTCCGCATAGTATTTTTCGAAGTCTTCAGCGCTATCTGGTTGGTTGTATAAAACGGTTACTTTAAGCATGATCGATCTCGCGTAGGTCTGTTAAAGAGATGAAACATTTTGCACGGCGGTGTAATGATAATTTTATGTGCCGATTTAGATGTCTCGAATAAATAGCATGCTATAGCGC
>Ga0213861_10004379_pt1 | contig 11540 bp, 10 predicted proteins | sample PICome_4_FD_160110 | JGI IMG/M metagenome (GOLD analysis project Ga0213861, IMG submission 160110) | Coastal seawater microbial communities near Pivers Island, North Carolina, United States - PICO131 | ecosystem: Environmental > Aquatic > Marine > Coastal | place: USA: North Carolina...
TGTAATACTGGTCATCCTGGCCCTCAAGAAATCGGATGTACGCCTGAATTTCTAGATTGGTTAACAGATCCTATTCTTAATGGAGGTGGTGCTTTAACAGATTTTGGATGCTATGGTGCTAATATTGCAACATGGCTATTAAATGGAGAAACACCATTACGAGTAAGTTGCGTTGCAAAACAAAGCAAACCTGATCGTTATCCTAAAGTCGATGATGATACTACAATTATTTTGGATTATGAGAAAAAAAAGGTGGTTATTCAAGCTTCTTGGAACTGGTCTCATAATCGAAAAGATATGCAAATTTATGGATCTAAAGGATATGTAAATTGTAGAAATGCAAAGGATATGATCCTAATGAAAAATGAACAGGTAGGAGAAAAAAAGCATATTCCACAACCTATTTCAGAAGCTAAAAAAGATCCGTTTCGCTTATTATATGAAGTGGTATACAAGGATGTTATTCTCGAACCTTATTCTTTATATAGCATCGAAAATAATCTTATAGTTTCTAAAATCCTCAGTCTTGCATCTGAATCATCTAAGACTCAAAAAACTCAAAATTGGTAATGATTAAGTAATTAATTGCTTTTTTATTTCTTGTCTGTTTTCTTTGTCTTTTTCTACCTTTAGTCTGTGGGAAAAATAATTATTGTTATGGGTGTTAGTGGAAGCGGCAAAAGCACCTTAGGAATTGCTCTTGGTAAAACTTTATCAATCCCATTTTTAGAGGGAGATGATTTTCATCCTAAAGCAAATATTGATAAAATGAAAAGTAGAACTCCCCTAACCGATGAAGACCGAAAACCTTGGCTAGTAGCTCTTTCAAAAGAGTTATTAAAACACCAATCAAAGGGGGTGATTTTGGCTTGCTCTGCTTTAAAGGCTTCTTACAGAGAATTGCTTTCTAATTCATCATTAAAAGAATTACCTTTTTGGATCTATTTGGATTGTGATTCAGAAGAATTAAAAAAACGTTTAGTTGGCAGGGAACATTTTATGCCGCTTGACTTACTTGAAAGTCAACTAGAATTATTAGAGGAGCCAAAAAGAGCATTATATTTAAATAATTCTCAGTCCATTAATGAAATGATTGAGCAGATTAAAAGAGAACTAAATGAATAACAAAACCTATTGGGGAGTTATAGGAATGGGTGTGATGGGCACTAATCTTAGTAGAAATTTTGCTAAACAAGGAATCCAAATAGCCTTGTATAACAGATTCGTAAGAGGAAGTGAAGAAAATATCGCTCTTAAGAAATCAAAAAAATATCTTGAATTAAATTCAGCACTAACCTTTGAATCTTTGGATTTATTTGTTGCTGCTCTTCAAGGTCCACGAAAAATTTTAATAATGCTTCCAGCAGGACCTGTAGTAGATAAAATAATAAATGATTTGATCCCACTCCTCTCTAAGAAAGATATTCTTATCGATGGAGGCAATTCACATTATAAAGACACTGAAAAAAGATCTATATCCTTGTCTGAGAAAGGGATTAAATTTTTGGGTATTGGAGTTTCTGGCGGTGAAGCTGGCGCTTTAAAGGGTCCGTCTTTAATGGTTGGAGGAGACTTAAAGGCTTATCAAATTATTTCTAAAGACCTAGTTAAAATAGCTGCAAAAGATGTCAATGGGCAATCTTGTTGTGAGTATTTGGGCTCTGGTGGAGCAGGCCATTATGTAAAAATGGTTCATAACGGAATTGAATATGCTGAAATGCAATTGATCGCAGAAATTTTTGAAATTTTTCTTTCAGATGCTGATACTGACTTTCATTCAATTCAAAATCTATTCAAGAGTTGGCAGAATAGTTCAAGTGAAAGCTATCTATTGGGGATAAGTGCAGAAATTTTATCATATAAAAAAGATAGTGTCCCTTATATCAATGGAATATTAGATCAAGCATCTAATAAAGGAACAGGTGCATGGGCTACAGCTAGTGGTGCATTAATTGGCTCGCCTAATAGCCTAATGGCATCAGCTTTACATGCACGATTAACATCTTCATCCAAGTCACTAAGAAAAAAATATTCAAAAGAATACCCCTGCATGACTTCTAATTCGGATACTTCATTACCTAATTTGAAAAAGACTTATGATATTTGTCGTTGGATTAATCATCATCAAGGTTTTGAAATGATTCGGCAAGCAGAAGATGCTTATAAATGGAATATAAATCTTGTAAAAGTTGCGCAAATATGGTCTGAAGGCTGTATTATCAAATCAAAACTGATAGATCAATTAAAACTGATGTTTCAAGATACTAATTCTATTATGGAGATGAATCCTCTTAAAACCTTGGTTTCTCAGGGCCAAAAAGAGTGGAATGATGTATTAATATACTGTATTGAAAAAGGGATTCCAACCCCTTGTATTTCAAGTGCATGGAATTATTTTAAAGCGATTACTCAAGCTAGAAGTAATGCATACTTAATACAGGCACAAAGAGATTTTTTCGGAGCTCATGGTTTTGAATTAGTTGATCAGAAAGGAGATAAAAAAATTCATGGTCCTTGGGCAGGAAAGAATTAATTTTCTATCCTTCCTACCGGTCTAACTTCTGATCCTTTAATTCCTGTCAAGCGATCGCCTAAAATCTCACGGATCGAATCAGCAATTTTAGAAATCTTCACTACTAATTTCGGGTATTCTTTTGCTATATTGTTCTGTTCTTCAGGATCAGTTTCTAAATTAAATAATGCAGGCTCCTCTATTTTATTCATTTCGTAAGGAATAGGATATCCGTCACTAGTTCCTACTCTGCCATTTAAAGAGCGATAAGTATGAGGTACATAAAACTTCCATTTTTTGTGACGGACAGCATGCAACTCATTTGTTCGATAATAAAAAAAGAGATTTTCATGGGGTGGATCAATAGTCTTCTGAGTTAGTAAAGGCACTAAAGATACTCCATCAATTTTCTTTTCAGGGAATTCACTTCCTGTAAAATCTGTAAGAGTTGGCAACCAATCTATTCCCATTGCAGGGGCATCTATACGGGTGTTTGCTGCAATTCTTTTTGGAAAAGAAACAATTGCAGGGACTCGATGACCACCCTCCCAATTCGTGCCTTTTCCTTCTCTGTAAATCCCTGAAGATCCCGAATGACCACCGTAAGATAACCAAGGACCATTATCTGAAGTAAAAATTACTATTGTATTATTTTCTAATTGGTGATCCCTTAAAGTTTTCAAAATTTGCCCTACTGAGGCATCAATTTCATTAATTACATCTCCATAAAGACCACGTTTCTGACTATTTCGATAAGTGCTATCTACAAATAAAGGTACGTGTGGTTGAGGGTGTGGTAAATACAGAAAAAAGGGATTATCCTTATTTCGATTTATAAAACTTACTGCTTTATCTGTAAGAGCTTGAGTTAGGAACGTCTGATCTTTCAAAACACGAATTGGTGTTTCATTTTCATATAATTCAATATCTGGAAAATCAAAAATCGTTCCTTGCTGTGGGTGTTGTGGCCACATATCATTAGAATATAATATCCCATAAAACTCATCAAATCCATGATTTCGTGGAAGGAATTTAGGAGCATCTCCAAGGTGCCATTTACCAAAAGCTGCAGTTGCATAACCTCTGGCTTTTAATAATTCAGCAATTGTAGTCTCATCAGGATTTAATCCTACTTTGGATCCCGGACTATATGCATTATGAATTCCAATTCTATCGGAATAAACACCAGTCATAATTGATGCGCGTGAAGCGGAACATACTGGTTGAGTTGAATAATAGGAAGTAAAATAAGCTCCACTTAGTGCCAATTCGTCTAAATAAGGAGTTTCTATGTCATTGGCACCATAAATCCCTAAATCTCCATAGCCCTGATCATCTGTAAGAATAAAAATGACATTTGGAGGTGTTTCTGAAACACAGCTAGAAAGTAAAATTAGTCCTAATAGAGAGGAAAAAAATTTCATGGCTACTAATAAGTGATTCTATTAAATTTTAAAATAAAAAATTGTTATATAATTGCTAACATACAAGTTAAAATCACTTTTTTATAAAAAAATTGTTGCTTTTTTGAAAAAGGAAGTGCTAATAATTGATCATTTTGTTAAAAATGAATATAAAAATTAATTAAATTCTTATTTTTTAATGCTAATTATTGAATACTCAAAAAAAATGGCGTTTTTGATGTTTTCATAACATAATTTCTTTAAATATGACATTATCTTTGAATAATAAAAGATGAAAACGTTAAAACGTTGCATTTTTTATAAAATATATAATGCTCGCTTCATCATGAGCTTATTATTTATTCTTTGTTAATTTATTCATTTGTTTGACCGCTCCCAAAAGGAGCGGTTTTTTTATTTCTTTTTAATGTTTTTATTATCATCAACGGTAAGAAAGAATTCTAAAATGACAGATAAAAAATAAATTACTATAAAAGGAACGATGTATATGTAATAAAAATTAGGGTCAGATAAAATAATATTGAAATACTGATCTGTATTAGAATAATATTTGATTTTATCAGTTGACAAGTCATAAATTAAGCCGCCGTAAATCAAAAGAAAATACAAAATCAGTAAAACGCGAATAGGCCAGTAAAAAGCGGGTTTTAAAAAAGAAAAACCAAAATAATATTTTAATTTTTTCATAGTTTAAAAATACATAATATGTCTTAAGTCTGTGATTAGACTTTTATATTTTTAATCTGTTAATAGAATTGCCAATTTTTTTCCAACCTGACTTCCAATAGCTACCCCCATCCCTCCAAGCTTTACACCTAAAGCTATGTTATTTTGATGTTTTTTTATTAAAGGTATTTTATCTTTTCCGAAGGCCATAATTCCCGACCATTCCATAGCTAGAGATACTTTTTGTTTAGGATGTATAAAGTTTTGTAAATCATCTATTAATTGGGATTTAATCTTTGGATTAATTCCAAAACTTGAAGTATTTTCTGTTTTAAAATCTACTGAACGTCCTCCTCCAAGTAAAATTCGGTTTTTTATATTTCTAAAGTAATAATAACCCTCTTGGTAATGAAAAGTACCATCTAATTTAAGATTTGAAATAGGTTCAGTTAAAATAATTAATCCTCTTCCAGGAGAAATATCTAGTGATGGAAATATTTGAGTTGCAAAAGCATTATTACAAATAGCCAGCTTTTCACATTTGAGATTTAAGTCTTGGTTTTTTAAAATAAGGGATAGGTGGTTTTTATTTTCATGAGTTTCGAAACCAGTCAAAGTTAGATTTGAAAAAAACGATATATCCATTTGATTGACTTTTGATCGAAGGGAACGAATCATCATTCCTGTATCGATTTGCCCTTCGAAAGGATTTTCTACAATATGTTTTACCCTGTCTTCTGCAAATCCATATTGCTTTATCTTTCTATTGTTGTAATGAAAAACTTTCTTTTTAAAAAGAGGTTTTAGTAAATCATTAAAATGATCAATTTGATTCAAAGCTTTTGGATCTTTTTCAAAGAAAAGTTCATACCCTCCTTTCCATTGTAGGTCAATGTTTTTATCACCAAGAGTTTCTCTAAGAAGAGATAGGCCTTCTATGCGCATTTGAACAATTTTACACAAGGATTTATTATCCATGTGTTTGGCGTCACTCATTAATTCTGTCAAAGAACCAAAACAAGCAAAACCTGCATTTTTAGTACTTGCCCCATTAGAAAAAAGTCCTCGCTCTAAGATTGCAATACTCGCTTTAGGATTTAATTTACGATATTCAAGGGCACAAAACATTCCACTGATTCCTCCTCCAAGAACAACTAAATCATAATTTAACAATTGTGTTTTTTCCCAAAAACTAATCACTTATTTCAGTATTTATTCCTAATTAATTTGAATTTGAAAAATACAAATTTATGCCATTCTAAATGTAGGGGATAAAACTGTTAATTAGTGGTGATTAAGACCACTCCACCAGAGCCCATCATTCCATATTGTGCAAAATCAGAAGGGTTTTTTAGCACCTCTATACGTTTAATTTCCTCAGGCCTTAATTGCGGAACACTACTAAAGTTTCCAACTTGGGCACCATTAACAATAAATAGAACCTCATTGGGGTTATTAATGCTAGAAATACCATTTAAGTAAACCTGAGTCCCACGAATTCTAAGTGATGTATATTTTCTTAGCTGATCAATAAGGGGAACATTTTCCATTCCCGAGGCTCTCTCTTTTTTACTTGTCTCCTTTGATAATGTAGTAGTTGATGAACAAGAAAACAAAATTGATCCTAGTAGTAGTGAAAGTAAAAAGTAATTTTTCATTTATGGTTATTTTAATTTAAGTTAAATATACTATATAAATTTTTCTTTTTTCTAAAGTTGGACAAGCTGAATTGTCAAAGTCTAATAATATTATTAGTCTAAATTTTTAAGCCTCAGTCCATGGCCATAGTCATAAAGTGGTTTTTCAAGATCAAATGCGAGGTCTTCTTTTTGGTTTAAAACACTTTTCATCGATGAGGGTAATTGAATTGGTAGATTTCCACTAGGATTAAAACCGCCCAAAATCAATTCAAAAATAATATCCTCTGAAACATCAAAATCTGCAACTATAGCTTTAGAGAATGGTTCTAATTGTGAAAGTACAGTGGGGCGTTTTAGATTTGCTACTAAAATAGTTGGTTTCGTTTTTAATAGTGGTATTAATATATCCAGTTCTTCTTCAGGAAAATCAAGCCTTTCACCACTAAATAATAGTTCCATTACAGATCCAGCTTTTTCACCCCCCCACTGAGGAGTGTCAACTTTAGCTATAATCACATCCGCTTTTTCTAATGAAGTTACTTCAGCATTTTTTACTTTTTTAGTGTCAAATCCGTGCAGGTAAATCTTTGTTTGGGGTTTCAGTGGAAGAATCGCATGATTATTTTTTAAAAGGACTAAAGCTTTTCGCTGTGCTTCTTTTCCTTTTTCAATTGAAATTTTATTATCCAGAACCTTTAAGTTTTCTTTCGTTAAATAAGGGTTATCAAAAAGTCCTAATTGAAATTTTTGCCTCATTATCCTCTTTAAGGACTGATCAATTCTTTTTTCTTCAATTTTTCCCTTTAGAATAAGTTCCACTAACTCTTCGCTAAGGCTTTCTCCACCTATCATGTCTACTCCAGCGTCAATAATCTTAATTATTCTTTCATCAGTATTTAAATGTTCAACTCCATGAGCTGATGCAGGTTTAAATAGGATCCCCATGGCTTTTTTATCAGAGATCATGGCCCAATCGGTACATATAATTCCTTCAAATCCATGTCTTTCTCTTAACATCCCAGTAATAATTTCTTTATTATACGATGCCCCAACCTCTTCCTTCGTAATACCCTTAGCAATACTATAAAATGGCATTACTGAAGCTGTCTTTGCTTCAAATGCAGCTATAAAAGGCTTTAAGTGCTCTTCGAAGTTTGCCTCTTCAAAAATTTGAATTCCAGGTGGAAAGTGAGTATCTTTTCCATTTTCCGGTGTTCCTCCTCCAGGAAAATGTTTAACCATGGCTGCCACTGAACCTACCCCAAGGCTATCTCCTTGAAGTCCTCTTATATAGGCCGATACAAGTCTTGAATTCACATCTGAATTTTCTCCAAAAGTTCCATCTATTCGAAACCAACGAGGTTCTGTGCTCGTATCTGCCATTGGGCCTAAAGCCACTCGGATTCCAAGAGCTTTATATTCTTCTCGAACAATAGCTCCAAAATCTTGAACTAAAAGAGAATCATTAATAGCCCCCATTCCTAATGCAGATGGCCAAGAGGAAAAATATGGTGTATGAATTGATGCTCCCAATTGAGTTGGAACACCATGCCGAGGATCTGAGGCAATTGTTATTGGTATCCCAAGACGGCTTCGTTCTCCCATTTTTTGTATAGCATTTTGCCATTCTACCATCTTTTCTTTTGGGTGAGAGGCTCTAATATTAAAATGATTCATTTTTTTCTTGGCAATTTGCACAGAGGAAGTCTCCATTAAAAAAGAAAAAGGATCTGAAAATGAAGGGAATTCCATTGGAGTTCCATCGGCATTAACTCCAATCATATCAATAAAAATTGCTCCAGCTTTCTCATATGGATTCATCTGACTAATCAAATCTTCAACTCTATCTTCAATTTGAGCCTCTGGATTCTCATAAGTATCTAATTTCCCGTTTTTATTTAGATCTCTGTATACCTTGTTGTTGATTTTGAGTCTTGGAGCTTCCAACCCAAAAAGCGCATAGTCCCTTGAAGCTTCTAATCTCCATTTTATTGAAAAAAAGAGATAAATAAGGGCTATTGATAGAATGAATATTGCTAAGCCCTTGAGTGTTATTTTTATAAACTTTATCATCGTACTAAACTAAAAAATATAATTATATTACCTTTTGATTCTCAATAGAGACTTTTAAAACTAACATTCCCATATAAAATATTACAAATGAAAAAGTTTATTGTTGTTCTATTATTCATCGCTTGTAAGTCTCCAAAAAATGAATGGGTTTCATTAATCAAAAATAATTCTCTTGACGGATGGCATTATTTTCAAGACAACGGATTAAAAAAAGGGTGGAGTGTTGAAGATGGGATTCTAATTTTCGACAAAATTTCAGGTTTAGAGTCTGGAGAAGATGATGCAAGTTTGCTTTCTAATAAAACATATGAAAGCTTTGAGATTTCTTTTGAGTGGAAAATTGAAAAAGGCGGTAATAGTGGGTTTATGTGGGGTGTAGATGAAGATATGGCTTACAAATTTCCATATCAAACCGGCCCTGAAATTCAAATCATTGATCCACAAGTGTATGCAAAACCCGAGGATGTTTTAGGCGGCGATATAGAACTCAATAACGTATTAGGCGATTTAGATCAAAAGAAAAAATACTTAGGAGCTGTGTATGATTTGTTTTCTCCTAAAGGTGAATTGAAACCAAACCCTGTAGGCGATTGGAATCAATACTATATTAAAATTGATCAGAAAGATAATCAAGGATTACTTAAATTAAATGGTGTAGTAATTAATGAATTCCCTCTGAGTGGCCCTGAATGGGATGACTCATTTTTAAAAAGTAAATTCAAAAAATCTGAAGATTATCCATATCTAGGAGAAAAACGCTGGTATGACTTTGCTAAATTTAAAAAAGGAGCTATTTGCCTGCAAGACCATCCTGGAAAAGCATATTTTAAAAACATTAAAATAAGAGAGCTTTACTAATTTAAAAGTGATCTTTATCCAAAAAGTTCCCTAGCTGTAATAAAAGCTTGTTGCTAATCTATAAGCTAGATAAATTCCTGTTATCGTCCAGACCCACCATCTGTTTTTCATATACCATTCCATAAGTCTTGATCTTTGTTCTTTCTCTAATGTATTGAATAAAATTAAATTCTTATTTCCCAACACTATTTAATTCTGTTTTTGACTTAAAAATCTTTCCATTTTAAGTGGACTCTTTAAAACAATTATCACGACTGATAGTTATTCTTTTGCTTGTAATCCTATAATGTAAAATTAAATTATAGCTAAAAGTCTTAGGGGATACTTGACTTAAGAACATTATTGATTGCCGTTCCACTTCCTGTGAGTTGATTATAGCCTTGAATAACTCTAGTATTTGAACGAATAGTTAAAACACATTCATCACCTTTTTCAAGAATCTTTAAAAAGTCTTCTAATTCATACTTTTCTTTGCTAATTAGATCCTTAACCTCAAAAATTCTAAATCTATTTCTTTCATTAATTGAGCGTAAGACTTTAATTTTACGATCCGAAATCTCAAATAAAACATAGTATTTTTCTCCAGATTTGAAATATTTCCCTTGGATTGAAAAATCTAACCCTAGTTTTCTGGATTTTGATAAATTTAAGATAATCGTATCTTGAAATTGGGTGTTAAATTGTAGATCTCCAATCGCTTCTATAGTTTTTTCAGTGTTATTAACTTTATATTGCCACTGGGCATTAGCTTGGCTAAGTATTAGAAAAAAAAGAAATACAATTTTTTTCACGTTTTTATTTTTAATAAAATCTAATTCAAATATACCCATTCCTCATTTACTTATTCTGGATCCCATCCATTAAGTTAATCTATTGTCAAAAGTCAATTTTGATATAGTTATCTATTTAAAAGATTTTTAATTTTACATATTACTACAAATCAATTATTATGATACCTATAAAACATTTACTTCACATTAATTCTCCTGTTGGAGAAGTTTTTAAAGCAATTTCAGATGAAAAATCTATGTCAAATTGGTATACCACCATGGTCAGTGGAAAATTTGAGAAAGGTTCAAATATCACTTTCGAATTTGTTGATTTAGCCACCTTTAAATTCAAAATTATTAAAATTCAGAAAAATGAATTCATTCATTTTCAATGTGTTGAATCTGAATGGGATAATATTGGACATATTATGAAATATGATTTAGATGAAAATGGAGGAAAAACTAGGCTTCGATATACTTATGAAGGTTTTACAGAAATGGATGATTTGTATTCAAACATGAATTATAGCTCGGGGAAATATCTTGAAAGCTTAAGGCAGTATTGTCAAAATGGAAGAGGGGAAGCCTTTGGTTCTTCAAATTATCGCTCATAAATTTATTCTCAGCCAAAGAATATAATCCTTAAAAAAGAAATTTTTAGTTTTTTTATAAAGGTTTGCTATTCATTTTAGCAGCGCTATTAAAAGAAAGGGCTGTGTCTATTAATGCCAAATGAGAATAAGCTTGTGGAAAATTTCCTAAAAGTCGTTTAGATTCGAAATCAATATCTTCACTAAAAAGTCCTAAATGATTGCTGTAACTCAATAATTTATCGTAATACTCTTTTGCCTTTCTTACTTCACCTATTTTAATCAAACTATTAATAAACCAAAAAGTACATACTGTAAATGAAGAAGAGGGCAGGCCAAAATCATCTTTATTTTTATAACGATACAAAAGACCCTCATGAGCTAATTCTTTTTCGATTGCCTTAACCGTTTTCTTAAATCTAATTTCGCTAGCCGAAACAAATCCATAGTACTCTATTAATAATACGGAAGCGTCTAGATGTTTTGATCCGTAGGATTGAGTATAAGCTTGGATGTCAATATTCCAAGCTTTTTCTTCGATATCATTTTTTATTGCTTCCTTTAAAGGTTGCCACTTTAAAGCTTCCTCATCTTTTCCAACTAATTCAGCAATTTTGATAGCACGGTCTATAGCTACCCAGCACAGAACTTTTGAAAAGGTAAAATGAAGGTCTTCAGAGCGAAATTCCCAAATTCCCTTGTCGGCTTTTTGCCAATTTTTTCTTACGACCCAAACAATACCTTTTACTATTGACCATATTTCCTCTGTACGCTCAAAATCGGTTGGAAATTCTTTCATTTCGGCATGAATAGCGTCCATCAAAATACCATAAATATCATTTTGTTTTTGAGAAAAAGCAGCGTTACCAATTCTTACTGGTTTTGAATTTTCATAACCAGAAAGATGATCTAAAAATTCTTCTTTTAAAAATGTTTCTCCATTAATTCCGTACATAATTTGAAGCCTTTGATCCTTTTCAGGAATCAGCTCTACGATATAATTAATA
>Ga0213861_10004383_pt1 | contig 11536 bp, 10 predicted proteins | sample PICome_4_FD_160110 | JGI IMG/M metagenome (GOLD analysis project Ga0213861, IMG submission 160110) | Coastal seawater microbial communities near Pivers Island, North Carolina, United States - PICO131 | ecosystem: Environmental > Aquatic > Marine > Coastal | place: USA: North Carolina...
CTAGGATCAAGGAAAGCATTGAGCAGGAATTTGGCACAAGAGTCGCAGAGGAAATTTTGTTGACCTCGCAAGCACTCCCGCCGCCACGTTGTTAATAGTCTTCTTGATAGTTCTGGGGCTCACGCAAAAAAAAGCGAAGCGGGCTAGATCCACTTCGCTTTTTTTCGATTGCTCTCAGGTTAGTAAACTTCGAACAGACCCGCCGCGCCCATGCCGCCACCGACACACATTGTGCAAACCACGTATTTGGCGCCGCGACGCTTGCCTTCGATGAGGGCGTGGCCGACCATGCGGGCGCCGCTCATGCCGTAGGGATGGCCAATCGAAATCGCGCCGCCATTGACGTTGAGAAGTTCGTCGGGAATTCCGAGTTTATCGCGGCAGTAAATAACCTGCACCGCAAACGCTTCGTTAAGTTCCCAAAGGCCGATATCGTCCATTTTTAACCCGTTAGCGGCCAACAGCTTGGGGATTGCGTAAACAGGACCAATGCCCATTTCATCAGGTTCAAGGCCTGCAACTGCCATGCCGCGGTAGGCGCCTAGAGGGCTTAGGCCGCGCTGTTCGGCAAGCTTGCTGTCCATGATGACCGAGGCTGAGGCGCCATCTGATAGCTGGCTAGCGTTGCCGGCAGTGATCACGCCGCCCTCGATTACAGGCTTAAGGCCAACGAGACCCTCAAGCGTCGTCGAAGGACGATTACCTTCGTCTTTTTCGAGCATGACATCGTGGACGCTTTGCTGTTTAGTTTCTTTGTCCATGAACAACATCTTGGATGCCATTGGCACGATTTCGTCATCAAACTTGCCGGCTGCCTGCGCGGCTGCCGTACGCTGCTGGCTTCGCAGAGAGTATTCGTCCTGCGCATCACGCGAGATGTTGTAGCGGCTAGCGACGACTTCAGCCGTTTGCAGCATCGGCATATAGGCATGCTGTGAGCGCGCGACGACATTGGGATCAATTGCACGATACGCATTGCGATGCTCGTTCTGCACGAGGCTGATTGACTCTAAGCCACCGCCTACCACGATTGGCATACCATCAACGATCACCTGCTTGGCAGCGGTCGCTATAGCCATCATGCCCGATGCGCACTGACGGTCCATGCTCATGCCTGATACGCTTGAGGGAAGCCCTGCAGCGACGCCCGCTGTGCGGCCGATGTTTTGGCCCGAAGAGCCCTGCTGCATGGCGCAACCCATCACCACGTCTTGGATCTCTGCAGGATCGATGCCCGCGCGCTGAACCGCCGCGGCGATGACGTGGCCGCCCATTGTTGGCGCATCGGTGTCATTGAAAGCACCGCGGTAGGCCTTGCCGATCGGGGTTCTTGCCGTGGATACGATTACTGCTTCTCTAGTCATGCTGCTGTTTCTCCGGTCTATTAAAGTAATTTAGTTGAATAGTAATTGTGGTTACTCTGCAGCGCAGACTAGCCGTTTAACGTTTTCGATAGCGTCTCTCGCCAGTTGCGTCATCTCTTCATCGCTACGATCTTGTATCGGATGCGGAACGAAAAGACTGGCAGGTGCAATTCCCAACGAGCGCCCCTGCGCCGCGGCCGCGTCGACGAACTCAGTCGAGGCGATAAAGGCTGAGGGAAGTCCACGACTTTCGAGATTCATGATGTCATGCAAACTGCACGAGGTACACGAGCCTCAGTCGGCGAGCCCTTCGATCACGGCGTCGCATTCGACGCTGATCTTTTGAGTGAGCTCTAGGGGCGCGATTCTTGCGAAAGTCGGTTTTGCATAGCGATTAACCTTTGCACCCACAGCGACAAGCTGTCTTTCGACTTCGTCTAAGAATTCCTTTCCGCGTGGTTTTGAAATATCTAGCAGGCCTACGGTTGCACCTGCGAGTGTTGCAAGCCTTGGTAGGATTTGCCGCTCAACCGGGCTTAGCTCGGCAGTCGGGTCTAGCAGAGAAGTATGCATTGCCTCACTCCTTTGGTCGTTAACTTACTGTTGGTTGTGAAACGAGCTGACTACCTCGTTCGCCTGATGCGACCCAACCGCCGATAATGGCTGAAAACATACCAGCGGTGCCACCTAGCGTCACGATATGCAGGCCGTCGTCCCTAAATTTGTTCAATATCTTGTCTTTGAAACGCTCGGGCATGCCTTCGGCGATGCCGTCTGCACCGCGCATGATTTCTTCGCCCGGTGTCATTAAATTGTTGTACAGAGCAGCGCGCAAATCTGCCTTGGTCCAGCCGCCTTCTTTGAAAACGCGCCGGTGCTCTGGGGAGACTAGCAGAATCGCGTCTGCCATACCAAATAGCTTGCTATGAGCGACTGTCCTGAGGCTCGCGGCGAGGCTGCGAGCGAGCGACTCTGGGGTACGAGACTGCTGATCGACGATGCCCTGAAGCCCCTCGCCGGCAAAAAGGCTGACGACGGATTCGTTTCTGTCAAAGCCGCGATCTTGAGCAAGGGTCGGCCAATCGACATCCGATTCATCTTCGGCGAAGCAGTAGCTGTATTTGCCGGGATTGCCCATCGTGGCGCGATCGATGCCGCCCGGCAGACCGCCGCCGACATTCCTTATAAGGAGTTGAAGTGCGCGGCCAATAGTCGCGTTGGCTCGGTTGCCTTGTCCCAACGCGTTAATACCCGAGTTCATGCCGATAGCGTTAGCAATGGGTCCATTCACAATCACAACTGGTGCAGAGAAATAGGTCGTGCAGAGTAGTCCATGCATACAAAATTTGTCTTGCAAAGCGGCCTCAACCGCCGCGAGAACTACTGGGAAATACTCGGGCTTGCACCCAGCAAGAACCGCGTTGATCGCAACCTTTTCGATGCTACAGGGTACATTGTCCGGTGGTATGTTGCCGATTATCTCAGAGGCCGATCTGTCGCTGCCTTTGAGCATTCTAATTACTCGCAGAGCAGTGGGCGGCACAACAGGTAAGCCGTCGCTCCAACCGCGATCGAAACATGCCTCGAGTTCGTCCTCTGATGAGGCAAGTTCTACTTCTCGTGCTTGCAATTCATTCTTGCCAAAGCGCAGCGCGAGCACCTCGTCCATACCAGGGTCTTGCGTCTTCGAGCCACACCCGGGCTTAAACTCGATGAGAGTCTCTCCGAGGGACTGGATACCCGTAAACTCCCGCCATTCTGCGCGGTCCCACCCCACGATTCGTACTTCAACTCCTGCCGCATCGTGGCGAATAAGGGTCGGAACGATTTCGATGCCAGCGGCATAGGACTGCTCGAGGTTGCTGTCGTCGACAACCCCTGGCATATCGGGGAAAGTAGGGTCGTCTTGGGTATAGAGAGTAAGATCTGCGCCTAGCTGGGCAGCAAGTTCCGAGACGGCGGGTATCACGAGCTGGCAGGTTGGACAGTCGCGTTTTAAATATAATGAGTAGCGCGTTGCTGCGGCGGATGAAGCAGGAGTGGTCACTGAGAATCCTCTTTTACGTACGGATTTGGTTGTATACCCGACCTCTGGTCAATAAACGAAGCCTAGCGTGCTGATACCAACGAGGATGTTGATTATCATGAAAACCGAAGAGGTCCTCGAAATAACCTTCCACTTTTGCGGCCCCCGATAGCGGTTTCGAATGCCAATCACGAGCAAGAATGTATAGGCAAGTTGGAGTGAGACCAATCCAAGAAACGTAACCCAATTATCAGAATCGACTGCCCAGCTCCCCGCGAAGAAAAGGAAACAAGCGCCTACAAAGTAGAGGAGCCAGTAGCTCACCGCGAGGCGGAGGTCGCCGGCAATAAAATGTGACTCTCGGAATTCGGGTGACGCTGTTTCTGGATCTTGTAGCATGCGTTTCGTCTCTTGAGCTGCGAGAGCCCCGTCTTTTAAACCCGAGTCTATCCTAGACTCAAGTCCTCCACAATTTGTAACAGTAGGGGGCGGCGCTGGCCTCTATACTCCTGCGCCTGATAGTAAAAATTAATAATGCAAAGCATTAGATCGAATAACAAGTGCATTAAGCACTGAACGCATTACAAGCCCCATGCTCGGAGTCACAAGATGACTATCTCTCTCTTTTCGCGCAAGACGCGCTGCGTTTTTCGCGCTGTTTTACTGGTTTCCTCTTTGGCCGGTGCTGTGAATGCACAGGACAACGTTGGTGACGAATCAACGGTTATTTATCGCGCCGACTATTTCGCTGAGTTTAATCCCATTACGGCGCAGGATATGGTCGATCGCATTCCAGGTATCGGTGGTGCGACCAGCAGCGGCGGCGGATTCGGCGGCGGTGCCGGCGGCGGCAATGGTGGCCGTGGGTTAGGTGGCGGCGGTGGTAGCGAGATAATCATCAACGGCAAACGTATGGCGGGCAAGAGCAATCAGGCCAGCGGTCAATTGGGACGCATTACTGCAGGGCAGGTCGATTATATTGAGCTGATAAGAGGCACTTCGGGTGATCTCGATGTGCGCGGCAGCGGCGTCGTAGTCAATGTGATCCTACTCGAGGAGCTTTCATCGACAGCGCTCAATGTTGGAGTCAATACAGATCGCTATGCAGATGGAGAAAGCCAGTCCGGCGGGTCTGTCGCGGTCAGCGGAAATTTAGCAAAGCTTGGCTATGTGCTGAGCGCTTCGGCAGAGCCGCGTTACGACCATCGTATTACCTATGAAGATAGCGTGCTCGGGGACTTCACTGCGAACGATGCAATTCGTGAAGATCAGATTCGTGATCAAACCAGCTACAACTACAGCGCCAATTTCGACTACGAATTTAGTCCTAACTCGAGCGCTAGACTCAATGCACTTTATTCGCAGAATGACAATCCGACGACACTCGCGCGACGCACGGTGAACCTGCGCGTGTATCCCAACGCGGTGGCGCTGCAGCGCGAAGAATTGCCCGGCGAGCGGGATAATTGGGAAATCGGTGCGGACTATGAGTTGCGCACGCAGCAAGGATCGCGATTCAAAGCGTTGATTATAAGTAATCAGGGGAATGTCGATAGCGTCCGTAAACGCTACGACGTTGCGGACGATGGCAGCGAGGAGCTCTCTCTCTTTCTCGATACTGGCAGCGTCACCAAAGAGCGCATCGCCAGAGGCTCCTTTACTTTCGATATTTTCGACTCTCAGGATGTCGAACTTGGCATTGAGCGCGCGCAAACCATACTTGATTCTCGTCTTGCCTACGGCATCAAAGATGCGAATGGAATCCCTGATCCTAAGCTGGGCGGCCTCGTCGCGCAAAGCGTGTCAAACGCGGTCTCCACCGTTGAAGAAATGCGTTATGAGCCATTTCTGATTCACAATTGGCAGTTGAATACGCAGATGTCACTCGAGACATCGATGCTCTATGAATCCTCAGAGATTAGCCAGTCGGGCGAGAAGTCGCTGTCGCGCGACTTCGGTTTTTTCAAGCCAAAAATTGATTTCCGCTACGACCTCACGCCGCAGTTGCAGGTCAGAGGAACCGTTGAAAAACGAGTGAGGCAATTAAGATTCGGCGATTTTGTTGCCTCGAACGATGATCAAGATAATGACTCAAATGTTCTCGGCGGAAATGAGAATCTAAGGCCTGAGTGGCTTTGGGCCTACGATCTTAAGGGCGAGTATCGTTTGCCGAATGACGTGGGCGTTGTGTCCGCAGGTGTTTGGTATCACCAACATACCGACGTGATCGAGCGCGTTGATGCGACGGTCAATGAGAGCAATTTGCAGTCGATTGCTGGCAATATTGGTGATGGTCACATGTACGGACTAAACGCAGCCGCGAGCATCCGCATGCGAATGATCGATATGCCGAACTTGCTAGTCACCGCTAATTTCAACGCCAAAGACTCTAGCGTGACTGACCCTTTCTTAGGGCTTGATCGTCGCTTCGCCAATTTCGACCGGGGTCGACTGCGTTTGGGCATGCGTCACGATGTGTCCTCGCTAGACATTAGTTATGGGATGGAATGGAATAATCGCTTCGATGGCAACATGAAACGCTACGAGATCGACGACATCGAGCTGCGCGCAGGCGATCCGAATGTCAGTGCTTTTGTGCAGTTCGTCGACCGCCGCGGGATTACCTACCGCCTAGACGTGCTTAACGCGAATGACAATATGCAATGCCGCGAGAGGCAGCGCTTCGTGGGCAGAATGTCAAACGGCATTTTGGAGGAAATTGAGGATAACTGCGGCGGTTCTGGCCGCACGCTGTCGCTCAAGATCAACGGTAATTTCTGATTCCTTCACGCGGGAGTTGAGAGATTCTCGCGCGGGGTGGGTTAGCGCCCTCCCATCATGCCTTTCAACGCGGCGGGAATATCTGCAGGGAATACAACGAATTTAGAATTATCGGATGCTGCAAGATTCTGTAACGAGGCGATGTATTTTTCACCTAAAAGGTAGGCGACTGGTAGCTCATTGTCGCCTACCGCAGAGGTGACGAGTTCGATAGCCGTCTGACTCGCCTGCGCAAGTATGACCTGCGCCTCAGCTTCGCGCCGCGAGGCCTCTAGTTTTCCCTCTGCCTTTAAGATTGCGGCCTGCTTATCGCCATCTGCGCGCGTCACTGTGGCGCGGCGAGCACGCTCGGCGGCGGCCTGTTCTTCCATCGCTGCCTGCATAGTGCCCGACGGATTTATGTCTTGAATCTCTACTGTTTTGAGCGTGATGCCCCAATCTGCGATGTCATCGCTAATCGCTGCCTTGAGCTTTGCCTTAATGTGATCGCGGGACGAGAGCGCGTCGTCGAGTGCCATTTCGCCGACAATTGAGCGAAGTGAAGTCTGCACCAGCGTTTGAATGGCCAGGGTGTAATCTTCAACACCGTAAACCGCCTTTTCGGGCGACACGATATTTATGTAGGCTACGGCATTTGTCATGATAACGGCATTATCTTTCGTGATGACTTCCTGCGAGGGTATGTCCAATACGATGTCTTTTGTCGTTACCTTGTAGGCAATGCTGTCTATGTAAGGGATCACGAAATTGAGCCCGGGGTTGAGCGATGTGTAGTATTTCCCTAATCGCTGAACAACCCATTTGTTGCCCTGAGGGACTTGCCTCACGCCCTTAGCGACGGTCACGAGCAGGAAAATAAAAAGAGCAGTCGTTAAAATTAAAGCCGGTTCCATAGCGATCTCCGAGTCAATGAGTTGCGTTTCGTCCTCGCCTAGACGCGAACGACGATTAGAGAGTTTCCTGAGACATCTTTTACTGACACACGGTCCCCGATGCTGAGAGTATCTTGGGACATAATTAGCCACTCGTCCGAGCCGAGCAGCGGCGCGGGAAAGCGAACCATGCCGCGTTTGTCGCCGTTAGGTACAGAGAGAACTTGGCCGATTTCACCGATTAGGGCCTCGCGTGACAAGCCCGCTTTGGTAACGTCTTTGGATAGCGGTTTGAGAAAACGAAACCAAGCCACCGCGAACACGAGGGACAGAAGCGTCCAAAAAATAAGCTGTGCTGGCGCGCCGATACCTGGTGCGATGACTAGGCTTAGGCCGACGACAACGGCGGCGGCCCCAAACCAAAAGATAAAGAAAGACCCAATAAACATTTCGGCGAGCATCAGTACGATACCCAAGACAATCCAGTGCCAGTAAACGAGTTCCATGGTGTAATCCCTGTATACTTGCTTCAACCGTTTAAAGAAGACCTTTAAAAATACGATTAGTTTCCACACTATAACGTAAAGACCCTCAAAGGTTGCAAATCTAATTCTCAAGGAGAGAACCCGCTCAGTGCAGTTACTAGACCTCCACGCCAAAATCCCCGTCGTCGATTTCGGCGGAACAGGCCCTATTATTCTCTTCTCGCATGCTAACGGCTATCCTCCTCGCGTATACCGCGATCTGCTTACCCGTCTGACGCGAGAGTATCGTGTGTTGGCGGTTGAGCATCGTCCCCTCTGGCAACAAGACCCTCTGCAGCTCGATTCATGGCAACGCTTTGCTGACGATGTTGCCGAACTCCTCGATGAATTAGGTGAGCCTGTGCATGGCTTTGGGCATTCAATGGGGGGCTCGACATTATTACTGGCGCACAAGCTGCGCCCCAAGGGTTTCTCGAGCCTCGCTCTCATGGAGCCAGTCCTTTTGCCGGCTGCATGGCAGTTTGGTTTGAGGCAGATTGGTAAATTCTTCCCAAGCAAAGTGCCGCCGATACAGCGCGCGTTGAATCGAGTCGACCGTTGGCCAGATAAGCAAAGCGTATTCGATCATTTTCGTCCCAAGGCAGTTTTTAAGGGCTTTACCGACGAAGGGCTGTGGGATTTGGTCGAACACAGCACAACCGAGCATCCAGAAGAAGGCGTTACGCTTCGGTTTAGCAAAGAGTGGGAGGCGCGGTGTTATGCCCTTGTGCACAATGTCTGGCCTCGGTTATCGGCACTAGATGTACCTGTCCTAGGCTTCCGAGGAGGAAAGTCGAATACCCTCGCGAAGCGCGAATGGCTGCGCTGGCAGCGTGTGTGTGGGGCGGGGCGGTATCATGAGCTCGAAGGCGCGGGGCATCTGCTTCCTCTCGAGCGGCCGGAGGAAATAAGCGAGCGCTACTTCGAATGGCAGGCAAGCTTAAATCACTAGGGTGCTGATCTACTCGTAGCGCAGCGCGTCGATGGGATCCAAGTTTGCGGCCTTGGCAGCCGGAAGGATGCCAAACAACACGCCAACAAATCCCGAGAAACCGAGCGCTAATGCAATTGACCAGAGGGGAATGGTCGCCGGTGGAAACCCTGGAATACTGCTCGAAATAAGATTGCCGAGCGCATAGCCAATCGCCAGACCGATAAGCCCACCGAGCAAGGAAAGCAATAGCGCCTCGATGAGAAACTGCATCAGGATGTGATGTCGTTTCGCCCCGATCGCCTTACAAATACCTATCTCGCGCGTGCGCTCTGTGACTGAAACGAGCATGATATTCATGATGCCAATTCCGCCGACAAGCAGAGAGATGCTCACAATGCCACCTACGACGATAGTGACCATATTGATGATCGAATCGAAGGTTTCCATTAGCTGCTCAGAGGTTTGAATGGTGAAGTCATCGTCGTCTTCGCCACTTAACCCATGTGCGTTGCGCAGCAGGGAGGTGAGCTGCTGTGAAATTGTCTCGATGTCGGCCTGTTCGGTGAGGCTAAGCTGAATCTGAATATCGGAGCGAGCCTGATTTCCCTGAATGCTGCGCATAGTATTGAACGGCATAATCACCAGATCGTCTTGGTTAAAGCCCATGAGGTCGCCCTTGGGTTCGAGCAGGCCAACTACTTTTAACCACTCGCCACCTATTTCGACAAACTCGTTCACAGGGTTTTCAGGCAGGCTCAGGTTTTCCCTCACCTTATCGCCAATGACGACGACGCGTCGCCGCGTTTCGTTGTCGCTTTGTGCGATAAAGCGCCCTGCGCGCATGTAAGACTGCGAGACATCTTGAAACGCATAGGTCGTGCCGAATATCTGGCTAAATGCCGTCTGCGAGCCGTATTTTACCTGCGAGGCGCGGTTGGCATACAAAATAGGCGTGATTGAGGCGATGCCGTCGGCACGTTTCTCAATAAGCTCCAAGTCACTCGGGGTGAGCCGCGCGCGGATGCCTTTCATCTGATCTTCCAGCGGCGTGTAGGACTCGATCGTTAAACTGTTTGAGCCGAGGCTCGAGAAAGTATCGCCAATAAACGCGCTCATGCCCTGGGTTACCGATACCACCGCGATGACACTGGCGACACCAATCACGATGCCGAGCGTCGTGAGAAAGCTGCGCAGTCCATGCGCAAATATCGACACGAAGGCGGCGCGAGAGCTCTCGAATAAGGCGAAAAACATTAGCGACTCGCTTCCGGCTGGCTTTGGTTGCTCGAAGGCCCGCTGTCATTGGCGATACTGCCGTCTTTCATTTCGACGACGCGGTGGCAATGCTGTGCGATTTCATCTTCGTGCGTCACGACAATAAGCGTTTGCCCCTCGCTGTGGAGTTCGTCGAACAGCGCCATGATTTCGACGGTAGTCTTCGAATCCAAATTGCCCGTGGGCTCGTCTGCCAACAAGATCGAAGGCTCGGTTACGAGCGCGCGAGCGATAGCAACGCGCTGGCGCTGACCGCCCGATAGCTGGTTTGGCAGGTGATCAACTCGGTCACTCAGGCCGACCCGCGCAAGCGCTTCTAGCGCGCGTTTCTTGCGCTCGCGATAGCCAACAGCGCGATAAATTAGTGGCTGCATGACATTAGCGAGCGCAGTGGAGCGCGGCAGCAGATTAAAGCTTTGAAAAATGAAACCGATTTCGAGATTACGAATTTCAGAGAGCTGGTTCTGGTCGAGGGTCTCGACGTTTTTGCCATTAAGGTGGTATTGCCCACTGGTCGGTTTATCCAAGCAGCCCAGAATGTTGAGCATCGTCGATTTGCCCGAACCGGAGCTGCCAATAAACGCCATGTAATCGTTCACCCCGACTGCGATATCGATGCCGTCGAGGGCGCGCACAACCTGATTGCCCATCTCATAGTATTTGGTGACTTGAGTTAGCTCAATTAGCGCCATGGGGGCTATTGCTCCAGTCGCCTAGCGTCGAGTTCGTCGCCTTCGAGGAGATGACGCAGCTCTTCATCGGGGCCCACGACAATTTCGACATCGCCCTCGATGCCGGTGAGCAGCTCCTGATATTCGTCGTCTGAAATCCCGACCTCGATTTTAGTTTTGCGGGCGACGCCGTTGTCGTTAACGAACACAAAGTAGTCATTGCGCAGCGCTGCGCGGTCTTCCTCGAAGATTATCGCCTGCAGTGGCACTGCCGTGACACTCTGATCTTGGCGCGTGAAGATCTCCGCGCGGCAGGACATGCCGGGTCTGAGAGTGACTTCTCCGGCATCGACGATATCGATTTTTACGGTGAAGCTTAGTCCTTGGCGCCCCGGTGCAATTTTTGCCGTGTTGGCGATGTAGCGAACTGTGCCAATCATTGGCTGATCGGGATACGCGATGGCGACAATCTCGACGCGCTGGCCGATGGCTATGTTGGCGACATCGGCCTCATCAACGAGCACTTCTGTGTAGATGCTCGCAGGATTTGCGATAGTCATGAGTGATGAGCCGGGGATGTTCGTAGAACTCGCAATCGCCGTTTCGCCGACTTTGATGTCGAGGCTTGTGACAACCCCATCGATCGGTGACACGATCTTTGTATTGCTAAGCTGGTCCTCTATCTGATCGAGCTGCGCCTCTGACTGAGTGAGTCTTTCGCGCGCGGACTTAAGATCGATTCGAGCGAGATCTAATTGATTGCGCATCATTTCGAATTCGTCGCTGCCAATCATGTCACGTTCAAACAGGGTGCGCGAACGCTCGTATTGATTCTCGAGATTGCCAATACGCACCTCTTGGCGCTCGATATCGATGGTGTTAATGCGAACTGCAGCCTCAGCCTGTTCAAGAGATGCAATGAAATTGATGTCTTCGACCTGCAGCACGAGCTGACCTTTACTTACCGTATCGCCTTCCTCGACATACAGCTCCGCGACTCGACCAATGACCTCTGAGCTCAGCATGACCTCCTCCTCATGGGCTAAGAAGCCGGAGGCAAGAATGGAGGGACTAATGACGCGCTCGGTG
>Ga0213861_10004385_pt1 | contig 11535 bp, 10 predicted proteins | sample PICome_4_FD_160110 | JGI IMG/M metagenome (GOLD analysis project Ga0213861, IMG submission 160110) | Coastal seawater microbial communities near Pivers Island, North Carolina, United States - PICO131 | ecosystem: Environmental > Aquatic > Marine > Coastal | place: USA: North Carolina...
TTAAATGCCAGCCGTAATCGGCATTTATGGACCATCTTTTTCCTAGTTTATATCGCCCGCCAATCCCCAATGCATATTGGGAGTTTTCTTGTTCATCAATAGCAACATAATTGTCATGAAAAAAAGTGGGAGCAAGCTCCAATGAAAAATTAGTATTTATTTTTCTAGAAATAAGAAATTGAGCTGTATACCCCAATCGATGCTTAAATTTTAAAAGAGGCAGGTTTTGTTTGTCAAGCGCTGTATTTATTAATAAGGCATTAAAGCCTACAATAGTAAATGGAAACCCATTTTCTTCTTGTTTTTTTAGTCTGTATTTTGCCGTCACATCATAGACTTTAAGGAACGAGCTTCTAGAAACTCCAATATTAATGGCATCTGTTATTCCATAAATAAAATTAAGGCGTGTTACGGCATTATCTAAGCCAAAAAAGGTGTCAAATCCATTTTCTATACTCCCAAATCTGTGCGAAACAACTAGTGTAAATTCGTTTTTATAAACGAGTTTAGTAGATTCGAAATTAACAACTTTTAAACCTTTAAAAGCTGCAATTATATATGAAGTATCTCTAGATTCTGAATCTATATCTTCTAGCAAATCATTTTGAGAATAAGTTAATACTGGGGAACAAAAAAGAAATAGTAACAGGTATTTCATATATATTTAGTGTTTAGGGGTATAAATTAATTTGTATTAACCTATATACCATTAGATTTTAATAATTGGTATTCTTTAAAGTCATGGACAAATACTTTAAGCGCATTTTACAAATCGAATTATCTAATTTAAAATAAAACATTGATCTAACTTGATTTGTTCTAGTAAATCATCAAATCCAATAACACGACCTTTAATTGTTATTTGTGTTTCAATTTTCAAAGAAGAATGATCTAAACTATCATTGAGAGTACAATAAATTACATCTGACAGCAATAGGCCTCTTGGATTAATTTCTTTAATTATTCCTGAAACTTGAATTGTTTTATTTAAATATTTTTGTTCTGATTTGTTTGGTTCTTGAACAAATTCGTTAATGATTAAAGCGGATGTGATTATTAATTCTGGTTTTTCATTTTGAATATCTCTATGCTCACGAAACAAGTATAAATAACCACCTGCAGCAGCGAGAAATATAATAGCTAATACTACAATCCATTTTCGCATAAACTCTATTTATTTGAATAAATTTTCTAGGTCACAAAAATTAAATCAATACATCTTTACTAAGGATTATAAGTGATTTAGTATATCCGTTAATATAATATAAAAAAACTTCCATTACAAGTCCACCTTAGCATTCTGAGTTTTAATAAACTCGATATGCTCTTCAACTTTAAATTCTGAAGCCATAAAATTAGATGATCTTTTTCTAGTTTGGTTTTGTCTAGCTATACTTCTTGCAAAACGTCTAACACTTTGCTCAGTATCTAAAATTAAACCAGGGACTTTTACATTTTTTCCGTTTTCATCCTTCGCAACCATTGTAAAATAAGAGGAGTTACAATGTTTCACTTTCCCCGTTTGGATATTTTCTGATTCTACTCTTAACCCAATTACCATAGATGTTTTACCAGTATAATTAACAGAGGCTTTTAGAGTTACTAATTCACCTACTTCAATCGGATTTAAAAAATCAACTTTATTAACAGATGCGGTTACACAGTAATTCCTAGAATGCTTTGAGGCACAAGCAAAAGCTATCTGGTCCATTAGATTTAATATATGCCCACCATGAATTTTACCGCTAAAATTCGAGTGTGATGGCAGCATAAGCTCAGTTATTGATACTTGAGATTCCTTGGCGTGTTTAAACATATTTATTTTTGTTCTTCTTCAACTTTAGTTATGAAATATTTTGTATCCCCAAGCCAAAATAGTGTTTTGTAACGCTCAAAATAATGAAGTTTCACAAATTTACCTTGTAACCTATTTAAGTCTTCAATGGTTTGCTTTTCATCATCTTCAACAGAAAAGATAAATGTTTGAGCCTCAGAAACGCCCTGACTTATTTCTCCTTCCCAAGTTTTAAATAGAATACCCTTGTTGCTAAACTTTACAAGTTTTCCTGCTCTTATGCCATCACTGTAGTGCGCAAAATACACGAAACTGAAAAACCCAGCAAATACGATGAGTATGACTATAAATAGTTTAATTAAAAATTTCATCAAATAAATTAGTTTAATTAGTGTCTTCTTCAGCACGTTTTATAATAGCTTCCGGAAGGGATTTTTTAGCTTTAGCACCCATTTTTTTAAGTTTTTCAACACTTGTAATAAGGTTGCCTCTGCCTTCAACTAGTTTATTCATAGCTGAAGAGTAATCACTTTTAGCTGCATCAATCTTTTTACCAACACCGGTTAAATCAACTACTAATCCTTCAAACTTATCATATAAAGCTCCTGCCTGTCGTGCAATTTCAATAGCGTTTTGTTGTTGTTTTTCGTTGTTCCACATGCTGTCAATGGTACGTAAAGTTGCAAGTAGAGTAGATGGTGTTACAATAACAATATTCTTTTCAAAGGCTCTATTATAGATGGAATTGTCTTCATTTACTACTACAGCAAATGCGGGTTCTATAGGGATAAACATGAGTACAAAATCTGGCGATTCAATATCATATAAATCTTGATAATTTTTATCTGAAAGTTGGTCTACATGTTTTCGAATAGAATTAACATGGGCTTTTAGAAACTTTGCCTTGTCATCATCGTCTGCATTAACCAAACGCTCATAATCTGTTAAAGATACTTTACTATCAATAATCATTATTTTGCCATCAGGAAGATGTAAAACTACATCTGGTAAAACGCGAGAACCATCTTCTCTTGTGAAATTTTGTTGAACAAAATACTCTCTGTCCTTTTCTAAACCAGATTTTTCTAAGACGCGTTCTAAAACCAATTCGCCCCAATTGCCTTGCATTTTACTATCACCTTTTAAGGCTCTAGTTAAATTGGTAGCTTCCTTTGTCATTTGTTGGTTGAGGTCCTTTAAGCCTAATAATTGCTCTTTTAAAGCCGAATGCATACTGATGCTTTCTTTCTGAGTTAAATCCACTTTTTCTTCAAAGACTTTAATTTTTTCTTGAAGCGGATTTAAAATATTTTTAATGTTTTCTTTGTTCTGCAGTGTGAATTTCTCTGACTTTTCATCAAGAATTTTAGTGGCTAAAAGTTCAAAATCTTTACGTAATTGTTCTTGCCGTTCTTCTATTTCAGCATCACGTTTTACATTTAACTGTTGTAGATTTTCGTATTCCGAATTTCTTCTGGCTAATTCTGTGCTTAAAAATTCTTTTTCTCTTCGAATCTCTTCACGTTCAGTTTCTATTTTAATTAAATTTTGCTTTAGCTCTTCAATGGTTAAGCCCATTTGGTTTTGCCGTTCTTTAAGCGTGCTTTGGTCACTTTTATTTTTAAGTTTTGAGTAAAGCATGCCTAAATAGGCACCAATAGCTGCAGAAATTAAAATGGATATGATGAGAATAAGACTGTCGTTCATTTAGAAAGGAATATATTCAAAGATAAATTTTTAAGTTGAAAGATTAAAGTATGGTCTAGGAAGAATTGACCTAGTTTTGTAAAATTCTAATATCTTCAATAATTTGCTTAATATCTTCATCTTTTGTGCCGTCATAAATGCCACGAATTTGTTTCTCTTTGTCTATTAAAATGAAATTAGGGGTGTGTATAAAATCTTGTAAACCACCATCACCTTGTTCTACAACAGCAAAATAACTTTTTCGAGCAAGGTCATATATATGTTTTTTGTTTCCTGTAGTAATATTCCATTTACTGTCAATTACATCTTTGTCATTAGCGTATTCACGAAGTATTGAGATGCTATCCATTCGTGGTGTTACCGAAAGCGATAATAACATGACATGATTATCATTTAAAAACTCTTTTTGAATTTGAGCCATATTATTTGTCATTATTGGGCAAATAGTGCCACAACGTGTAAAAAAGAAGTCGGCTATATAAATTTTGTCTTTATAGTCTTCCTGAGTAATCGTTTCTCCGTTCTGATTAATAAGATTAAAATCAGAAACAGTATGATACTTACTTTTATTTTGAAGGCTTTTATCTACTAACTCAGGATTAAAATTGGAAGGATTGTAAATGGGTAAAACTTTTTCAGAAGACTGTTTGCAAGAAATAAGACTTACAAGCACAAATATCCAAAAGATGAAATAATTTTTATTCATTATTGAATGGATTGATCTTTACCTTTTATGAAAGCCTTAGCTTCTAATATTTCTGGTCTATTGCTATTAGCATTTTCCGTAAGCTCAATAAGTTGATTAAAGTATAGCTTTTTCTTTATCTCCAGATTTTTCTGCTGCTATAGCGGCACCATAAATGCCGTTAAACCTATTAGGACGATCAACTAAATTTTCTTCGTAGGCTAATAATGCTTCCTCGGGTTTATTTAATTCTAAAAGCATATCACCAAGTAGTTCAATAGCTGGTAAAACATCGCCAGGTGTAACAGGGTGTTTACTTGTTTTTCGTTCGATTTCCACCGCTTCCTCCATAATAGTAAGTCCGTTTTTAATATCATTTTGTCTAAAATTTAACCAAGCTTGCGCCGTTTTAATTTGAATTTCTACTAGCTTAATTGGAATAGCTTTTGTTTTGTCATTTTGAGCGATTAGATTTTGATGCAAATTTTTTAAAATTTCAATTTTTTCTTTTACAGTATTAAAATCATTAGTATTAGCTGCTCCCATTGCGACAGCAAAATGATGTATGGCTTCTTGCCAAGGGAACTTTTCCCAATTCAATTCTATATCTTGTAATTCCAGATTAGTTGCACGTTCCCAATCTTTGTTTTCAAGAGCAAGTCTTGCTGGTATAGCTGCTAAAGGATAGGTTGAAGCCATTAACATCTGAGGATGAAATTTTTTTCGATCTTTAATTAGATTGTATTGTAGTTGAGCGTTGGTATTATCCCCTTTTTGAAGATAAGCATATACTAAATAATCAATTCCGTGCAATTCTTCAAAATAAGACCCAGTCAATGCCGCTGCTTCTGCATAGCATCTAGCACTTTCTGTTGATTGTAAATTTGAGTTTATAGACTCCTGCCATATTCCTAATCTAGTAAAAATATGAGAAGGCATATGTTGTGCATGAGCTGAAGAAGGAGCAATACTTGCATATCGTCTTGCTGTTTTTAAACCTTTTTGAGCTAAAACGGGGTTGTCATAATTGTGAATAATATAGTGTGCGATACCTGGATGATTAGGGTTTTCTTCGAATAAATTTTCAAGAATTTTACCAGCTTTTCTTTCATTTATATAATCTTTTCCGACACGGTCTCTAGTTGAAAACAAAGCCAAAGAATAAAAAATAGCAGCTTCCATATCTTCGGAGTATTTTAGATATATCTGTTCCATTTTAACTTCAAACATCTTAGCTCGTGTTTTATGATCTATATTTTCCCAGTCGGTATAAAAAGCATCAATAGCATTTATATAATCCCTTTGTTTATCATCCATTGATAGTGTTTTCGCTATTTTTAATACTTCAGAACCTTTTATTAAATCTTTCTCTGTAGGAGGAAACCAAGCAGCATGATAAATACTCATGGCAACACCCCAATAAGCCATTGGACAATTAGGGTCAGCATCAATAACTTTTACAAATGCCTTTTCAGATTCATTGTATTGAAATGAATGTAATAATGCCACGGCTAAATCAAAAGTTTCTCTTGTTTTATAATCACATGATAGCGAAAATTTTAATTCTCCAAATTGTCCATCACCGCATAATAATAAATCACCTCTTTGAAGGTTTATTGAAGCCAATGCAGGATTAGGTTTAGTGTTTTTACAATTAAAGAAAAGCAATAGCCCAAAAATTAAGACAATAAGTTTTAATGATTTCATTAGAATGGATTTTAAATTAGGTTAGAAAATCATTGATAAATAGGGAAGAAGCTGCTAAAAAATTGATTTTCAATTATCTAAAGGTAATAAAAATTAAGAAACAAAAGGAGACAAGTCTATTTCTTCACTCGAAAACTTCCTGTTTTCTCATCAAATGCAATTAAATCCTTTGGAAATAAAGTTTCAAAAGTGCCTTTAGAAATGAGATTACATGGTTCATCTGAAACGACTTCGTTATTAGTCATCACGATTAAATTGTCACATAACTGAATAGCTAAATCTATTTCATGTGATGAAAACAAAATGGTTTTATTGGTTTCCTTAGCCAGTTTCTGAAGTAATTTTAAAATATACGCTTTATGATACATATCTAAATGTGTTGTAGGTTCATCTAGAATAATCAAGTCGGTATCTTGTGCTAAAGCACGAGCAATCATTACTTTTTGTAATTGACCATCACTTAATTCAAAACATTTTTTATGTTTTAAGTCTGCAATGTTAGTTTGTTCAAGCGCTGTATTAACTATCTCGATATCATCTTTAGATAAGTTGCCAACCCAGTTTGTATAGGGTTGTCTTCCTAAAGCAACGAGCTCTAAAACAGATAAATTTTTTGAAGCTAGAGGTTCGGTTAAAACCAAGCTCATTACTTTGGCTAAATCAATTGGAGCGTATTTTAGGAAATCAGTATCATTGATTAAAACTTGTCCGCTTAATGGATTTTGAACATTAGTGAGTGTTCTTAAAAGGGTAGATTTACCAATACCATTTGCCCCAATTAAACCTACAAGGCTCCCTTTTTTTAATTCAATATTGATGTTTGAAGCAACAATAGTTTTTGCTTTTTTCGAAGCATAACCAATTGATAAATCTTTGGTTTTTAAAATGATATGTTGGTTTTTGCTTTCCATTTAAAATACCATTTTTCGTTTTCTAACTAATAACCAAATTACAACCGGAGCCCCTACTAAAGATGTTATGGCATTAATAGGTAAAGTGAAATCACTATTCGGTAATTGTGCAATACTATCACAAATTAGCATCACTATGGCTCCAAATAAAAAGACTGCAGGTAATAAAATTTTATGATTGGAAGTGTTAAAAATTTGTCTAGTTAAATGCGGAATAGCCAAACCAATAAATGCAATAGGCCCTGTAAAGGCAGTAATAGTTCCTGCTAATAAACTTGTAGCTATAATTATTACCAAACGACTTTGTTTTATGTTTAAGCCTAAACTTTTTGCGTAGTTCTCTCCCAAAAGTAAGGTGTTTAAAGATTTGATTGCCGCAATGCCTAGTGTAATTCCTAAAGCATAAATTAAGAATAAAATACCAAGATCTTCCCATGATAAATTACCTAAACTACCGAATCCCCAGAAAATGTATTGTTGCAATTGTTCCGCAGATCCAAAATAAGAGAGCACGCTAACTATGGCGGCTGTAATACTAGCAAACATAAGGCCAATGATAAGAATTGCCATAGTATCACGAACTTTTAGAGACACCATCAGGACGGCCAGTAAAACTAAAAAACTTCCTAGACTAGCTGCAATAACTACACCCCATTTCGAGATTAAAAGAGACGTTAAAACGCCTCCAAAAACGCTAGAGCCCAAAATCACTAAAGCTACACCCAAACTGGCACCAGAGCTGATACCCAAAACAAAAGGACCAGCCAATGGATTTCTAAATAATGTTTGCATTAATAAACCTGAAATCCCCAAGCCAGAACCAACAATTATAGCTGTTAAAGCTTTTGGTAATCGGTAGTTTTGAATTATGTGTTGCCATGGCTCTTGTTCCGTTACATGTCCAATTAGCCCATTAAATATATCTTTTAATGGGATTGATACTGAGCCTAAACTTATATTCACAAAAAAACAGGCTATTAAAATAACTATCAATATTAAAAAGGATATTTGATATGTTTTTTTGTTTTGCAATTATTTCAAAGGTTTAAAGAAGTAAAGTTCGTAATTTTCTAATAATTCTGGATGACAAATTTTTGTAATATCTTTTAATACCAAATCGGGTCTTGTCATTCCTAATTCGTAATACAAAACACCTCCAGTGACTCCAGTTGTATTTGTAAATGTGTAAATACTTTTATTTTGAAAGGCTTTAAACATAGTGTGATTTTCATTGCCATTTTTTAAAGCCTCCAAACTTGTGTAATTTGAGGGACTCAACCAAATATCTGCTTCTTTAGCTTTCACATAAACGGATTCAAAGTTCAACTTCAAACTTCCTGAACCTTTTGTGTCGCTCCATAAATAGTTTACATTGGCATCTTTTAATAATTGCGCTTCCGTACTTGTTCCATTTGGTAAATACCAAATATCGTTATGCATCGCTCCACTTAAAACGGTTGGTCTTGTTTTTACGTTTTGGGCTAATTCTTTCACTTCTAAATAGTCTCTTTCAATTTTATTAAAAATGGAATCTGCTTCTTTTTCTTTTCCATACAAAACACCGAAAAACTTTATCCATTCCGCTTTAGCTAATGGAGAATCTTCAACCCAGTCGCCATTAAATATGACAGGAATTCCAGAATTTTTAATAGTTTCTAGTGATCGGTTTCCCCCATCAATTCCAAAGCCAACAACAAGGTCAGGATTAAGCTCCAAAAGCACTTCTGTGTTTAACCCTTCATTGTTGCCAAGTTCTCTTATTTCCCCGTTTTTTAAATTCTGTCTTACAGTTTTAGAAGAAATATATTCGGTTCCGGGAAAGCCAACTAATGTATGTTCAACACCTAATAATTCTAAAGCTGGAATATGGGTTGTTGATGTGACTACTATCTTTTTGATCGGATTTATAAGGATGCCATCGTATTCATTTTTTGGAAAAGTTGTTTTTATAGCATGTTCTTTATCTATTAAAACATAACGATATTGCTTCTCAGATTCTGGCCATGGATTTATTATTTCCAGTATTTTATGTGTTCCTAAATCTTTCACAGAAAAACCTTTGGCATATTTAAGGTCAATATGGGCGTTATCAATAGGGGCTTCTAATTGCTTTTTGATTTTGTTTTTACAATTTAATAAGCCGATTGAAATTATTAAAAGAAGAAAAATATGCTTCATAAATGTAATGTGACAATTGTCAGGCTTAATTATTTGATAGATATCTATTTTTGAAAAAAAACAAGACCATGCGAGACGGCTCAAATTTAACAATATATATAGTAGGTGGCGTTATAATAGCTCATTTTCTTATAGGGTTTATTTATCTTATTTATAAAATGAATAAGAAAAAATAGGTTTTTTCAATCATAATCTATTTTAAAAAAAGTATTTTCGCGCCGAAATTTGGTTTCGTTTTGTATTTATATGAAACGGATTAAAAGGGAATCTGGTTAGAAACCAGAACTGTTCCCGCAACTGTAAGTTTATGCTGAATTTATTTATTCATAGATATCTGCTTTTTTAATAAGTATTCATGAATCTTTGATTTCAGCACCTCATTCAAAGAGGATGTTATTAACTGCATTTACCACTGACCTTAGTGTTGGGAAGGTACAATAACATAAAACAAGTCAGGAGACCTGCCATTTTCAAAACAAATAAGTTAAACTTTCGGGATAAAAGTTTGCGTATGATATTCCATACGATTCTCGAGTAATTATTCATTAAAATGAAAAAAGCGAATGTTTTTGGAATCCTATGTTTAGGATTCTCATTGGTTGGTTTTGCGCAAGAGCAAATCGATTCAACAAAAGTGGAGCAACTTGATGAAGTTGTTGTTTCAGATTCACGATTCAAATTAAAACGTGAAAATTCGGGTAAAACGGTTATTAAAATTTCACAACAAGAGATCGAAAGAAACCAAGGTAGAACGGTTTCAGAATTAATTAATACTAAAAGTGGTATTGAAATTAATGGTAGTCGTGGTGTTGAAGGCCAAAATTTAGGAACCTTTATAAGGGGTGGAAATAATAGGCAAGTTTTAGTACTTATTGATGGCGTACAGATTAATGATCCTTCAATTGTAGCTAATGATTTTGATTTAAGATTATTAAATTTAAATACTGTTGAATCTATTGAAATAATTAAAGGAGCTTCAAGTACACTTTATGGTAATGCTGCTGCAACTGCAGTGATCAATATCACCACAAAGAAATCGTCTAAAAAAGAAATTTCTGCTAGTTTTTTATCTGTAGTAGGTACAAATCAAACACAAGATGATTTGAATTATAATGGCTCAAGTTTTACTAACAATGTGACTGTGAATGGTACACTAAATAAGTTTACATATTTAGCGAGTTTTGGTAATCGTTATGTCGATGGTTTATCTGCTGCAAAATCAGAAAACCCAGAGAAAGATCCTTTTTCAAGATATAATACGAATGTAAAATTAGGTTATGAATTCTCTGATAATTTCGAAATAACAGCTTATGCCGGTTATGATAAATTTAAAACTGATATTGATGGATTCCCAGCGCCAGCTTACGCTTTTGCCGATACGGATGATGAATATATTTCCCAGCAAAAAAGAGTAGGTGTATCACCTAAATTCACTTATGAAAATGGAAGTTTTCAAGTAAATGCTGCGTATACTAAAATAGATAGAGAAACTATTTCTGAATTTGGTTCTGTTAATGAAGCCGATAGCTATGTTATTGATGCTTTTAATAAATATGTTTTTGATGAGTCATTTTATACGATAGTAGGTTTGAATTATGGTGATTATAATAGTTTGTTTACCACTGAAGAAAGTTTCACAAATACAGACCCTTATTTGAATGTTGTTTATGTTTCTGATTTTGGATTGAATTTAAATGCAGGGGGAAGACTAAATAACCATAGTGAGTATGGTTCACATTTTGTGTATAGCTTAAATCCATCTTATAATATTTCTGTAAATGAGGGTTATGCTAAAGTATTTGGTTCTTATGCTACGTCGTTTATTGCACCTAATTTGTCGCAATTATTTGGCTTTTTTGGAGCAAATCCAGATTTAGAACCAGAAGAAAATCAAACTATAGAAGGTGGTTTAGAGTTCAATACAAAAAAAGGATTCCGCATTAACGGTGTGTATTTTAATAGAAAAGAAGAGAACACAATAATTTATACTTCAGCCTACGAAAACGCGACTACAGATGCCACTGTGCATGGTTTTGAATTGGAAGCTCAAGTTGATATTGTAAAAGATTTATCAATTTCTACGAACTATACGTTTACCGAGTTAAAAGATGGTGTGAGATTGAGAATACCAAAACATAAAACGAATGCGAGTTTAGGATATGATTTTTCTAAAACAACATATGCATCTTTAAATTACCAATTTGTAGGGAGTAGAACAGATACTAATTTTTCAACATTTTCAAATGAAGAATTAAGTTCTTATTCATTAATCGACTTATATTTTAGTTATAAATTAATTAGTAATAAGCTGAAGCTTTTTGCAAATGTCACTAACGTATTAAATGAAGATTATTTTGAAATTTTGGGTTATACAACAAGAGGAAGAAATATAAGTTTAGGATTGAATTTGAATTTATAAAAAGCAAATAAAGGAATTTAAAAAGGTCGCTTTAATGTATTTTGAAGTGGCCTTTTTATTTTGGAATTAAATCACAATACCAAACCCCGTATTTTTCATCATCGCTTTTGCAAACAGGATCGTTATCTGTTTT
>Ga0213861_10004386_pt1 | contig 11532 bp, 9 predicted proteins | sample PICome_4_FD_160110 | JGI IMG/M metagenome (GOLD analysis project Ga0213861, IMG submission 160110) | Coastal seawater microbial communities near Pivers Island, North Carolina, United States - PICO131 | ecosystem: Environmental > Aquatic > Marine > Coastal | place: USA: North Carolina | collected...
GCGGGACTTAGGCGAGGCCAGCTACTTGGCACAACCGCCAGCCCCGCCCCAGCGGGGCGATAGGCCATAGCCAGGGTCGTGAGACCCTGGATGGAGTGGTTTTAGAGATTAACGACCAGTCCCGTAGGGACGATAGTCTTTTGCCAGGGTCGTGAGACCTTGGATAGATTGGATAGATGAATAATTTGCGAAGCTCCGTAGGAGCGGCAGCCCAGCCCAGCTCAGTAAACCCCAGTAAAGAATTCCGGCAAATAGTCCTGATCAGAATCTATCCCATTGTTCTTCAATAATTTTATATATTCTGTTTCGAAAGAAACCTTCTTGTGATGCTCTTTTTGATTTTTAATATAATTTTGGACAGCTTCAAAATGGGTTTCGCTAAAGGAAAAAGTAGCTCCACCTGTTTGCCAGGCAAATTCCCGTGACAAAAATCTATTCTTATTGATCCATTTGGAAGAATTGGTTTTTACCTTTTGAACAAAAACAGCTGGGGCCATGGCAGATTTTAGCCTGGCGGCAATATGAATATGATCGGCCATGCCATTTACCCGGATCGGGACTTGGTTTAATTCTTTTATGATCCCAATGATATATTGATGGAGTCGATCTTCAAATTCAGGAAGAATTAATGCATGTCGAAATTTTACCGCACTCACATGATGAATATAGAGTTGTGAAAAGGAGTTTGGCATTGTAAGGTGTTTTCAGAGATGTAAATTAAAAATACAAATTATTGAATGATCTGTCGTCCTTACAGGACTATTTTTTCTCTGGCCCCTTATCCAGGGTCTGACAACCCTGGCAATGATGTGTCGTCCCTCCGGGACTTTTGTGAGGACAGCTGTTGGGGTTTTCTGACCTGGGCGCGTTTAATCTATACCAGGATGCGGGACTTAGGCGAGGCCAGCTACTTGGCACAACCGCCAGCCCCGCCCCAGCGGGGCGATAGCCCATAGCCAGGGTCGTGAGACCCTGGATGGAGTGGTTTTAGAGATTAACGACCAGTCCCGTAGGGACGATAGTCTTTTGCCAGGGTCGTGAGACCCTGGATGCTGATGGATGAATAATTTGCGAAGCTCCGTAGGAGCGGCAGCCCCTATTTTAAGCACGGGCCGACAATCGAGAAATCTTTCGTCCTTACAGGACTGACCCCTTCCTCTGGCTCCTTATCCAGGGTCTGACAACCCTGGCAAGGATGTGTCGTCCCTCCGGGACTTTTGTGAGGATAGCTGTTGAGGAGCAACTTGCGGTTTCGTAGGGGACCGTGCCATTTGTCAGTTTGTCTGGCCCTAACGGGGGCAAAGCATAAAAACCGTTGTACCTTACGGCTTTATAAATCAACAACATGCAAATTGACAAGAACAAACCCGTAATGGTTACCGGCGCGACGGGCTACGTAGCTGGCTGGTTGGTAAAGCGGTTATTGGCCGAAGGCATCACCGTACACGCTGCCGTACGCCATCCTGACCGACCAGAGAAAGTGGCCCACCTGGACGCTCTGGCAGCTGAGTTGCCTGGTCAGCTTAAGTATTTCCAGGCCGACCTGCTTACCGAAGGCGCTTACGCAGCAGCTATGGCCGATTGCGAAGTGGTCTTCCATACCGCATCGCCCTTCATCCTCAAATTCGACGATGCGCAACGCGACCTCGTGGATCCTGCCCTCAAGGGCACGCGCAACGTGCTGTCCTCGGTCAACGCAACGCCTTCCGTCAAGCGCGTGGTACTCACCAGCAGTTGTGCGTCTATCTACGGTGACAACATCGACCTGCAACAAACTGAAAATGGGGTGTTCACGGAAGCAGACTGGAATACCAGCTCCTCACTTACCCACCAGCCCTATTCCTACTCGAAAGTGATGGCCGAAAAAGCCGCCTGGGAGATGGCCGACGCCCAGCAACACTGGGACTTGGTGGTTGTAAATCCCTCGCTCGTCATTGGTCCCGGCATCAGCGCCGATGCGACCTCCGCCAGTTTCGACATTGCCCGCCAGATGGGGGATGGCACCATGAAGATGGGTGTGCCCGCCTTTAACATTGGCGCGGTGGATGTGCGCGACGTGGCCGAGATGCATTACCTGGCAGCCTACACACCAGCAGCACAGGGGCGCTACGTGACCTCAGCTGAAAACACCGGTTTCCTGGAGCTCGCCAGCTACCTGCTGGCCGATTACGGGGATACTTACCCGCTGCCTACCCGCCAGCTACCCAAGTGGTTGGTTTGGTTAATCGCTCCTTCGGCCGGAATGACCCGCGCCAGCGTGAGCAAGAACATCGGCCTTCCCTGGCGTGCTTCCCACGCCAAGGCAGCGCAAGCGTTGGGTATGCAATTTCGCCCCCTGGCGCCCGGCATGCGCGAAATGTTCCAGCAATTGATTGACGCCGGCCAGATTTGAAATATTTGTCTAAAATAAGTTTTTAACTTCGGACTTTTATACTTAGCCAAAAGGGGAAAAATGGAGATTACTGCGCAGCAGCTATTTGATGCTTGTAAAGAAAACGCTGGCTTGTTGGCTATTGAAGGCAACACGTCGGCAAAAATTATGGCTATTGCTCCTTTTCAAAGCTGCAAGCCGGGCGATTTGGTTTTTGCGCCCGACGCTAAAGCTTTAAGTTCGGCCATAGCGCAAGGTGCAGCAGCCGTAGTAGTGCACAAGGCCATGGCGCAAGCCGCTGCTGAGCAATCAACGGATATCGGTATCCTGCTTAGTGCCAATATCGGCTACAGCCACGCCAAAATTAAGCAGCAATACGGTGATCACAACTACGCGCGTGCAGGTTGGGACCGCATTCATGCTTCGGCCATTATCCATCCCAGTGTCAACATTCCCGTCGATACGGTCATAGGGCCAAATGTAGTGATTGAGCAAGGCGCACAGATTGGTGCTGCTTGCCACATTATGGCCAATGTGGTGATTGAACACGACGCCATCATCGGCCACCGGGTGCGTATTCATCCCAGCACCATCATCGGGTGGGAATGTATTTTGGGGGATGATTGCCTGGTTTTATCCAACACCGTCATCGGTGGAGAAGGTTTTGGCTATGCCCAAGACCAATACTTCAACCATCACCGCATCCCGCAAACGGGAAATGTGGTGATCGGCAATAAAGTCACCATTGGCGCCAATTGTACCATTGATCGCGGCACTTATGGCCCAACTACCATTGGCGACGGCTGCATTTTCGACAATCTTTGCCATGTTGCACATAATGTGACCATCGGCAACAACTGCATCGCCTTGTCTGGTTTTCTTTGTGCGGGTTCTACCGTGATCGGCAACCGTGTTGTGGCCAGCGGAGGCGCGATGATTAAAGACCACGTTAACATTTGCGACGATGTATACCTGATGCACCGAGCTGGCGTTGTCAAAGACATCAAACAAGCTGGTATGTACGCAGGCGGCCCTGTTTTGCCCATGAAGGAATATGTGGTCAGCAATGCCATTTATGGAAAACTGGGCGAACTCAGACAGCAGGTAATGGACTTAGGAAAGCGAATGAAAGAAAAATTGGGAGAGTGAAATGTATAGCTGAGCGTTATTTCACAATATATTGATGAATAACGGTCGATTAATTTAACACGAGCCAGTTACCATCTTCTAAAATTAATGGATAGGGCAATTGATGGAGCAGTTGAGAAGTTGTAGCGGAGATGAGCTCATAAGGGCCGATTTCTCACTTTTACCCCTTTACCCCTTTACCCCTTTTTACCCACCTTCCCTTCCATCCATTCCACCACGTTTAGGTACTTGAGGAACAGTTGCTCGCGGGGGGCATGCTGGTGAAGTTTAAAATCAGCTAATTGCTGGCTGAAAAAGTTAGCCGTGCTGTGGGGTAACAGCTGCAAAAGAAGGCGCAGTATCTTGTGGGTCTTGCGCTGAAGGATGGTCATTTCTGGGTTTTTGACCATCATGCGCCCGAAGGAAATCAGGCGGTAGCTCATCCGGTCAAAAGCCTTGCTTTCGTAGAGGCAGAGGAGTTCCAGGAGGCGGGCATTGCTGTCCATGTCTTTGGCCAGGATTTTTTCTCCCTGGTATAACACCGGATGCAAGTAAGCCAGGGCCTGCTCGTACGCTTGCTGCGCAAACGCTGCGGCGGCAAACTTGTAGTAGAACAACTGCAGCCGGTTATCGTCGATGAGGTCGTGGTGTTCGGTGAGTTGGTTGGCAATAACTTTGGCTTGCCGGTACGCCAGGGGGTAGTCTTTGGTAAGAAAAGAGAAATTGAGCAAGCTGAGGCTGTGGTAGATGAAGCTCACGTGCTGGCTGTTGGGATTGAACATTTCTTCGTGGGCCGCTAAAAAGGCGTTCATCTCAGTCAGGTAGCGTTGGTAATCCGCCACGTTATCCGTCAGGAAGAAAAAAACCAGGAGGTAGTAGAGGCTGCGCAGGTAGAGGTCGGGGTCTTTCAGGGGCATCGTCTCGTAGACCTGGAAGAGGGTTACCCATTCCTGGGCGTGGGTCAGTGCACCTTGAAAATCGAGTTGAATGTACCGGTACCACATGTAGGATTGGTAGCGGTTGGTCTTTTCAAAGAAGGTATCCGAAAAACGGTTGCGCTGGTGGTCGGGCTGCATATCGCGCCAGGCCTTGTTGAGGGCCATGAGTTGCTCGGGGGTGTAGGCAAAACTGTGGTCAATATAATAACCGTGAATCTGGATGTTGAGATTGACCATTTCGCTAGCCGTTTGCGTGATGCGGCTCCGGATGGTCGATTCCTCCAGCAGTCGGTCCATTTTCTTCTCCACCAGCCTTGAACGGGTAATGTGACGCGACTCAATGAGCTTTTGAAACTCAATAATCTCCAAATGCAAAATATCCTGGTGGTGCTCAATCGCCAGGCTTTTGACCCGCTCTAACAGGCGCAAGCTTTCCATGTAGAGCCCCTTGTTGTAGAGGATGCGGGCAAAGTCCAGTTGCTCGCGAATTTCGATATCAATTTGTTTGTTGATGGACGTCAGGCGCAGACTGGTAAGCAACTGTTTGAACAGGTGGCGCTTGAGGTTAGCCAGTTTACTTTTAGAGGTCTTGCCCGGTAGTTTCTCCAACAAGAGCGCTTCGTTGTATACTTCCTGCTTGTCCAGCAGGTCGAAAAGAACCAGGAATTTTCGTTCCTGATCACCCATCGTACGGTTGGCATAGAGCCGAAAATGGCGTTTTTCGGGCTTATTTAAGGATTTTATCAGTCTGAATAATGGGTCTTTATTTTTGTTAGACATGCCAGTTATGTGTCCGTAAAATATTGGTAATAAGTTGTTTGTGTTTAAAATGTTTGGTTAGGCATAACATAGAGGCGGCAACATTGGTTAGGCTACAGGCATCGTCTCCTCTAATTTTGTGGTATTCTAAAGAAAAGTACAATTGTTGCAACGATTATGCTGGAGGGAATTTTCTGCTGCGCCGTTACAATATTGCTCAAGTTAACTGCAAAAACTGCAACCACAAAATTCTAAACGAATGAAAAAGATCGAAGCTATTATCCGCCTATCCCGCTTTGAGCGCGTACGCGATGCTTTAGCTGCCATCGGGGTGAACTTCTTCACGCTGACGGAAGTAAAAGGTTTCGGTTTGCAAAAGGGAGAGAAACTGATGTATCGTGGCAGTGTCTATGATTCTGACTACATCGCCCGCTTGCGACTCGACATCTTTTGCAACACGGAAAAAGTAGACGAAATTATTGATGCCATTGTATCCGCCGGGCGGACGGGCGAAGTTGGCGACGGTAAGATTGTGGTCATGGATATCGACCACATCGTTCGCATTCGCACCTACGAAGTTGGCTCCGAAGCTATTTAAAACCACCACCTTTTCTTTTCGGCCGAGCCTGCCGATCAACGACTTTTTTCCCTAGCCGCAGACCAAATTAATCCTAACTATCATTTTTTCACAGAAAAACCAACGTATTGAAAAGCCACCTTTTGCGCTGGTAATTTTCAGTATGCTGTGCGAACAATCTACAATCTTGAACAATCATGGAACAAGGATTATTTACTGCTAATAACGTTTGGATGCTTGTGGCAACTTGCCTGGTGTTTATCATGCACCTCGGCTTTGCTACCCTCGAAGCAGGGTTCGTCCAGAAAAAGAATGTCGTCAACATTCTCTACAAGAATTCGATGATCCTTTGTATTGGTCTGTTGACCTACTGCATCGTCGGTTTCAATCTGATGTACCCAGGCGCTGACTACGCTGGAAAATTCTTTGGTTTTGCTGGTTTCGGCCTGGCTATGCCCGAAGGTGCAGCTGGTGCTATTGATTACGCCAGTGGCGGCTATACTTACTGGACGGATTTTATCTTCCAGGCGATGTTCGCTGCAACGGCGGCTACCATCGTTTCGGGTGCCGTAGCTGAGCGCATTAAGCTGAATGCTTTTCTGATTTTTGCTACGATTCTCGTTGCCTTTTCCTATCCCATCACCGGCATGTGGAAGTGGGGAGGTGGCTGGCTCAACGCGGCGGGCTTCTACGATTTTGCGGGCTCTACGCTCGTGCACGCGGTGGGTGGTTTTGCGGCCCTGGCAGCAGTATTGGTGCTGGGCCCCCGGACGGGTAAATACTTCAGCAACGGCAAGATCAAGCCCATTCCCGGGCACAGCATGCCGCTGGCCGCTATGGGCGTTTTCCTCCTGTGGTTTGGCTGGTTTGGATTCAACGGTGGCTCGGTGCTGAGTGCTGATCCCGTTTCCGTTTCGCTGGTATTTGTGACCACTTCGCTGGCCGCCGCCGCGGGTGCTATGGGGGCGTTCTTCGTTTCTTATATCATGTTCAAAACCCACGACCTCTCCATGGTCCTGAATGGTATTCTGGGTGGGCTGGTAGGGATTACCGCCGGTGCCGACCAGATGGGGCCCACCTCAGCTATTCTTATCGGTCTGATCGCAGGATCCATTATTCCATTGTCGGTTGTTTTCTTCGATAAGATCAAAATCGACGACCCCGTAGGTGCAACTTCAGTACACCTGGTTTGCGGTATCTGGGGCACCCTGGCCGTTGGTATTTTTGGTCAGATGGCCAGCCTCCAGCAGCTGTGGATTCAGTTCTACGGGGTGATGGCGGTGGGCGCTTTTACCTTCGTTTTTGCTTATTCCCTGATGTACTTGTTGAAGATAACGATCGGAGTCCGGGTGAGCGAAGAAGAAGAGATCAAAGGCCTGGATATCGGCGAACACGAGATGCAAGCTTATTCCGAAGGCGTTGAGGATTCGTCCTTCCAACTTTCTACGGTCGATTAAGCCCCAATAAAAAACCCCTGCAAGTGCGGCAACACGAACAGGGGCATTAGACAACGATAAATCGCTACCTAACTCAACTGTAATAATACAGGTTCAGGACTATTTGTTCAAGTTTTTGGTAAAAAAACTTGTCCAACGGTTCGTGAGTGGTTTATCGTTTTCAATTTTTTGAAATCCATTTTGATAAACCATTACACCAACTGTTATGAAAAAACTTGAACTAACCTTCCTGGTTATTGTATTAACCGTTTTATCGTCCGGCGCAAAGGCGCAGGACGCAGCTGAAGCACCTGGTTTTCCACCAGCAGCACCCACTAGCATACCCGCCGAAGAAGCAGAAGCGGATCCTGGTTTTACCCTGACGGGTTACGTTGATGCCTATTTCCAGGGGAACCTGATCAAAGGCAAAGACTCCGATAGCCCACTGGTTTTTCCTACCAGTTTTACGGACTTCGCCAATACGTTTGGAATCGGCAATGTCAACCTGCTGGCGAGTAAAGAATGGGGCAAGGTGAGCTTCGTAGGCCAGGTGGGCTTTGGCCCCCGGGCCGTAGCGGGTAATGGCGACAGCAACATTGACTTCTTTGGTGCCGGTGATCCGGGCTTGAATATTGCCAGTACGATCCAACAGTTGTACGTAGCGTATTCACCCAGTGATGCCGTGACGCTGACCTTGGGGAATTTTGGAACATTCGTAGGGTACGAAGTGATCGACGCCAACGTCAACACGAATTACTCGATGAGCTACCTCTTCAGCAATGGCCCTTTCTACCACACGGGTTTGAAAGCGAACTTTGCCATTGCCGAAGGTTTTGGAGCCATGGTGGGGGTGTTCAACGACACGGATAGTAAATTTGACGTCATTGAAGGCAAACACCTCGGTGGCCAGTTGAGTTTCGAAACAGGTGGCCTGGCGGCTTACCTCAATTTCCTGACCGGCAAGGAAGCCGAAGGCGATAAGCCCGACGACACCACCGACGACCTCTACGAGACCCAGGTGGACCTGACGGCTACTTATACCGTGAGCGAAACGCTCCTCCTCGGGCTGAATGCCAGCAAGTATACCACCCGTGCGGATGGCAACACCATGGGGGGCTTCTTCGGAACGGCATTGTACAGCACCATCGGCGTGACCGAAGGGTTTAATCTGGGCTTGCGGGCAGAATATTTTGTCCTGACAAATCCAGCAGAAATTGATACGGATGAGCCCAATGTGCTTAGCTTTACCGCTAGCGGTAATTTTAAAATTGGAGACCTGACGATTATTCCGGAATTTCGCTACGACACAGGAAACAATGGTTTCTTGTTTGATTCAAATCCTGGAGATACTGGCGCGGCCAGCTTCATCCTGGCGGGCGTGTACAGTTTCTAAAATAGGTGCTGGGCACTTGGTCTTGTTGTCGGTTTTTAAATTTAAATCAATGACAGCACTTCTTGTGTAGTGCCTGTGTAAGATAAGTTGAAGATTAATTTAATTTTCAACCTTTATTTGTGTCTTTTCCTATTGCAGAACTTATAAAATTTTTGACTAAAATGAGCAAGTCTAAATTAGAGTACATTTGGTTGGATGGTTACAAACCTACCCAGTCATTACGGAGCAAAACCAAGATTGTTAAAAACTTCAGCGGCAAGCTGGAGGATTGTCCCATGTGGTCTTTCGATGGTAGCTCTACCGAGCAAGCACCGGGTAACTCCTCGGATTGTCTGCTCAAGCCCGTGGCCATTTACCCGGACCCGGCCCGCCGCGACGGTTTCCTCGTGATGACGGAAGTCCTCACTGCGGATGGCAAACCACACCCGTCCAATGGTCGGGCGATGATCGACGATCAGGACGATGATTTCTGGTTCGGTTTCGAGCAGGAATATTTCCTCTGGGATCCCGCCACCAACAAGCCGTTGGGCTTTCCCGCCGATGGTTATCCTGCTCCCCAGGGACCTTACTACTGCTCTGTAGGCGCCACGAATGCCTTTGGTCGGGAGATCATCGAGGAGCACCTCGATTTGTGTATCGATGCCGGACTGAATATTGAAGGTATCAATGCCGAAGTAGCTGCCGGACAGTGGGAATTCCAGATGTTCGCCAAAGGCGCCCAGCAAGCTGGTGATCAAATTTGGGTAGGCCGTTACCTGCTCGAGCGTACCGCTGAAAAGTACGGCGTGGCCATCAACTACCACTGTAAGCCAGTACAAGGCGATTGGAACGGTTCGGGCATGCACGCCAACTTCTCCAATTCTACGCTCCGCGAGTGTGGTTCGGAAGAAGTTTACAAGCAAATTATGGAGGCTTTCCGTCCCCTCACCAAAGAACACATCGAGGTGTACGGTGCCGATAACCACCTTCGCCTGACGGGTAAACACGAAACGCAATCTATCGACCAGTTCAGCTACGGGATCTCCGATCGCGGCGCATCTATCCGTATTCCAGTGGTGACGGTAGAGAAGGGTTGGAAGGGCTACCTCGAAGATCGCCGGCCCAACTCGGCTGCCGATCCTTACAAGGTAGCAGCTCGTATCATCAAAACTGTAAAATCGGCTCTAGTTCCTGCATAGGAATTTGTATAGGTCTCACCCTGATTCAGATTGGGGTGAGCATTTTTTTGATCCGCAATACGCAAAGCACCACTGGCAGGGCCAGCGGTGCTTTGTTGTTTAATTTAACGGGTAAATTTGCCTTGTATTAGGACAAAATCATATCTTTAGGCAAAATTTAGAGAAACCCTCCGTTAAGACTCCCTTTTGCAAAAGCGGAATAACCGCATTTTTTTACCAGCTACTCGTTGTAAGTAGTACTAAGTAAGGCTATCTAAATCATTCATCCCATGACTAAAACAGTTACGCCTTCCCCTGCGTACGATCTTCTTTTTGCTCGTTTCCTTCCCACGCTGCTTGGTTGTTTTGTGGCTATTTCCTTGCTAATCCCCGGATCAGTTGTGTTGGCACAAACCTGCCCCGTGATCGGTGGCATCGATGGCCCTGACCGCTTCTGTGCGGGTTTTCCTTTTACGGTAACCGCAACGGGCTTACAAAGCTTAACGGGCCCCGAAAATGGGGAGACCGACTTCTCCATCGCCTTCGTCTATTTGCCCGCCGGATCCACTGCTGACCCCTACGTTGATGGCGTGCTTCTGGGTAATACACCCGCCGTGGATGGCGTTGCCGAGCTCTTTGAAACCGGTGCCGATCTGCCCGTCAACAACTACGCGATTTACGCTATTCTGAGTCCCGCCCCCGCGGACGTCAATTGTCGGCCCCAGCAATTGTTAGCCCTCAACCTTACGCCCTGTGACGACCTGGGCAATTTCGCCTTTCTGGATTTCGACAACAACGGCGTTTTCGCTGGCGATGATGTGCCCTTACCCCAGGTGGTGGCCCGCCTCTACGATGCCACCTCCGACGTGGAACTGTTCGACCGGGGCCCCGAAACCACCAACGCCAACGGCAATTACTGGTACGCGCTTGTTCCGCCCGGCGACTATTTCTTTCGCTTCGATGCGCCCGCCGGCTACTTGCCCGCAGCCCTGCCCGCCGTACCGGGCAACAACACCAACCGCATTGACCCCGCCGCGGGTAATGGCCCTACCAGCACACCCGACTTCACTTTCGCTGCCACTTCGGTAGACTATTCCTTCGATGCCGCTTTCGTGGGCCCCGGCACCATCGGCGGTACCGTTTGGGCCGATGATGATTTCGGCTTTGATTTTGACGAACCCGGCATCGCGGGTGTCGCCCTCAGCCTGACCTGGGACGGCCCGGACGGCGCCTGGTCGACGACCGATGATGTCACGCTGGCCAAGGTAGCCGCTACCGGTGGTGCGTTCAACTTTCCCAACCTGCCCTACGGTCATTACCGCCTGGCGGTGACTTCCGTAGCAGGAACCATTCTTCAGAACGGTTACGCGCTGGCCAGCCCGGCGGTGACCCCGGTTGAGTTTACCATTGCAGCAACTGCCACCGATTTTGCGAATGCGGAATTCATTTACCAGCCGTTGTGCCTGCCTTCCACCGGCCGCCTGCTGACCAATGACCCCCTGATCCTGTGCGGCAATGCCAATGAAGGCATCTATGCCAACCAACAAATCCGGGTAACCCTCAGCAATTTTGTGGCGCCGGCGGCTATTCCCACCGCTTATGCCTACCGGGTACTGGTGGTCAATGCGGCCGGAACTATCGTGCAGGTTCACCCCCTCAACAACCCCCAAAACGGTGCCCAGGTGACCGTCGATCTGGTAGGGCTGCCCACGGGCGCCTATACCATCCAGGGCGTGCATTACCTCACTACCGACCCTGACCTCGCCGTGCCCC
>Ga0213861_10004388_pt1 | contig 11527 bp, 8 predicted proteins | sample PICome_4_FD_160110 | JGI IMG/M metagenome (GOLD analysis project Ga0213861, IMG submission 160110) | Coastal seawater microbial communities near Pivers Island, North Carolina, United States - PICO131 | ecosystem: Environmental > Aquatic > Marine > Coastal | place: USA: North Carolina | collected...
CGATAGCAGTCCCCCATAGCGATGAAACCGTCGCCACCGGTGCTGCGGCCCAGGCGGCTTCGATCCTCGACGGACACGACCTGGCTGCGGTCCAGCAACGCTGGGGTCTTGGCGCGAGCGACATGGTCGCACCACAAGGTGGCGTCGACGTGGCCGCGATCCGCGGTGGTTACGCTGCGGCCACCGAGTAAATCGTTTTACAGGTCGGCGGCTTCTGCAGAAGTCAGTGATGCGAACTTTGGTGCTCGTTTGTCAACGAAGCTGGCAACACCTTCCTTGAAGTCAGCTCGGCGCAACGAACGTGCCATCAGCCCGTTCGTGTCCTGGAGCGAGTCAGCCATCGTCTGTTCGTAGTGTGACCAGACCTGATGTTTGATCACTGCCATCGAGGTCGATGCCACATTGTCGGCCATGTCTCGGGCATAGGCCATCACCGTGTCCATCAGTTCGTCAGCGGGAACCGTTTGATTTACGACACCGAGTTGGGCTGCCTCGTCGGAGAGGAAGACCCGCCCCGACATGAGTAGATCCATCGCAACAGCAGGTCCCACCAGTCGAGGCAGGACCCAGGACACGCCATGTTCGGCAACCAGCCCCCGTCGAGAGAACGCCGTGGTGAACTTGGCGCCTTCGGCGGCGAAGCGGATGTCAGCCATCATGGCGTGCACGAACCCCAGCCCAGCGCATGCACCATTGATGGCAGCAATTACCGGTTTGGGGATGCTGGTGGCATGGGTATGAGGGCGGGTCTCGGGATCGGTTCCGGTACCGCCAGCAGCACCAATTCCTTGCAGCATGTCCATGTCCGCGCCAGCACAAAAGCCTCGGCCAGCGCCGGTCACCACGATGACTCGAACCTCGGGATCATCGCCGGCTCGGTCGAGCGCATCGAAGTACGCCCGACCCATTTGGCCGGTCCAAGCGTTCAGCCGATCCGGTCGATTGAGCGTGATCGTGGCCACGCCATCAGCGGTTTCGTACAGGACTACATCGTCGGTGGTCATGGTTCCCCCAGGTCGCAAGTATCGCTATATGCGACAGTACGGCCCAGAGGTGATGCTGGCCTAAACCAGCTGGTGAGTTAGGGCCGGTAGTCGAGAGGCCGGGGCCCGAGATTGGTCGGCAGATTGATAAGGCGATAGGCGGTAGGAAGCCATTCGCAGATCAACCGGCGAGTGTCGCGGGGATCGACCATTTCTTCGAGTTCGAATCGGTTGAGTGGCCCAACTGGCCCACGAGCGCTTTCGATCCGAGCGTTGAGTTCGGCTCGAAGCGCGGCGGGGTCGTCGGATTCGGCAAGCTGGCGTTTGTAGGCCGCCTCGATGCCGCCCTCGGGTGGAATGCCACCAGTGTCGGCGGCGGGCCAGGCGACCCGCATGGTCGCGTTTGATCGGGGAGTCGCATAGTTGTTGCCGGCCACACCGAAACTGCGGCGCATGAGAACACTGAACATCGGCACCTTGGACTGGGCCGCGGCAACCATCCATGTAGCCCCCTTGCGGATGGTGCTGTTGATCTCGTGTTCGATGCCCACGGCAAAACCTGGGTTGTCGACCAGGTTCAGCACCGGTACATGAAACAGATCACACAGGTCGAGATGGCGGGTCAGCTTGTCGCACCCGTCAGCGGTGAGTGCGCCACCGTTGATATGACGGCTGTCAGAAGCCACGATGCCCACGGGGTGGCCGTTGAACCGTGCGAACCCCACCACCTGGTCGCTGCCCCACAAGGCGCCGATCTCGAAGAATGAATCCTTGTCGGCGAGCAACGCAATCGCCCGACGGATGTCGAAGGTGGTCGTGCGGTTGCGGGGAACGATGGTGAAGAGTTCCTCGTCTCGACGATCAGCGGGGTCTGCCGTCGTCGGCGCAAGAACCGTGGGTGAGTGGTACACGCTGGTTGGCAGGTAGGACAGGAAACGTCGGGTCATCGCCACCGCTTCTTCTTCGGATTCGGCCAAGTTGTCGACCGACCCATTACGACAGTGGATGCGCCAATCGCCGAGATCTTCTTTGGTGACTTCGTATCCCATTGCATGACTCACGACCGGCGGGCCGGCAACAAACAGTTGGGCGGTGTCGCGCACCATTACCGAGAAGTGTCCGAGTACGGCTTTGGCTGCGCCCAGGCCAACCACGCTGCCGAGCAACATGTTCACGACGGGGACGGTGGCGAGCTGTTTGGCGTACATCGAGCTACCCAGGTGCCCTGGCAAGAACGAGCCGCCACCGCCGGAGACACGCGGTCGTCCGGCCTTGATCGCGCCGCTGCTCTCTTTGGCTGCGCTGTCGCCGGTCTCCTTCTGCTTCGGGACCATGCTGGCCACGCTGCCGCCACCGCTCGACCCATCAAGCAGGCGTATTGATGGCATCTGCAGTTCGATCGAGAGCCGATCCAGGTAGGTGCTCTTGGCGCCGATAGCGCCATCGCTGTGGCCGCCACGAGAGGTGAAGTCATCGGCACACACGATGGTGGGGCGTTCGTCAATCAAGCCGTGCCCGCCGACCATGTTGGCGGGCGTGAACGCATCGATGTCGCCGTATTCGTTGTAGGACGCGAACCCTGCGATGCTCCCGACCTCTCGGAACGACCCATCGTCGAGCAATAGGTCAATGCGTTCTCGGCATGTCAGCTTGTTGCGGTTTCGCTGGCGCACAACACCTGGATCTGACGAACCGGGCGAAAGGCGTTCATGGGCGAGACGTTCGAGTGTCGCGACCTCGTCGAGCATCGGGCCCCACGTGTTTTCGCCGCTAGGGGCCTGGGCAGGTGCACCGTCTTCACTCGGGGTAATCACGGCCAGGACATCACCGGCCGTGACAGGGTCACCCTGTTGCAACTCGCCGAGTTGGGAAACCACACCGGAGCACGGTGCTGTGACCAATGTTTCCATCTTCATTGCCGTCACGACCAGCAGTGTGTCACCAACCGTGACAGCATCACCGACGTCGACGAGTACCTCGATCACCGCACCAACGAGTGGCGATTCGACAGCTTGTTCACCTGGCTCGATTGGCAACGACCGGGTAGGTGCGCTCGGTCCCGAGTCGGCAGTCGACGCGGGTTGGCTCGTTGTCTGTGCTGCGAGCATCGCAAGCATGGGGCCGCTGGGTGCCGGAGCGCTGGCAAGGCCAGGTTCATTGGTCAGCAGGCTGGTGCGAGCGTCGCCAGAGCGCACGGCATCATGGGCCAGGATCGCGTCGAGTTGGCCGAGATTTGTACTCACCCCAGCAATGTGAAATCGCTGCACTGCCCGGCGAGCATGATCTACTGCGGCGTCGAATGTCCCGCTTGGGGTCGACACGATCACCTTGGCCATCAGGGGATCGAACTGCGGAGGCGGAGTCCAACCGGCATAGCCGCTGCCATCGACGCGCACGCCCGGACCCGACGGTTCCCGGTAGCCGGTGATCGTGCCTGTTCCTGTAGCTACAACTCGAGCCTGCAGCGACCATCCGCGTGGTTCGCCGATGGCGTCCTGATCGCCCATGTTCAGCGCTTCGAGCGTTTCGCCCATGGCGACACGAAACTGGGTCTGTACTAGGTCGACGCCCATGATCTGTTCGGTAATCGTGTGCTCGACCTGGATTCGTGGATTGCATTCGATGAAGAAGTACTCACCGGTGCTTGGTTCCACCAAAAACTCAACGGTGCCAGCATTGCGATAGTCCGCCCCCGAAACCAGTGTGATGGCATCGGCGAGAATTCTGGACCGCAGCTCAGGTTTGAGATTGGGCGCGGGCGCAACTTCGACGACCTTCTGGTTACGAATCTGGATCGAGCAGTCACGTTCGAAGAAATGAACCACGTGGCCGGTGTTGTCGGCCATGACCTGGACCTCGATATGTCGTGGATCAACGACCAAACGTTCGAGGAATACCGACCCGTCACCAAAGGACCCCAGGGCTTCGCTTTGGCAGCGTTCGAATGCGGCCGGCAATTCGTCGGCAGTTGTGACCGCTCGTATGCCGCGACCGCCACCTCCCGCAGCCGCCTTGAGCATGATTGGGTAACCGATGGCTTCGGCTGCGGTGACCGCATCGTCGGCCGTCGAGACCGCTGCCGCAGTACCCGGCACGATCGGGATGTCGAGCCGAGTTGCCAACTCGCGGGCATGAACCTTGTTGCCGAAGAGTTCGAGGGCCTCAGGCGACGGGCCAATAAACGTCATACCAGCCTGGGCGCAGCGTCGAGCAAACTCGGCGTTCTCTGCAAGGAAGCCATAACCGGGATGGACCGCGTCGCAACCAGAATCCACCCCCGCCTGGACAACCGCATCAATATCGAGGTACGCAGCGACCGGATCTGATGATGGCGGCAGCGTGCTGTGGCTCGTTCCTGCCGTGGTGTGAAGCGCAGCAGCGTCAGCCGCTGGCGCGATGGTCACCGCCTCGATCCCCAATGCTGCAGCAGCGTGAGCGATACGTATCGCGATCTCGCCGCGGTTAGCTATTAGAACTCGTTGCATGTCATGCCCCTAAAGATGTGCTCGGGTAACGATTGCCGTCCGAACGGTGTTCATCCAAACTCGCCGTGGCTAACGTCACCCGATGCGCAAGTTCTTGATCGATACCGACACCGCGAGCGACGATGCAGTGGCCATGTGTATGGCCTTACGACATCCCGACATCGATGTGGTTGGTTTCACCGTGGTTGCTGGAAATGTGCCGCTGGATCAGGCAGTGCAGAACGCGTTGTACACCGTCGAGTTATGCGGCGCCACTACGCCGGTCTATGCAGGAGCGTCAGAGCCGCTCGCACGCGATCTCGAGACGGCGCAGAACGTGCACGGTCAGGATGGCATGGGCGATATCGGCCTCGACCTGCAGGGGCGAACGCCAGCAGAGGGGTGGGCGCCGCAGTTCATCGTGGACACCATCCGTGCCTATCCAGGTGAGATTACCCTCGTGGCCATCGGTCCACTTACGAACGTCGCGATAGCGCTGTTGTGGGCACCGGACATCGCCGAGAAGGTTGACCGAGTCGTGATCATGGGAGGCACCGGCGAACACGGACCCGGCAATGTTTCACCGACGGCAGAGTTTAACTTCTGGGTGGATCCCGAGGCAGTCCGGGTCGTTTTGCGATCAGGTATGCCGGTCGAACTTGTTGGGTGGGACATCTCGACGACGTCTGCAGTGGTGACCGAACAACGACGCGACGAGTTGCGAGCATTACAGAGCGAACTGGCCGACTTCAGCATGGATATCCAAGCGACTCTCCAGGCGTATGCCTTCGAGGAGACTCGTCTCGACGGCCCCGACTTCCCAGATCCCATTGCCGTTGCGCACGCGATCGATCCGGCGCCTGCGACCAGCGAATTCCTCGGTGTCGACATTGCGATCGGGCCCGATCCCATGCGTGGCACCCTGATCGTGGATCACTACGGCTTTGCCCAAATGAAACCGAATGCAACGATCGTGACCCACTATCCCGAAGACACATTCTTCGCGATGTTGCATGATTTGCTCGGTTAATCGAAGAGCTGGGCTTTCATTGCCTCGGCCTGGGGGCTGAGCTCAGCTGAAGCATGGTTTACTGCGGACTCGGTCGCTGGGTCACCAGCGATGCGGGTATGCCACATGCGTCGTGGTTCGTCCATCTTCCATGGCACGCCCCGATGCATGATGCAGCGGTTGTCCCACAGGACAGCTTCGCCTTCGGTCCATTGGTGCTGATAGGTACGTGGTGGTTGAGCAGCGGCGGCGTTGATGCGATCGATCAACTCGGTCGACTCGGATTCGCTCATGCCAATAATATTGTGGGCATGGCGCCCAAGCAGCAGGTTTGTGCGGCCAGTGACGGGGTGGACCTTGGTTAGAGGTCGCAGCGACACGTCCATGTCGTGGTAGCCGTACATGCCATAGGTGCCGTCGTCCTTCAGTGTCGGCAGCAGGTTGGAGCGACCCATGCTGTAGTACAAGGAGTGGTAGGCATGTTTGCCTTCGAGGAGTTGTTTGGTCTCGTCGTCGAGTACGTCGTAGGCAGCCCGGGCATCGGTCCACGCGGTGTCACCGCCGCCTTCGGGCACGATCTCGGCGGTGAATACGGCCCCTTTGGCCTGCACCGGCATGTAGGTGCTGTCAAAATGCCAGGCCTGGTTGCCCTTGAGTGATTTGACCAGATCGTCGTCATCGGCTGAATGAACCATGCCGTCGCTGGTGATGTTGGAAATCGCGGCGGCACTGAACTCAAGTTCACCGAACCGACGGGCAAACGTGTCTTGTTCGTCCTTGGACAGAAACTGGTCGGGAAAGATCAATAACCCGAACGTGATCCACGCGTCGTAAATCGTAGTGAACGTGTCTTCGTCGAGTTCACGAACATCAACGCCACGCACCCAAGCACCGAATGTGGTGTCTTTGATTGGCTCGACCTGCACTGCTGTTTCCATAAAAACCATCCCTGCCCGACATTAGTCAGGAACGGGCCGAGGTGGAAAGGCGATGCAAAAGATGAAGTTGGTTACAGCGGCAGGCTGGCTGCGAAACGTTCGATGACCACAAGCGCTTCACCGCCGGTAACGATGAATGCAGCAAATGTCCCGCAAGATACAACCAGCGCCAGAAACTGAGCTTTGGACATACCGTCAGTATGAACAACGAGTAGCTCCGCTCACAGTGAGTGGTCGTATTTGAGTCAGACGGCTTAGGCAAATGTCCTATCGATGTACACCTGTGGGTACAGGTGGGTTGGCGACTCGGGCCGGCTAGCTCGGCGGTTCGGTAACGACGATGCCACTTTCGACCAGTTCGCTGATTTCGCTGGGGCTGAAACCTGCGGCATGCAAGGTTTGCTGATTGTGTTGACCCAGCGTGGGCGCAGGTCCGAGGTCCAGTAGTGGGGTGGCCGACAGCCCAATGGGCGTGACCGGGGTGGTGAAAGGGCCGATCTCGGGTTGGTCGACCGTTGCCCAAGCATTGCGGGATTGCAGGTGTGAATCGCTGGCCAGGTCGGGAGCCTTGGCCACCTTGGCAGCGGGAACCCCAGCGGCTTGCAGCGCAACAGCAAGTTGGTCTGCGTCTTGTTCGGCCGCGACTGCGGTGAAGGCGCAATCGAACTGGTCATGGTCTGATGCCAATGACAGGTCGAGTTCGAAGAGCTCGAAAAGAGCGCTGAGCATTCTTTCGTCGAGCACAGAGAGAGCAATCCAGTTGTCGTCGCCCGTACACCGGTAGACGCCCTGAAAGAGATAGCGGGGATCGCGGTTGCCGCAGGGCTGAAACGGTCCATCAACCTGTGCTTCAACGACCCGGTCACCAACCGCGGCCACGGTGGATTCGAACTGTGCAGCCTCGATCGTTACACCACCCAGCCCGTGTGCGAGCCCAGCCCAGAGATGCATGAGTACGGCCGACGCCGCATGGAGGCCAGCAATCGGGTCGGGCCAAGCAATCCCACCCTTCCACGGCGTTTGGTCGTGATAACCAATCAAGGCCGACAGCCCAGCGTGAGAGTCGACCGAGGATCCATACGCCAGCCAATGTTCGGCCGGGCCGCTGCGGCCGTAACCCGGCATCGTCAGATAGATCAGATCGGGGTTGAGCGCATGCAGCGACTCTTCGTCGAACCCGAGCTGTGGCATGACCCGCGAGCTGAAGTTCTCGAGCAGAACATGAAAGTGCGGCACCAGCCTGGCAAGGGTTGCCTGGCCAGTCTCGGTTTGCAGGTCAAGTGCCAGTGACTGTTTACCAAGTGCGTACTTGACGAAATGGGTGTTGCGGTTCCACTGCCGTTCGCCGGGATCATCGTTCGGGAAGAACCGGGTTGCTTCGACCATGGACGGGGGCACGGTCTTGGGGCCTCGATGCCATGGGGCTTCGACCCACACAACTTCGGCACCAAGGTCTCGAAGGATGCGACCGCAGAGCGGGCCAGCCCACACCCTGGCCAGATCCAAGATTCGAAGGCCAGCGAGCGGCCCACCCTGAACATCGCCTGGTTGCCACGCGCCTGGACCAGGGTTCTGTCGATGGGTGAAGGTGAATGGCGGGCCAGGTGCCCGAACCGACGCATCAGACTCGAGTGGCCGAAAGAATGCCCGGTCGATGAGTTGGGGGTCATCCACAAGCTCAAGCGGGTTCAGAAGCGGCGCGGCAGGTATCCGCATCGCCTGGAACAGGTCGACGACTTCGGCCACGGAGCGGCTGCTCAGCCATTCCGTGAGCGGCTCGTCGAGCAGCTGAGGGTGACTCTGGAAGTCCATGGTCGAATCGATGTCGGGATGGTCAAGCAGATGGAGCAGGCCGGTAACAGCCAGTAGTCCCTCGACCTGTTGCTGGGTCACGCCGACGATCGAAATCCAGCCATCGCTGCACGGGTAGGGGCCGTTCGGCTGACCCTGTCCGGTGTAACGGTTGCCCATGCGGCAGAACACGTCGCCGGTCATGAACCACCGCAGCAGAGTGACCTGGTGCAGCGCCACCATGACCTGTACATGGCTGATCTCGACTGTCTGACCATGACCAAGACGAGGCCGGGCCACGATCGCTGCCATGGCGCCGACGAAGCCGTACAACCCCGACGCAACGCTGGGCTGATCTGGCGGCCCACGTAGCGGTTCGCGCTTGGGATCGCCATAGAGATACGCATGGCCACCTGCCGCGTAGTCGACCAAGTCGGTGCCCTTCCAGTGCGATCGGGTGCCGTGCATCCCGAACGGGCTGATCTGGACTCGCACGAGATGCGACTGGTCGTCGAGCAGGAGCGGCGCTAGCGGAAGTGGAGCGGAACTCTCGATGAGCACATCAACGTTGGCAAAGTCGACCTCGGTCAGAGTTGCGGGCTGGGTGTCTGCCAATAGGTAGGCCTGTTGGTGATCGCTGAGTTGACTGTGCCCAACTGTGAGTACGTGGGCACCGCCATCAGCGAACATCTTGGCGCAGTAGGCGCCGGCCATCGAGCCAGCAACAGCGACAACGGTGAGGCCCTGGAGTGGCATCATCTCAGCGAACCTCGGCTGCCTGGCGGGTATTCGCGGTGACAAGCACGTAGACACCCATAATGATGAGAACGCCGCCCGTCAGTTCGACGATGCCCAGTCGTTCGTCTCGAATCAACCAGCCGAAGAACACACCAAAGAGCGGAATGAGATAGGCAGTTGATGCCGCTTGGGTTGGTGTTGCCTTGCGGACAACGGTCGCGAGCAGGGCGAACGTGACCGCATTTGCTGGTATTGCGGCATAGAGCAACGGCGCGAAGAGGCCTATCGTCCATTCGGTATCCGACGTGCCTTCGACTACCAGCGCGAACGGAATCAGGCACATCGCGGACATATACAGCTGGACCCCGACCAACATGATTGGACTGACGTTCGTCATGTCTTGCCACTTCATGTAGACGTTGCCAAACGCCCATGCGATAGCCGAGACGATCAGGCTGACAATGCCGATCGTCCCCGAGCCTCCGCCCAGTGATGGCGATGCGAGGACTAGCGTGCCAGCGAAGCCGACGGCGAGACCAAGTCCAGCCAGCCGGGAGATCTGAGTCTTCATCAGTACTAGGGCAAGCACTGCGGTGAACATGGGCATGGTGCTCGCTACCAGGGAGGCAACGCCTGCAGTCACCCGGCTCACACCGAAGACCAACAGGCCGCTCGATACGGTGGTGATGCTGAGTGAGACCATGAAGATATTGAAGAGGTCACGACGGCTGGTCGGAAAGCGCTCACCACGGAGGAAGGCAAAACCGAGCAGGAACGTGCCGCCGATCACCGTGCGCATGCCAGCGATGAGCAATGGAGTGGAGTGATCGAGCGCGAATTTGAGCGCGGTGAAGTTGCCGCCGATCAGTACGGCAACCAAGACAACAACTGCCAGGACGGCTTTGGAGCTCATGAGTGAGCCCTAGGGCTGAGGTCCCCAAGGAGCCGGGTTTAACAGCTGAATTTCTTGGGAGCCAATGTGGGGTCGCAGCTGCACGGCAAACTTCATAAAGTCCTCGTCGGCGAACAGGCGAGTCCAGAACGCTCGTCGGTCGGCGTCGTCATCGAACTTCCACATATGGACGAGTTGGTGGAGCCGACCGGTGTCCGACGTGAAGTAGCCAACCAGGTTGTCGCTATAACCGCCACTGGCGAGCGCTGGCCACCCCTCTTCTGCATACAGTTGGATGACTTCGGGCATCTGCCCAACGATGACGTCGTAGGTGCGCTTTTCATAAATGGCCATGGCGCGAACCTACTTGGCGTTCCGGTGCGCAAGCTCATCGAACTAGTCTCAGTCACATGGCGATCTACGACCGGCACGAATGGCTAGCGGGCCGAGTCGAATCGGCGATCGATCCTGACCGGCCGATTATCGATCCTCATCATCATTTGTGGGACCGCGACGACAGTAGGTACCTGGCACAGGAGCTTCGTACCGATGCTCGGTCGTCGCACAACGTGACCCACACGGTGTTCGTCGAGTGCAGCGCGGCCTATGACCCGTTGATTTGTGGCCCGGTAGCCGACGTCACAATGGCGCCGGTCGGCGAGACCCGTTTTGTGGCTGAGCAGGCAGCCGAGTCACTTCGGCTGGGAGGGCCCGAGATCGCTGGCATCGTCGGACATGTCGACCTGACCATGGGTGAGCGGGTTGGCGAAGTTCTCGCGGAACACGATGCTCGTGGTGCGGGCTTGTTTCGAGGCGTGCGCCATGGCACAAATTGGAGCCCCCACGCCGACATCAAGAATGGTCATCACCAACCCGGGCCTTACCTGCTCGCCAACCCCGACTTCCGGGCTGGAGTGGCCACGCTTGGCGACGCTGGCTACTCCTTTGATGCCTGGTTGTATTTTGATCAGATGCAAGAGCTTGCGGAGTTGGCGATGGCGATCCCGCAGTGTCAGATCGTGCTTGACCACCTCGGTGGTCCTCTTGGTATTGGGCCGCACGCATCGCAGCGAGCCGAGATGCTAACGACGTGGCGTCGCGGTATCGAAGCGGTTGCGGCCTGTCCGAACGCGGCCCTCAAGGTCGGCGGGCTTGGCATGGAGCACTACTTCGGCACGCCGTGGGCCGATCAACCGAGACCCCCATCGTCAGACGAGGTCGCTGCCTATTGGAATGACATGGTGCACTTCGCGATCGATACCTTTGGGCCCCCGCGGTGCATGTTTGAGTCAAACTTTCCCGTGGATCGACAGACACTCCCGTACACCGTGGTGTGGAACGTGTTCGAAATCCTCGCCGAGCGGTATACCCCAGCCGAACAACACGATCTGTTCTGGGCGACTGCTAACCGGGTGTATCGGCTTGGCGCTCGGCCAGGAGCTCAGCCGGTCTGAGTTCGTCGATTGCCATAGTCGGCGGGGTGGTGCGATGGACCGCCCGAAACATGAGGTGTACGCCAACTGGCAAGGTCAGAATCATCGCTACAGAAGCAACCGTAAGCAGTGCCGTCCCTGCCGCACCTAACGAAAGACCTGCGCCTACTGCGGCGACAAGAAAGGCGACTGGACTGGCCTTACCCGCTGCATGAAAGCGGGCATAGGGCGTGGAGAACTTGTGGAGACCTACTGCGGCAAGCACGGCGATAAGCCCAC
>Ga0213861_10004390_pt1 | contig 11525 bp, 9 predicted proteins | sample PICome_4_FD_160110 | JGI IMG/M metagenome (GOLD analysis project Ga0213861, IMG submission 160110) | Coastal seawater microbial communities near Pivers Island, North Carolina, United States - PICO131 | ecosystem: Environmental > Aquatic > Marine > Coastal | place: USA: North Carolina | collected...
TGGCGGCGCGGTTCGATTCGTCATCGAGGCGCCCGATGCGGCGATGGCCGCAAAGATGGAGCCCCAGCGCGCGGCGGCTGAGGCGGCGGTCAAGGCCTTGGCGGGTGTTGCGTCGGTATCGGTTGTCTTGACGGCCCATGGCCCTGCTGCGCCAAAGCCTGCGCCGCCGAGCCTGAAGATTGGCGGCCATCCGACACCGCAGGCAGGCCCGACCCGCCCTTCCGGTGTCGACCGCATTCTGGCGATTGGCTCTGGCAAGGGGGGCGTTGGCAAATCCACCGTCTCGTCAAACCTTGCCGTGGCGCTGGCCCGTGAAGGCCGCCGTGTGGGTCTGCTTGATGCCGATATCTATGGCCCGAGCCAGCCGCGTATGATGGGGGTCAGTAAACGGCCCGCCTCTCCCGACGGCAAAACAATCATTCCGCTGCACGCGCACGGCGTCACAATGATGTCGATCGGTCTGATGATGGACCCTGACAAGGCGATTGTCTGGCGCGGTCCGATGCTGATGGGTGCGTTGCAGCAGATGCTCGGGCAGGTCGAATGGGGCGAGTTGGACGTGCTGATCGTTGATTTGCCGCCGGGCACGGGCGATGTGCAGCTTACGCTGTGTCAAAAGACCGAACTGACAGGGGCGATAGTTGTCTCGACACCGCAGGATGTGGCGCTCTTGGACGCCCGCAAGGCGGTGGATATGTTCAATACGCTCAATACCCCTGTGCTCGGCATGATCGAGAATATGTCGACCTTTGTCTGCCCTGAATGCGGTCACGAGGCCCATATCTTTGGCCATGGCGGCGTGAAGGCCGATGCAGAGCGTTTGGGGATTCCCTTCCTTGGGGCTTTGCCGATTGATCTGGATACGCGGCTGGCTGGCGATGCCGGCACCCCGATTGCGGCGGGCGAAGGGCCGATGGCGGATGCTTACCGCGCGCTGGCACGGCGTTTCATCGACGGTGGCATGGCGTAAATGGAGATCCGGCTGGCGACACCTGCGGATGCGAACGGTATCTGGGCGCTATTGCGGCCCGTGTTTCGCGCGGGCGAGACCTATGCGATTGATCCTGAGGTCAGTCGCGAGGACGCCTTGGTCTATTGGATGGACCTGCCTGCCGCGACTTATGTCGTGGAGCAGGCAGGGGCCATTGTCGGCACTTACTATATAAAGACGAACCAACAGGGCGGCGGCGCGCATGTGTGCAACTGCGGCTATATCGTGGGCGAGGCTGCGCGCGGGCAGGGGCTGGCAGCGAAGATGTGCGTGGCAAGTCAAGATCAGGCGCGTGCGCTGGGATACCGCGCGATGCAATTCAACTTTGTGCTGGCCAGCAATGTGGGGGCGGTGCGGCTCTGGCATAAGCTTGGCTATCAAACCGTGGGCTTGATCCCGCGCGCATTTAATCACCCGTCACTGGGGCTGGTGGATGCGCATGTCATGTATCTGTGGCTGGACGCGGCCCAAGACTAACACTTCTGGGATTTTATGGAATCTGTGGGACAGTTTGGGAATCACTGGGCCGATTCTGGCCGATTTCATGGGAATTGCGTCGATACTAGGCTTGTGAAAACAAATGTTCCTGTTATGTCCTGATTTGAGCCGCCCTGTGGATAACTTTTTTGGGAATTTATGGCACTTTTGTAAAATCTGCATAATAGCACCATATATTGTGGCCATTTTCACCTGCTACACAGGATTTTCCGCGTCCCGCTTGTGGATAACACCAGATGTCATCGGATAAGTCGGTGGAAAAAACCATGTAGTCCCATGAATTCCCAAAAAGTTGTTGCCAGACCCAATTTCATGGGTCATGAAGGTTGCACGGTAACGACGAGAACATGACAACAAGGGGCGACAAAGAACCCCACGGCAAAAGCAGGTTTCATACAGGCCTTGTCATTACCGAACAAAGAGATCCGGCGCGCGAGCGAGCAGACATCCCCCCAGGTGGCGCGCGCAGCTGGACATACCCGGCAACGGGAAGATGGCGGCGGATTGAGTAGTGGCAGCTAACTCAATCCGCCGTTTTCAGTTAAAAAGCCCGGTTTTCGGGCAGGCAGGTTTAGAAGGGTTAACGGGACTGTGGTTCTGAGTTTTACAGGCGAACACACCCAAAAGGTGGACGGTAAGGGGCGTATGTCGATCCCTGCCGATTTTCGTCGTGTACTCGAAGCCCAAGACCCCGAGTGGACCGAAGGTCTGAACCCGCGCATGTATTTGCTCTATGGTGAGCACCTCAAAAAAGAATTGCACGTCTATACGGTTGCAGAGTTCGGCAAGCTGGTTGATCAGATCAACGCGATGCCAAAAGGCTCTCCCGCAAAAAAGAAGCTGTCCCACCTTTATATCGGTCAATCCATGAAGATGGAGATCGACAAGGATGGCCGCACGGTTATGCCAATCCGCCAGCGCGAAAAGCTGGGCCTGAAGGATGGCGAATTGTATTTCCGCGGCGTGGGCGACCACTTCGAGATTTGGAAAGCCGAGACATTCAACGAGACCGTGGCCGAGGATATGACAGCCTGGCTTGACGAGATGCCCGAAGACTTTGATCCGCTCTCGCTTTTGGGCGAAGGCTAGGAGGACCCGATGTCAGCTGCCACTGAAACATCCCCACACATTCCAGTTCTGATCCGCCCGCTTATTGCGGCGGTGTCCCCTGTCACGGGCGTTTGGCTCGATGGCACCTTCGGCAATGGCGGCTATACCCGCGCGCTGCTGGCCGCCGGGGCCGATAAGGTGATTGCGGTTGACCGCGACCCCGTTGTTTTCGAGATGGCCGCCGAATGGATCGGTTCGTTCGGTGATCGGATCGAGACCGTGCAGGGCGAATTTTCCAAGCTGGATCAATATGCAAGCGACCTTGACGGCGTTGTGCTTGATCTGGGGGTGTCCTCCATGCAGTTGGATATTGCCGAGCGCGGCTTTTCCTTCATGCGCGACGGGCCGCTGGATATGCGCATGTCGCAATCGGGGCGGTCTGCTGCGGATATCTGCAACGAGGCCGACGAGGCAGAGATTGCGTCGATTATCTATCTTTACGGCGAAGAGCGCGCCTCGCGCCGCATTGCGAAAGCGATTGTCGCGAACCGCCCGCTGACCACGACCCTGCAGCTCGCGTCGATTGTTGCGGGCTGTTTGCCGCGTGCCAAGCCGAACCAGAGCCACCCCGCGACCCGCACCTTCCAAGCGCTGCGGATTGCAGTGAACAATGAATATGGCGAATTGGCCGAAGGCCTGATGGCGGCAGAACGCGCGCTCAAGCCCGGTGGCCAATTGGCGGTTGTGACCTTCCATTCGGTCGAGGACCGCATGGTCAAACGCTTCCTTCAGGCCCGCTCGGGCGGGATGGCCAATGCCAACCGCTATGCGCCCGAAGTCGAGCAAGAGGTTGCGGCGTTTCGGGTTGAAAAGCGCAAGGCGATTGGCCCCGACGATCAGGAACTCAACGAGAATCCACGCTCGCGCTCTGCAAAGCTGCGCGTCGCGATCCGCACGGATGCTCCTGCGATGGCGATTGATCCCGCCAAATTGGGCATGCCGATGATGAATAAAGGGAGCAGATAGATGCGCAGCATTCTTTTTGTTTTGGCAGGCCTGATGGTGATGGGCCTCGCGTTTTGGTCCTATCAGGAAAACTACAAGACCCGCGACGCAATTTCCGAGGTGCGCCAGCTTCATGCGCAAATCGGGCAGAACCACGAGCGTTTGGGCATGTTGCGTGCAGAGTGGGCCTATTTGAACCGCCCCGACCGCCTCTCTGATCTGGCCGAGTTGAATTTCGAGCGGCTGGGTCTCTTGCCGCTGATGCCCGACGCTTTTGGGCGGGTGGACCAGATCATTTATCCGATCCCAGACCTTTTGCCGATTATTGTGCCCATCGAGGTGGGCAGTGATCCCGTGACCGAAGGGGAGGAAGCCCTATGATCCGCACGCCGCTCCGCCCGCTCGCCCGCATTCTCAAAGCCCGTGAAAAGGGTGAAAACCCCGACGCGATCGAGGCCGAAAACATCCGCTTGCGCCGCGAAGACCTGCGCGACAAATCGCGATTGCGCGCCGAGGGGCGTTTGATCGTCATGGGGGCGATGTTTGCCTTGGCCTACGGGGCCATCGGCATTCGCATGGGCGCTTTGGCAGGGACCGCCCCCGAAGAACCGCAATCCGCCTCTATCGGCAGCCCGATCATTGGCCAGCGCGCCGATATCACCGACCGCAACGGACGGCTTTTGGCCACCAATCTTGATACACATTCGCTATATGCACACCCCAAAGACATGGTTGATCCCGCCCGCTGCGCGCGTGAACTGGCGGCAATCTTTCCCGAGTTGAAAGAAGAGCAACTTCTGAAGGACTTCACGGGGTCGCGCAAATTCGTATGGATTCGCAGGCAGTTAAGCCCCGAGCAGATGCAGCAGGTCCACGATATCGGCAGCCCCGGTCTGGTGTTTGGTCCGCGCGAGATGCGGCTTTATCCCAATGGCGCGATTGCGGCGCATATCTTGGGCGGGGCATCCTACGGGCGCGAGGGCGTGGCCAGCGCCGAAGTGATCGGCGTCGCCGGCATCGAGCGCAAATTTGATGACTACTTGCGTGATCCGGCCAATGAAGGCGCACCGCTGGAACTGTCGATTGACCTGACCGTGCAGGCCGCCGCCGAAGAGGTGCTCGCGGGGGGCATGTCGATCATGAACGCCAAAGGTGCGGCCTCGGTTTTGATGGATGTGCATACGGGCGAAATTATCTCGATGGTCTCTCTGCCGGATTTCGATCCTAACAACCGCCCGCAAGTCCTGCTGACCGGTGACCAGTCCGACAGCCCGCTGTTTAACCGCGCCGTGCAGGGGGTTTACGAGCTTGGCTCGACCTTCAAGATTTTCGCGGTGGCGCAAGCGATGGAATTGGGCCTCGTTCTTGCCGACACGTTGATCAATACCAAAGGCCCGCTGCAATGGGGCAAGTTCCGCATTCGCGACTTCCACGATTACGGTGCCGAGCTGTCGACGACGGATGTGATTGTGCAGTCGTCCAACATTGGCACGGCCCGCATCGCGATGCAGATCGGGGCCGAGCGTCAGCAGGATTTCTTGCGCGGTCTCGGCTTTATGGAACCAACGCCTGTTGAGCTGCAAGAGGCCCCCTCCGGTGCGCCGCTTCTGCCCAAAAACTGGTCCGAATTGTCAACCATGACAATCTCTTACGGTCACGGCCTGTCGTCTTCGCCGCTGCATTTGGCGACCGCCTATTCGTCGCTTCTCAATGGCGGCACACGGGTTTATCCGACGCTCTTGAAGCGGGATCTCGTCCAAAGCGGCCCGCGCGTAGTGCGCGAGGATATCTCCCAGAGCGCGCGCGATATGCTGCGTCAGGTTGTTGTGCGCGGCACGGCCTCTTTTGGCGAGGTCGAGGGCTATGAAGTGGGTGGCAAGACAGGCACCGCCGACAAGCCCAAAGAAAACGGTGGCGGCTATTATAAAGATAAGGTCATTTCGACCTTCGCCTCGGTCTTTCCGGCCAATGACCCGCAATATGTGCTGGTTGTCACCTTTGACGAGCCTTCGGAGAACTCAAGCGATACACCGCGCCGCACCGCAGGCTGGACGGCTGTGCCTGTGGCGGCAGAGATCATCCGCCGCGTCGCACCGCTTCTTGGGTTGCGACCACAAGTGGACAGTCTGGAGCCGATCGGTGTAACACTCACCTCAAACTGAGTGAGTGGGTGACATGGGCCAACAGACCAAAACATTAACCGAGCTAGGCTTGACCGCAGCAGGGGGCCGCGAGGCGAATATTTCAGGGCTCACGGTTGATAGCCGCGCGGTGGCAGAGGGCATGCTCTTTGCGGCCCTTCCCGGCGTCAAGGTGCACGGGGCTGCGTTTATCGACACTGCGCTGGCCCAAGGCGCAGCGGCGATTCTGACGGATGCAACAGGTGCCGCATTGGCCGCCGATGCGCTGGCAGCCTCGCCGGTTGCCGTGATCGTCGCCCAAGACCCGCGTCAAACACTGGCCCAAACCGCAAGCCTGTGGTTTGGCGCGCATCCGCGCACGGTTGTGGCTGTGACCGGCACCAATGGGAAAACCTCCGTGAGCACCTTCGCCCGCCAGATTTGGGAGGAGATGCAGATCCCAGGCGTGAACCTTGGCACCACTGGGGTCGAGGGCGCGTGGTCGCATCCGCTTAAGCACACAACGCCAGAGCCGATCACCTTGCATCGCGTCTTGGCCGAGGCTGCCGCCGAAGGCATCACCCATGTCGCGATGGAGGCTTCCTCGCACGGTCTGGACCAGCGCCGCCTTGACGGCGTGCTTTTGACTGCGGCGGCCTTCACGAATTTCACCCAAGACCACTTGGATTATCACGAGACATTCGAGGCCTATTTTCAGGCGAAGATGGGCCTGTTCACCCGCGTTTTGCCCGATGACGGTGTGGCCGTGATCAACCTTGACGACCCGAAAGGCGCGCAGGTCGCCGCGATCTGCGCAGAGCGCGGCCAAGAGGTGATCGGCGTCGGTCGTCACTCTGACGCCCGCTTGCGCCTGACGGGGCAGCGGTTTGATGCGACAGGACAGGATTTGCTGTTCACATGGCAGGGCCGTGCGCATCAGGCGCGGCTCAACCTGATTGGCGGGTTTCAGGCCGATAATATTTTGCTGGCCGCAGGCTTGGTGATTGCGGCAGGGGCCGACCCGCAAGAGGTCTTTGAGACCTTGCCGCATCTGTCGACTGTGCGGGGCCGGATGGAGCTGGCAGCACGGCGCGAGAACGGGGCGTCGGTCTTTGTCGATTACGCCCATACGCCTGATGCGATTGCAACGGCGCTCAAGGCGATGCGCCCGCATGTGATGGGCCGTATTGTGGCGATTGTCGGCGCTGGTGGCGACCGTGATGTGGGCAAGCGGCCCTTGATGGGGGCAGCGGCTGCCGAATTTGCGGATGTGGTGATTGTGACCGATGACAACCCGCGTTCGGAGGATCCGGCGAGCATCCGTGCGGCTGTTCTGGCGGGTGCGCTGAATGGCATCGGCACCCCGAGCGTGACCGAAGTCGGCGACCGTGCCGAAGCGATCCTGCGCGGGATTGATGCGCTGGGCGCCGGAGATGCGCTGTTGATTGCGGGCAAGGGCCATGAGAGCGGCCAGACCGTCGGCGATGTGACCTTGCCGTTTGATGATGTGGAGCAGGCGAGCGTCGCCGTTGCTGCTTTGGAGGGCCGGATATGAGCGCGCTTTGGACAATGACAGAGGCCGCCACGGCCACGGGTGGCGTGAGTGCGGTCGATTGGGCCGCCAGCGGCGTGTCGATCGACACCCGCACCATTCAGGCGGGTGATTTGTTTGTCGCCCTGAAGGATATCCGCGACGGGCACGATTTTGTCGCCTTGGCGCTGGAAAAGGGGGCCGCCGCCGCCTTGGTCACCCATCGCCCTGAGGGCGTGGCCGAAGATGCGCCTTTGCTGATTGTGCCGGATGTGCTGGCGGCACTGGAGAAACTCGGTGTCGCTTCGCGTGCGCGCACGCAGGCGAAAGTCGTCGGTGTCACAGGCTCGGTTGGCAAAACATCGACCAAGGAAATGCTGCGCACGGTGTTGACCCCTCAGGGCAAGACCCATGTGGCAGAGGCCTCTTATAACAACCACTGGGGCGTGCCGCTGACCCTCGCACGGATGCCCCGTGATGCAGATTTCGCGGTGATCGAGATCGGCATGAACCATCCGGGCGAAATCGCACCATTGTCAAAAATGGCCGCCCCGCATGTGGTTATGATCACCACCGTGGCGGCCGCACATCTGGAGGCCTTCGAGAACGTCGCAGGCATCGCGGTTGAGAAAGCCGCGATCATGGACGGGCTTGTGGCAGGCGGCGTTGCGGTGTTGAACGCGGATATTCCGACGGTGGCTGTTCTGACCGACCGTGCGGCTGCTTTGGGTGTGACTGCCATTATGTTTGGCGTGCATGGCAAAGATTGGACCGCTAGGGACGTGCGGCTGACGGACGAGGTGACGGTTGTGACCGCAACACATGGCGGGACGGACTATTTATTCAAACTCGCCGTGCCGGGCCGTCATTTTGCGATGAACGGGGTGGGCGTGATGGCGGTCGTGGATGCGCTGGGCGCGGATGCAATGCAAGCGGCCCTCGATATTGGCGATTGGGTGCCACCGGGCGGGCGGGGGACGCGGGAGGTTGTCGTGCTCGATCCTGCGAATGCGCATGATACAATCGACCTGATTGATGACGCGTTCAACGCAAATCCGACGTCAATGACGGCGTCGCTCGAAATTCTGGCCGCCGCCAAACCGCGCGACGGCGTCGGGCGGATCGAGAAGGGGCGGCGCATCGCAATTCTTGGCGATATGCTGGAGCTTGGCGCGGCGGAGTTCGAGATGCACCGCGCCATTGCCCACGATCAACACCTGCAAAAACTGGATATCGTGCATTGCGTCGGGCCGCGCATGCAGCATCTGCATGACGCGCTCTCGGAGGCGCAGCGCGGGATCTGGGCACCGGATGCAGCCGCCATGTGTGCGCAAATCCGCAAGCTTGTGGACGCGGGCGATGTTGTGCTCGTGAAGGGATCAAAGGGCAGTAAAGTCAGCACAGTCGTTGACGCTATCCGAAAATTGGGGCATCGCAGGGCTTAGGCTTTGAACGCGTAAGAAGGTTTTAGAACATGCTTTATTGGTTAACCGCACTTTCAGACGGCGGCGATTTCTTTAACCTCTTTCGCTATATCACATTTCGGGCCGGTGGCGCGTTTATCACCGCATTGGTGTTCGGGTTCATCTTTGGCTTGCCATTGATCAACGTGCTGCGCCGCAAGCAAGGCAAGGGCCAACCTATTCGCAGCGATGGTCCCGAGGGCCATTTTGTGAAGGCAGGCACCCCCACGATGGGCGGGTTGCTGATCGTGGGTGCGCTGACCTTTTCCACACTGCTTTGGGCGCGGTTGGATAACCCTTTCGTCTGGCTTGTCTTGTTTGTGACATTATCGTTTGCGGCCATTGGTTTTGCCGATGACTACGCCAAAGTGTCAAAGCAAAATACGGCCGGTGTTTCAGGGAAGGTGCGGCTATTGCTCGGCCTTTTGATCGCGGCGATTGCGGGCTATTGGGCTGCGCAATATCACCCTGACGCCTTGACCAATCAATTGGCCCTGCCGATTTTCAAAAATACACTGATCAATCTGGGTCTTTTGTTCGTGCCGTTCTCGGTGATCGTGATCGTGGGCGCTGCCAATGCGGTCAACCTGACCGACGGCCTTGACGGGCTCGCGATTATGCCTGTGATGATTGCGGCGGGCACCTTTGGCATCATTGCTTACGCCGTCGGGCGCACTGACTTTACCGATTACCTTGATCTGCACTATGTGCCGGATACTGGTGAGATCCTGATCTTTTGTATGGCGTTGATCGGGGGCGGTTTGGGCTTTTTGTGGTACAATGCGCCACCTGCTGCGGTGTTTATGGGCGACACGGGCTCGCTCGCTTTGGGCGGCGCTTTGGGCGCGATTGCTGTGGCGACCAAGCACGAAATCGTGCTGGCGATTGTCGGAGGCCTGTTCGTTGTAGAGGCGCTCTCGGTGATCATTCAGGTGCTTTATTTCAAGCGCACGGGCAAGCGTGTGTTCCTGATGGCGCCGATCCACCACCACTATGAAAAGAAGGGCTGGGCCGAGCCGCAGATCGTGATCCGCTTCTGGATTATATCGCTGATCTTGGCGATGATCGGCCTTGCGACGCTAAAAGTGCGCTAAAGGTCACGACGACCGTCAAAGCGTTAGCACATATATTCAAGAGAGACCGCAGGGGGGGCTTCGACTTGCTTTCAGGCCTGCCTTGGTGCCAGTTGGGCGCGGAAAAAGAAGGAGCGGCGGCATGATTCCTGTGCGTGGGTATGAGGGCAAGACGGTTGCTGTTTTGGGGCTGGGCCGTTCAGGGCGGGCCACGGCGCTGGCGTTACAGGCGGGGGGCGCGGTGCCTGTGGTTTGGGACGACGGTCAGGTGGCCCGCGAGGCCGCCGCGGCCGAGGGCTACGAGGTGCGAGACCTGACCAAGGCCGGCGCTTTTGATGGTGTCGCGCGCTTGATCGTGTCTCCTGGGATTCCGCATCTTTATCCTGCGCCCAATAAGGTGATTGCCGCGGCATGGACGGCGGGTTGCCCAGTGGACAACGATATTGGGTTGTTCTTCCAGTCATTTGCGACCGAAGATTGGGCGGATTTCCATACCGGTCCGAAGGTGATTGCAGTGACCGGGTCGAATGGCAAATCGACGACTTCGGCGCTGATCCATCACATTTGCGTCGAGAATGGTCGCGCCAGCCAGCTTGCGGGCAATATCGGTCGCGGCGTTTTGGATATCGAGCCTGCCCATGATGGCGAGGTCGTGGTGCTGGAGCTGTCATCGTATCAGACCGATCTGGCGCGTAGCCTGACGCCGGATGTGGCGGTTTTGACCAATATCAGCCCTGACCATCTGGATCGTCACGCGGGCTTGGGCGGGTATTTTGCCGCAAAGCGCCGCTTGTTTGCCGAAGGCGGGCCTGATCGCGCCGTGATTGGTGTGGATGAAATCGAAGGTCAGTTTCTGGCCAACCAACTGGCCGAAGGTGCGGCGGACGACCGTGTGATCCGTGTGTCATCGGGCCAGAAGCTGGAGAGCGAAGGCTGGACCGTTTTCGCACGCAAGGGGTTCCTCAGCGAATATCGCAAGGGGCGTCAGGTCGCCTCGATTGACCTGCGCGCCATTCAGGGCTTGCCCGGAGCGCATAACCATCAGAACGCTTGTGCCGCCTATGCTGCTTGTCGCACGCTGGGCTTTAGCCCCAAGGGGATTGAGGCTGCGATGCAGACCTTTGGTGGCTTGCCGCACCGGAGCCAAGTGGTGGGCGAAAAGGACGGTGTGCGGTTTGTGAACGACAGTAAAGCCACGAATGTGGATAGTGCTGCCAAGGCGTTACAGGCCTTTGGCAAAATTCGCTGGGTATGCGGCGGTTTGCAGAAAGAGGGCGGCTTGAGCGGGCTGTTGCCGCATGTCGGTGCCGTGCAAAAAGCCTATGTGATCGGGCGCGAAGCGGAGGACTTTGCCCGTCAGTTGATCGGTGTCGATGCGATGGTCTGCACCACGATGGAGGCCGCCGTTGCGGCGGCGGCGGCGGACGCGGAAAGCGGCGATGTGGTTCTGCTGGCGCCTGCCTGCGCCAGTTTTGATCAATACGATAACTTCGAGCAGCGCGGCGAAGATTTTATGGCGCAGGTTAAGCGGTTGATTTGATCGCCTGACCCGCCGCCCAGCCGGATGACCACGCCCATTGGAAGTTATAGCCACCAAGCCAGCCGGTCACGTCCACGGCTTCGCCGATGAAGTAGAGGTTCGGCATCGCTTTGGCGGCCATGGTTTTGCTGTCCAGATCGCTTGTATCCACGCCGCCGAGTGTGACTTCGGCTGTGCGGTAGCCTTCGGAACCGGAAGGGATTTGCGTCCAGTTCTGCAGCGCCTCACAGAGCGTTTGCAGTTTGGCGTCGGAT
>Ga0213861_10004399_pt1 | contig 11510 bp, 12 predicted proteins | sample PICome_4_FD_160110 | JGI IMG/M metagenome (GOLD analysis project Ga0213861, IMG submission 160110) | Coastal seawater microbial communities near Pivers Island, North Carolina, United States - PICO131 | ecosystem: Environmental > Aquatic > Marine > Coastal | place: USA: North Carolina...
AGAGGAATCCAAAGACGATGAAGAAGTGAAACCAGAGAGACATGTAGAGGAATCCAAAGACGATGAAGAAGTGAAACCAGAGAGACATGTAGAGGAATCCAAAGACGATGAAGAAGTGAAACCAGAGGGACCTGTAGAGGAATCCAAAGACGATGAAGAAGTGAAACCAGAGAGACCTGTAGAGGAATCCAAAGACGATGAAGAAGTGAAACCAGAGGGACCTGTAGAGGAATCAAAAGACGATGAAGAAGTGAAACCAGAGGGACCTGTAGAGGAATCAAAAGACGATGAAGAAGTGAAACCAGAGAGACCTGTAGAGGAATCCAAAGACGACGAAGAAGAGAAGTCCAAAGACGACGAAGAAGTGAAACCAGAGGAACCTGTAGAGGAATCCAAAGACGATGAAGAAGTGAAACCAGAGGGACCTGTAGAGAAGTCCAAATACGACGAAGAAGTGAAACCAGAGGGACCTGTAGAGGAATCCAAAGACGACGAAGAAGAGAAGTCCAAAGACGAAGAAGAAGAGAAGTCCAAAGACGACGAAGAAGAGAAACAAGAGGGACATGTAGAGGAATCCAAAGACGAAAACGCAAAATCTCCTCTCATAAATAATGACCCAAAAACTGTTGCTGCTGCCGAAGCAATTACACAAGGAATAATCGCATTTATGACGTTGATTAACAAAGGAACAAATACAAAGGACGACAAAGAAAACGATAATAACTCATTTCAATCATTAAAAAACGCAGCACAAGCCGTTTCTGCTGCTGGAGGAGGGAAACACAATAAAACCAGAAAACACAAATAAAATAAAATTGCACATAAAATCATAAATGTTTCTAATTATGATTTTACAAAAATGGTAAATACTTAATTGTATCGTTGTCATACATAGTTACTTTGTAAACACTATTACCCCCTTCCACGTACACGGTATCTCCATTATACAACACGTCGCACCCATATTCATTCGTGCAACTTTTTCCCGCCCGAGATATAGGCAACTTCACGTTGTTATGTTGATTGCTTGTTGAATAATATTGCCATTTATTCCTATTTGTAAATAATGGTCTACCCATTAATGGGATTATTTCATCTTTACTTGACCCCGAAGCAGGTGTAAGTATTCCAACTTGGCGATAAGGGGAATTTGTCGCACCAACATTAGTTGCAACGTTAATCGGGACCGCACCTGGAGGAACACCGTTAAATCCAGGAACAAAATATCGTTCGTCTCTTAACGGTGGCGCATAAGGGTTTAACAGCGGGTCGCTCGGTAGATTTGTATACGGCCAACTTGGCATAAAGTTCCCAAACCACCCACCCACCGAACCAACATTCTCTCTTGTCGTATCTTTAATTATTATTTTTTCACTTGGTTTGTTGTTAACTACGATGTCTCCGTCTCTATTATTTGAACTTGTTTGCAACAAATAAATCAAAAGAAATACACAAATTACAAAAAAAAACATGGAATAATTTTCTACGCATATAACACCCGGAGGACATGTTTTCATATTATAATATTGAAATATTATAATATTTATGAAGATATTTTAATATTATTATCCCCAATAATTGAAATTATTGGGACGTAATTATTGAGGAGGCGATTTGTTGTCTTTCAATCCAGCAGACATTTTGTTGGCCATATCCATTATTCCGCCTAATCCACCAGATTCACCGACATCCATGGATTTCATCATGCCTTGAAGTTTGTCGGCCATCGGCATAATTCCTTCAATTAAAGGTTTCATCGAATTCATCGAATCGGATAAGTCCAATTGTTGTTGCATCAACCGCTGGGTATCCGCTGTCAAATTCTTGATACCATCGCTACCAAGTATTTTATTCAATTGGTCGTACGAATCTTCAATGGTTGCGGCGTAATCAATTTTGGAACCACCTTTTTTCCGACCAACCTCAAATCCTGATTTTGTTTTGTCGGCAACATTTGACGAAACTACCCCGTCATTATTTGTATCGGTGGAAACCTTTTGTAATTTTTGTTTATTTATTTCTGCAACGGTTTCCGTATTTTTTTTCTCTTTAATGTCTGTGTCGTTTTCGTTTGTTTCCATCCCTTCCACCGTGGTTTTAAGTTTTTTTAAAGAAATGAAATTTATTAAAATGATAGGAACGCCTAAAACAACAATCATGTTATGACTAAAGTGTTTAATTACCACCGCTAATATTATATAAAATAATACGAGATCAATTTCCCCCATCATCATATATCCGAGCACATTTATCAACGCTATAACAGAAACTATATTTAATACCATTTTATTCTTCAACAAATTGGAAGCAACCGACTTTAGTTTCATTATATATATAATATTTAAAAAAAATTGAATAAATTAAATAATGGATATCGTTATTTAATCTTAAATATACAGACAATAAACTTATTTACATCTAATTATATATTTTCAGACCACGCGATGTCTTATAACGACCAAAGTTATGAAAGTGATGAAGAAGAATTATGCGAAGAAGACTACTTCCCTGACGAGAAAAATTTAACACGATTTACTATTGCGTTATGTGAATTATATAATGAAAAAATACACGGACGCACCGACACGTCTTCGTTCGAAGTGTTGTATCATTTCCTTGTTTATGCAAGATATAAAAAATTAGGTGGTTCCCATATTACAGATGAAATAGAATTTATGAACGGCGAATATAATGCGTTGTCAAATAAAACACACCGAATATTTAACAATTATAGAAACATCGTAAGCAATGAAGAATACATTAAACCTGAAATTGTAGAATGCGTTTATTTACCGTCCGGACATTGTATTGCTATACTTAAGACATTTTGGATTAAAATTATTCAGCGAACCTGGAAAAATGTTTTTAAAAAAAGACAAATTGTCGCTGAACGACGGAGAATGTTTTCTAATTTGAGACATCGAGAGATTTATGGAACGTACCCGAATGATTGTAAATTTTACCCAACCATAAAAGGGATGCTTTCACTATAATTTATTTACCATTATAGTGAAATTGAAATTTAATAACTGGTTGTTCGCTTACTGGTTGGTCGCTTACTGGTTGGTCTCTTACTGGTTGGTCTCTTACTTGTTATTGTTCTTCTTTTTTTATTAAAACTGCCTCTTCTTATACTACTAATTCTCTCCCTTTTTTTTGTCTTTCCCACCACAAATCCACCACGTTGTCTTCTTCGTTTTTTAGTTTTTCCGCCTTGAACACTTGTACCTTTATTTAAAAAAGGAGGTCTGCTTAAAATCTCAGTTGCTGTTTTAGCGTCGCCGTTATTTATCGCATTTTGAAGATTAGTTCTAGTTTTGGAATATAACATCCTTTTATTATTGTCATTTGGGTCAGAATTCGCAATTTTATTATTTAATATTTTTAAACTGTTGTTAAAAACTTTCAATTGTTCAGGTGTTAAAATTGATGATTGATTCGCAGTTGGTGCTGGTTGTGCTATCATTGTGGGTTGTGTTTCAGTTGTTTTTGTCCGCAAACCCTTCGTAGTAGTTTCTACAAATTGACTTGGTCCGTCTGTTGCTGTGCCTCGTCCTTGAATCGCATCGTTAATTAATCCCAATTCTCTTTCGATCTCCGTTAAAATGTTATTTACTTCTTTTTGTGAATCTGAATTTGTTCCAACTCCATCATTAAATATTTTGTCAATTGTTTCTTGAGCACCCGAAATAGCAATAGTTGCTGTCATAATTTTTTGAATTAAATCGTCATTCTCAGTTTTTAACGCGGTGTTTTCTGCGGTTAGTTTTTGAACCGCATCCGTGTTGTCTTTGATTGATTTATTATTTTGTTCTTTTTCTATTTTAAGTTGTTCGACTTCTTGTTTACACGTAGCAAGTTGAGCATTAACCTCATCTAAAGCTGTCTGATTTTTTTTAGCGGCTTCCTCTATTGCGGCTGCTTTTTCCGCATCTTCACCACCCTTTGCCTCAATAGTTGTTTTTAATGCGTCAAGTTCTCTTTGAATAGCCTCTTTTTCTGTTGTTAATTGTTGTATAGTAGCGTCAAGTTCTGTTTTTTCTTGGGTTAATTGTTGTTTATCTGCTTTTAATTGTTTTATTTCTGTTTTTAATTGCTCAATTTCCGCGGCATTCCCTTGACCCATTTGTTGATTTTGTTGAACCTGACCTTCTAACTCTTTTATTCTTGCGTTTATTTTTGTAATATAATTCAAAATGTCTTTAATTTTTTGGTTGATTGGAACCAAACGGTCATAAACTGATTTATTAAAATCTTTACTATTTTTTATACTGGTTATTGCTTTATTATTTATTTCACTCAATCTATCTATACTTGCTTGAAATCGTTCAAGCGTTGCGCTTTTGTCGGGAGCAGTTGAACCTTCCATCTATCTTATATATTTAATATATATTATTAATCTATTTGTCATTAATTGTTTTACTATTAATAGTTTTTCCAAGTTCAGTTGTATTTTTCATAATTCCGTTTAATCCTGCTTGAATTTCATTTATTTCTTTCATAATCTTATCTTGTTCCATTTTTGCGTCTTCTATATTATATTTACTCAGTTTATTTTGCTCGTTCAATTCGTTGATGTAATTATTCAATAAATTTAACGCATCCATTTGTTCTTGTTTTTGTTTCATGATGTAATTATAATACTCTAAATAATCTCCCTTAATTTCTTCTAAAAATACATTTTTTTTAACAATTTTTTTCAATTTATGTTGTTTCTCCATCAACATTTCCCTTTTGGCGTCTATCACATCATTAATATGCATAAATCTCTCGTCAATTTCCAATAAAACCATCGTTCCATCTTCTTGGTTACATGCCATGCTTAAAATACGTTTTTATTTTTATATTACAAACAAACAAACAAAATAAAATTAACATTAATAAATAATATAAAATTTTTTTTTTATAATATATAGCAATTATAATGACAAACGTTTTTGTGGAACCTTTGTTGGAACGTGACGATAACCGATTTGTAATGTTTCCAATTAAATATAACGATATATGGGACATGTATAAAAAACAAGTGGACTGTTTTTGGAGACCAGAGGAAATAGATTTAACCCACGATGTAACGCAGTTTGACAAGTTATCAGAAGACGAACGTCATTTTATATCCATGATTTTGGCGTTTTTTGCGGCGAGCGACGGCATCGTGTTGGAAAACCTCGCAACCAGATTTATGAACGACGTTCAGGTCTCCGAAGCCAGAGCATTCTACGGTTTCCAGATTGCGATGGAAAATATTCATAGTCACACATATAGTCTATTAATTGAAACTTATATCAAAGACACAGAAGAGAGACATAAACTGTTCAACGCCATTTCCCACTTCCCGTGCATTAAAAAAAAGTCAGATTGGGCACAAAAATGGATTAACGATAAACGAAGCAGTTTTGCGTCTAGGTTGGTTGCGTTTGCATGTATTGAAGGCATCTTTTTCAGTGGTTCGTTTTGTAGCATTTATTGGCTGAAAAAGCGCGGACTGATGCCCGGTCTCACCTTCAGCAACGAATTGATTTCCCGCGACGAAGCACTCCACTGCGAATTCGCAGTGCTATTGTATTCAAAGTTGGAAAAGAAACTGGACAAATCACGCATCTTTGAGATTGTCAAAGAAGCCGTCGAGATTGAGACCGAATTTATTTGTGAGGCGTTGCCGTGTCGTCTTATTGGAATGAATTCCATTCTTATGACGCAATATATACAATTTGTTGCAGACAGATTATGCATTCAACTTGGGTATAAAAAAATTTATAATGCGACAAACAGTTTTGATTTTATGGAACTAATTAGTCTGGACAGCAAAACGAACTTTTTTGAAAAACGGAACGACTCTTATGCGTTGGCAAATACAGAGGGGAAAGAAGACGCCTTTATGCTGACGGAGGATTTTTAAGTTGGATAGCGAATGAGTAAAATTTTGAATTCACTTATCAATCGTTATTGTATTTGTTTTTATTATTATTTTATCCTCCTTTTCTAATTCGTTAACATTCACGCTAGGTTATAATAAAATAAAATTGCACAAAATAATTTTATTTTATGTATTAATTATATATGAAACCCAAAAGATGTTTTTCAAAATGTAGGAAACTTAGTAGAGAAGAATGCTCAAATAATTCGACATTTTGTCAATTCACCAGAGGTAAGCGAAATTATTGTAGATTAAGAAACTCCTATTTGTTGGACAAAAAATGTAATATAACAAAAAAAACGCAAAAAAACAAAAACACAAAAAAAAACGCATCCACTAAAATCAAAGAGTTTATGATAAAAACAGGAGATAAAAGACGTTCCCTCTTCTTGAAGAGTATTTGTGCGGACTCTGGTGTGTGTGTGGCGTTCGGGACGGAAATTAAAAAAATTAACAAATTTTTCGATAATTTTTCCAATTTTGAATACGTCGTTTCTCCGGTGAAAAAAATTGGGGCCGTTTCTCATAATGGGTTTGTTAAGGAAATTAAATACGAAAGAGAAGGGTACGACGCCTATGCCGTATTAAAATCTTCCACCAAAGAAGATTCGGATAATTTAATGTATGAATACGAGGTAGGTCAGTATATAAATAAACAAAATAAAATTTTTCCCTGTTTTTTGGAAACCTATGGAGTTTTTGTGTATAAGGACAATGCTTCGTGGGAGCATGCCAAAGATAATATTACAATCGTTCCTAATGTGTTGAAAAACAGTTTGTGGAAGTGGGACAAAATAGATTATTCATTAGGGTGTTTAAAATCTAAATATATTGCTATTATGGTGCAACATATTAAAAACGCTACAACTTTTAATGATTTTTACGAAAACGCGATATTGCGTAGTAAGAGTGTCCCAAGATTTAATTGGGATAAATTTATATCTATATATAACTACGAAATAGTATGCATATTGTATCAAATATATATGCCTCTTGCTTCGTTGATAAATGAATTCACGCATTATGATTTGCATACTTCAAATGTATTACTATATGAACCCGTTAAAAATTCGTGCATTACTTATAATTATCATTTAATATCAGGGAAAATCGTAACCTTCAAGTCTAAATATATAGCAAAAATAATAGATTATGGACGTTGTTATTATGACGACACACAAAACAGCTCACTTAAAACATACAAAAAAATATGCAGAACCAGAGATTGCGACCCTGATTGTGGGGAAGAGGACGGACTAAGTATATTGGCGCCAGAAGACAGTCCTGGTAGTTTTCATTATATCAGTTCTCAAGTAAGAAACGCGAGTCACGATTTAAGGTTCGCAAGAAATGTGTCGGTTCCGGCCGTAAAATCGTATTTAAATGAAATATTGGAAAAAATAGTATACAACTCTGATTACGGAACAAAAGAAAATATGAAATCTGGACTTCCGAATAAAATCAACAATGTCGTTGATATGTGCGACGCGTTGGAGAATTTGATTAACACCCCTACGTATAAAATAGACAACGATTCTTATTTTAGTGCGCTGACAAATATTGGCGACTTTCACATATACCAAGACAGAAGACCGATGACATTTACCAAAAAGTAAGCGAGTTATTTAGGCATTCATTCTTTACAACCCAACCATAAAATAAATTATATTTCAAAACTACTTAAAGAAATTCCCTTCCAACAATTACTTCCTTGGACACCTTTTTGATTATTTTCTCTTCCTTTTCAAAATCATTCTCCCCCATTCCACCCATTGCTTCCATAATAATGTTATTGTATTGGTCAGAAAAGCGAGAAGTGCTTATGATACAGTCCGGGTGAGCTTCTTTGAATTTTGGTAACATTCTAGCGTTTTTAACTGTGACCTTTCTAATAATCTTGTGCATTTTCTTCTGTTCTTCGTCCTTTTCCCATTTATTTTCATCTTTAATATACATTGTTTCTCTCTTCTTGTCAGTACAATGAACCGGTCTTTTTGTAACATCAAGGTCTTTAAGGTTCTTTACGATTATATTAGAGATGCCTTCTATATAACCAAGTTCTCCAACTCTCTCTAGGTCGGATAATTGAAACTTAATCGACTCAACAAAATCAGCGATGTTCATTGCGTCTTTACAGGTTTCATTCAAGAACAAATTAAGATTGAATGTCTTGTTATGCGAATTGGTTGTATTATTGGTTGTATTATTGCTGTTATTGTTTGTCCCATTTTCAATAACCTTCATCATGATATTTTTAAAATCAGTTGTTTCCTTTATTAGTTCAGAATTTTGTTTTACAAGCATCCTTATTAGGGTGTCTTTATCGTGTTGTTTATCTTTCTTATTATCAGAGCATACTTCAGTCTCATAATCGACTTCTGACTTACACTTTTTTTTGTGTCTCCAGAGTCCAGAATTATCTTTATATTCCTTATTACATAATTCACATACAAAATTTATTTTTTGCGATTTTTGCGATAAATTTATTGCTAAATCACCAGTTTCGATTGCTAAACAGTTATTTTGGTGTTTTAGGGTTGATAGGTGTTTATAAAAGTCACACTTATTAGACGTAATATAGTAACAAAATTTACATTCGTATTTTTTGCGATTTTTTTGCGATTTTTCGATTGCTAACATTGCTTAATAATTTAGAAGAAAATATTTTTAAGTCAGTTTCCGCAAATTTAATTTTTTTTTTATGGTAACAAAAAAATAAAAATAAAAAAACGGGGAGAGCGTAAAAATTTTTTATGGTCACAACGTTATTTTTTTCGGGAAAGTTTTTTGACATTTCTGAAATTGGACAATTATAAATGTCCATTTTTCAAATTTACAAAAAACTTTCCCGAAAATTTTGAAACAACGAAGATTCAAATATTTTGAAATAAATTATATTTCAAAACAACTTAAAGAACATCCCTTCCAACAATTACTTCCTTGGATACCTTTTTGATTATTTTTTCTTCCTTTTCAAAATCATTCTCCCCCATTCCACCCATCGCTTCCATAATAATGTTATTGTATTGGTCGGAAAATTGGGAAGTGCTTATGATACAGTCTGGGTGAACTTCTTTGAATTTGGGCAACATTCTAGCGTTTTTAACCGTCACTTTTCGAATCATCTTGCGCATTTTCGTTTGTTCTTCGTCCCTTTCCCATTTATCTTCGTCTTTAATATACATTGTTTCTCTCTTCTTGTCCGTACAATGAACTGGTCTTTGAGTAACATCAAGGTCCTTGAGTTTCTTTACAATTATATTAGATATGCCTTCTATATAACCAAGTTCTCCAACTCTCTCTAGGTCCGATAATTGAACCTTGATCGATTCAACAAAATCAGTAATGTTCATTGCGTCTTTGCATGTTTCATTCAAGAAAAAATTAAGATTGAATGCCTTGTTATGTGAATTTGTTATATTATTTGTTGTATTATTGCTGTTATTGTTATGTGTTCCTTTCTCTATAACCTTCATCATCATATTTTTAAAATCGGTGGTTTCCTTTATCAGTTCTGTATTTTGTTTTATAAGAATCATTATAAGGTTATCCTTGTCAGATGAGTCGCCCGCTTTCTTATTATCATATTCTTTAGTCTCCAAGTTTTCAGTCTCCAAGTTTTCAGTCTCCAAGTTTTCAGTCTCCAAGTTTTCAGTCTCCAAGTTATTTAATAGTTGACACTTTTGTTTATGATACCATAAGCTATTACGAACCGAATATTTTTTCCCACATTCACATTGAAATATTTTTTCGGCATTTTTCGGCATTTTTTGTTCAAAATCGTTCAAAATCGTTCTATTTTTATGTTTAGATGTCAATGAGTGTTTATCAAAATTACTTTTTTTACAGCATACAAAGTGACACTCTTTACAAATAAATTTTTCGGCATTTTTCGGCATTTTTTCCATTCTATTTGTTCTATATATTTAGAACGGAAAAAATGCCTAAATACTTTTTATAAAAATTAATATTTTTTTATGGTAACAAAAAAATAAAAATAAAAAAACGGGGAGAGCGTAAAAATTTTTTATGGTCACAACGTTATTTTTTTCGGGAAAGTTTTTTGGCCATATCGATTTTGGACATTTATAATTGTCCATTTTTCAAATTTACAAAAAACTTTCCCGAAAAATTTGAAACAACGAAGATTTGAAGATTTTGATTATTTCAATATAATTACTGAAATATGTTAAGTACAATAACTCATTATATGAATCAACAGTTGTTAATATTTTATTTTATTGTATTTTTAAAATTATCATAAGGTCAGTCTCAAAAATGTCTTTTTTTGAGTTGCTTTTTGTCCATTTTATTTTCTCAAATGTGTATAATGAAGTTATTATTGTTATTTTCTTTGTTTAGTGTCGTTTTGGGAGAAACGTTTAATTGTTCTACTGTCCCAACTACATTTAACGACAATAGACAACACCCGACCCAGTGGAAATTAGCACAATTTAATGTAGAATGGTTATTTACTGAACCTTATTCAAGTTGTCCCGGTATTTGCACTTGGGATACTAAAAAAAAACAATGGGACCATCTCAATACTATTAAAACTGTACTAGAAGAACTTAACGCAGATACTATTCATTTGTGTGAAGTGCAGAGTTGCACACAATTAGAGGAAGTAAAACCGTCTAATATATATAACTCTTATATGATAAAAGGAAATGATACATATACCGGTCAAAATGTTGGATTATTATCCAAAATTGACCCAATACGAACACTATATCGTACAGAGGAACAATTTGCATATCCGATGAAAGATAGTCAATGTGGGTATAACGAACAAGGAAGTGAAGGTGTATCTAAACATTTAATAACCGAATTTTTAATTAATGAGATTAATATTAAGCTTATTGGAACTCATTTATTATCAAACCCGAATGACCCTGAAGCTTGTTCAAAAAGGGAAGCGCAAGCACAGGTTCTTCAAAAAACAATACAAAATGCGTTTCGTGATAACTACGAAGTAATCCTTATAGGAGATTTGAATGATTTTGATAACCTCATACCCGATTTGAATAACAATACACCAAACTCCAAAGTACTTGATATATTAAAAGGAACCATCGGCGATTATACTGATTATACCTTATATAGTGTAGGGAGTTTGGTTAATAAAATTGAACGTTATACAGAATGGTATGATGCAAATGAAAACTGTATTTTAGAACAATCAGATTTTTCAACTTTAGACCACATATTAGTATCAAAAAAATTATATAATTCAATCGTTGATGTTGATTACGCACATATTTACAAACAATCGTGTGAAACACTTCAAAGCGACCATTATCCGGTTATGGTGACTTTTGAATTCTCATAATGTTTTTTCATTTTTATCCTTTTTAACCTTGGGTTCCGTCACCTTTTTAACCTTGGGTTCCGTCACCTTTTTAACCTTAGGTTCCGTCACCTTTTTAACCTTGGGTTCCGTCACCTTTTTAACCTTAGGTTCCGTCACCTTTTTAACCTTAGGTTCCGTCACCTTTTTAACCTTAGGTTCCGTCACCTTTTTAACCTTGGGTTCCGTCACCTTTTTAACCTTGGGTTTTGTAACGTTAAACCATTCTACGGTTTCTTAATT
>Ga0213861_10004405_pt1 | contig 11500 bp, 10 predicted proteins | sample PICome_4_FD_160110 | JGI IMG/M metagenome (GOLD analysis project Ga0213861, IMG submission 160110) | Coastal seawater microbial communities near Pivers Island, North Carolina, United States - PICO131 | ecosystem: Environmental > Aquatic > Marine > Coastal | place: USA: North Carolina...
TCTTTTTATTAAGAGTTAGTGATGGTTTAAAAACCATAATATGGGATAAAACCCATGTTGATTCTTTGGTCAGATTAAAATTCAAAGATTTTGTTGGAGAGTTTGATCCTGGCTCAGGACGAACGCTGGCGGTGCGCCTTATGCATGCAAGTTGAGCGAAGCTTTTTGGTAGTTTACTACTAGAAATGACTGAGCGGCGAACGGGTGAGTAACGCGTGAGCAATCTACCTTAGTTACTGGGATAGCCCGAGGAAACTCGGATTAATACCGGATATTCTTATTTTTTCACATGAAGTTTTAAGGAAAGGTCAGCCGAACTAAGATGAGCTCGCGTTCTATCAGCTAGTTGGTGGGGTAAAAGCCTACCAAGGCTACGACGGATAGCTGGTCTGAGAGGACGATCAGCCACACTGGGACTGAGACACGGCCCAGACTCCTACGGGAGGCTGCAGCAGGGAATATTGTGCAATGAGCGAAAGCTTGACACAGCGACACCGCGTGTGGGATGACGGTTCTAGGATTGTAAACCACTTTCAGGAGGGAAGAAAATGACGGTACCTCCACAAGAAGACCCGGCCAACTATGTGCCAGCAGCCGCGGTAATACATAGGGGTCAAGCGTTGTCCGGATTTATTGGGCGTAAAGAGCTCGTAGGCGGTTCAACAAGTCGGTCGTAAAAGTTTAGGGCTCAACCCTAAAATGTCGATCGATACTGTTGTGACTAGGATACGGTAGAGGTGAATGGAATTCCGAGTGTAGCGGTGAAATGCGTAGATATTCGGAGGAACACCAATTGCGAAGGCAGTTCACTGGACCGTGATCGACGCTGAGGAGCGAAAGCTAGGGGAGCAAACAGGATTAGATACCCTGGTAGTCCTAGCTGTAAACGATGGATACTAGATGTAGGAACTGGATTGACGGTTTCTGTATCGTAGCTAACGCGTTAAGTATCCCGCCTGGGGAGTACGGTCGCAAGACTAAAACTCAAAGGAATTGACGGGACCCCGCACAAGCGGCGGAGCATGCGGCTTAATTCGATGATACCCGTAGAACCTTACCTGGACTTGACATATAGGGAAAAACTGGAGAAATTCAGTGTGCGTAAGCGCCCTATACAGGTGGTGCATGGCTGTCGTCAGCTCGTGTCGTGAGATGTTGGGTTAAGTCCCGCAACGAGCGCAACCCCTGTCCTATGTTGCCAGCAAGTAATGTTGGGGACTCATAGGAGACTGCCGGTGATAAACCGGAGGAAGGTGGGGACGACGTCAAGTCATCATGCCCCTTATGTCCAGGGCTGCACGCATGCTACAATGGCAAGTACAACGAGTCGCAATACCGCGAGGTGGAGCAAATCTCTTAAAGCTTGTCTCAGTTCGGATAGGAGTCTGCAACTCGACTCCTTGAAGTTGGAGTCGCTAGTAATCGCAAATCAGCAAAGTTGCGGTGAATACGTTCTCGGGGTTTGTACACACCGCCCGTCAAGTCACGGAAGTCGGCAATACGCGAAGCCAGTGGTCTAACCCTTTGGGGAAGAAGCTGTCGAACGTAGGGTTGGTAACTGGGACTAAGTCGTAACAAGGTAGCCGTACGGGAACGTGCGGCTGGATCACCTCCTTTCTAAGGAGAATAGAACTTTTATCACTCGTGATAAATTTTCTAAGGTCAATCACTGGTTGTCTGTATAGACTGATATTTCTACTCAGCTGTGAAAAAGTCTTTTTGGCTTTTTGAAAATTGTATAGCAAGCGCAATTGCAAAGTATTCATATAGTTCAAGCTACTAAGGGCTAATGGTGGATGCCTTGGCGCTGGAAGCCGATGAAAGACGTGGAAGGCTGCGATATGCCACGGGGAGCTGTCAAACAAGCTTTGATCCGTGGATTTCTGAATGGGGAAACCCAATTTATTTTAATAAATTACTCCTACCTGAATATATAGGGTAGGTAGAGGGAACTAGGGGAAGTGAAACATCTCAGTACCTAGAGGAAAGGAAAGCAAAAGCGACTCCCTGAGTAGTGGCGAGCGAAACGGGAAGAGCCTAAACCGATTAAATGTCAAGACTGATGTTATTGTTTAGTCGGTGTTGCGGGGCCTCTTAGAAAGAGCATCAGATCTTTCGATAAGTTACAAAATATAAAGTTAGAAAAATTGCCTGGGAAGGTAAACCACAGAATGTAATAGTCATGTATTCGAAAACTTTATAACTTATTAGAGTCACCCCAAGTAACAAGGAGGATATTCCTTGTGAATCTGCGAGGACCACCTCGTAAGGCTAAGTACAACCAGCGACCGATAGTGAACAAGTACCGTGAGGGAAAGGTGAAAAGAACCCCGGCGAGGGGAGTGAAATAGTACCTGAAACCATTAGCTTACAAGCAGTAGGAGGGATATTTATATCCTGACTGCCTGCCTTTTGAAGAATGAGCCAACGAGTTATCCGTATATGGCAAGGTTAAGGAGTAAATCCGTAGCCGCAGCGAAAGCGAGTTTTAATAGAGCGTTTAGTCGTATGCGATAGACCCGAAGCCAAGTGATCTATCCATGAGCAGGGTGAAGCAAAGGTAAGACTTTGTGAAGGCCCGAACCCACTGATGTTGCAAAATCAGGGGATGACTTGTGGATAGGGGTGAAAGGCCAATCAAACTTGGTGATAGCTGGTTCTCTCCGAAATGTCTTTAGGGACAGCGTTATATGTTGCGCTTTGGAGGTAGAGCACTGATTGATCTAGGGGGCCAACAAGCTTACCAAACTCAGTCAAACTCCGAATGCCAAAGTGTTTAAATATAGCAGTGAGCCCGTGGGGGATAAGCTCCACGGACGAGAGGGAAACAACCCAGAACAACAGCTAAGGCCCCTAATTGTATATTAAGTGTGAAACGATGTGAAAGTGTTCAGACAGCCAGGAGGTTGGCTTAGAAGCAGCCATTCCTTTAAAGAGTGCGTAACAGCTCACTGGTCGAATGTTTTCGCGCGGAAGATGTAACGGGGCTAAATATACAGCCGAAGCTTTGTCATCATATTATTAATCCAGATTTCGATCCAGGAAATATGATGGGTAGGAGAGCGTTGTATGGGCAATGAAGCAGCAACGAGAGTTAGTTGTGGAGACCATACAAGTGAGAATGTTGGCATGAGTAGCGAAGGAAGAGTGAGAATCTCTTCCGCCGAATGTCCAAGGGTTCCTGGGGAAGGTTCGTCCGCCCAGGGTTAGTCGGGACCTAAGACGAGGTCGAGAGACGTAGCCGATGGATAACAGATTGATATTTCTGTACCACTATATAAGCGCCAAAATCGAATATATGTCGCTAAGGAAAGCCTTCGGGCCTACCGACCCACATATTATTAGATTAGCAATGGAGTGACGGAGAAGGATAAATGAGCCCAGGCGATGGTTGACCTGGGGTAAATGCGTAGGGTGATCGACAGGTAAATCCGTTGATCATGAAACCTGAGACATGATGCCGAGCCGCTTTTAGGCGAAGTCATTGATTCCATACTTCCAAGAAAACCTTCTAGTTAGTTTATATAGTGCCCGTACCCCAAACCGACACAGGTGGACAAGTAGAGAATACTAAGGCGAGCGAGAGAACTCTGGTTAAGGAACTCGGCAAAATAGTTCCGTAACTTCGGAAGAAGGAACGCCCCAGTAAAGTGAGTGATTAACTTCATTAGCTTGAACGGGCCGCAGTGATCAGACTCAAGCGACTGTTTATCAAAAACACAGGAGGGTGCAAAGTTCGAATACAACGTATACCCTCTGACACCTGCCCGGTGCTGGAAGGTTAAGTGGATAGGTTAGCTTCGGCGAAGCTTTGAAATTAAGCCCCAGTAAACGGCGGCCGTAACTATAACGGTCCTAAGGTAGCGAAATTCCTTGTCGGGTAAGTTCCGACCTGCACGAATGGTGTAACGATTTGAGTACTGTCTCAACCAGAGACTCGGCGAAATTGCAATGTGAGTAAAGATGCTCACTATGCGCGACAGGACGGAAAGACCCCGGAACCTTTACTGCAACTTGATATTGAATGTTTGTATGCATTATGCAGGATAAGTGGGAGACTATGAAATAATGGCGCTAGCTGTTATTGAGTCGACCTTGAGATACCACTTAATCCATATTGACCTTCTAACCTAGATCCGTTATCCGGATCAGGGACATTGTCTGGTGGGCAGTTTCACTGGGGCGGTGGCCTCCTAAAAAGTAACGGAGGCGCTCTAAGGTCACCTCAGCGTGGACGGCAATCACGCATCGAGTGTAAGTGCAAAAGGTGGCTTGACTGTGACACAAACAAGTGGAGCAGGTACGAAAGTAGGAACTAGTGATCCCATGGTTGCATGTGGGTGCGCCATGGCTCATCGGCTAAAAGGTACTCCGGGGATAACAGGCTTATACCCCCCAAGAGTCCATATCGACGGGGGTGTTTGGCACCTCGATGTCGGCTCTTCTCATCCTGGGGCTGGAGCAGGTCCCAAGGGTTAGGCTGTTCGCCTATTAAAGAGGAACGCGAGCTGGGTTCAGAACGTCGTGAGACAGTTCGGTCCCTATCCGTCGCGCACGTAAGAAATTTGAAGAAAGTTGTCCCTAGTACGAGAGGACCGGGATGAACGATCCGCTGGTGTGCCAGTTGTTCTGCCAAGAGCACCGCTGGTTAGCTACGATCGGACGGGATAAGCGCTGAAAGCATCTAAGTGCGAAGCCCCTTCTAAGATAAGATTTCTCATCGGGTTAACCGATTAAGACTCCTTATAGAACATGAGGTTGATAGGTCAGAAGTGTAATTACAGTAATGTATGTAGCTGACTGATACTAATAAGTCGAGGGCTTGAACTGAATACTGAACAAGAACGCTTGCTATAGAATTTTTAAGAAGTTGATTATTACGGTGGTGATAGCAATTGGGATACACCCGTTCCCATTCCGAACACGGAAGTTAAGCCAATTAGCGCCGATGGTACTTGGGGGGCAACCCCCTGGGAGAGTAGGACACTGCCGACTTTTATTGAAAAGCCCCTGGGAAACTAGGGGTTTTTCTTTATATTTTAAAATAATCTATACTCTTTTTATGAATAATATTGATTACAATAAATTTCTTAGATTTTTTATGATCTTTGTAATAGTTGGACTTTCAGCTTTATTTGTTGTTGTTAACTTCTCAAGAACTTTTGCATATGATTTTTATGACCTGTTCCCAGGAATGAATCATGGAAGTAGTAATTTTATTACCTACCCAAGTGTTTTGTATTTGTACGCGATATATATTTGTTTTATGTATCTAGGTTCAAATGATTTAAAATATATCGACACATTCATTGTTCTTTCGATTTTTATATCAACCATGAGAATTATTTCTATTATTACTGATGGGCTTTCAGTTACTCTATTTACGCTACTTGCTTATCCACCAGAATTTCTTGGTGCACCAGTTCTTTTCTTTATTAAGAAAATGATTCAAAAACAATCTATATAAGACTATTCCTTAAACCCCATATCTGCATTTCAAAATTAGAATTTTGGATATAGTTTTTAATAGTTTGATCATCGATTTTTAAAGCTTTATAATTTTCAGTTACCCATTCTTCTAATTTCTTAGCAGCTTCTTTATTAGAAAGTTCAGGTATATTGTCAACAAAGTTAACCCATTTATCAATACTTGTAATAGCATCATCAATTAACTTATAAGGGTTTTCATGAATACCAAAGTGAGCTATACCAATGTAATTAAGTTCAAGTCTGCTTATGTTTTCAAGTGTTTTAATTAGCACATTTCTATTGAAATCAGGTGGTGGGAGATTAGGTTGTACAAAATCACCATGCGGATAAATTAAACCAAGGGTATCTCCCATAAATATAGTTTTTGATAATGAATCATAAAAGCTAAAGTGGTGCTTTGCGTGACCAGGACTGTAAATAGATGATAGTTTTCTATTATTTCCTAAATCAAAGTTGAAACCATCCTCAAGTATTTTTATATTTTCAATAGGAGTCGGTTTAATTTTACCCCAGTTTTCTGATAACCATTCCTCTGTATAAATTGATGCTACCGCATTCCATAGTTTTTCTGGATTTGGAAGATGTTTTATTCCAAGTTCATGAATGTATACGAAATGATTTTTATATTTCTCTACCACATGACCAATACCTCCTACATGGTCAAGGTGAAGATGTGTGATTGCAGACCTATTGACATTTTCTATTCCTAAGCTATTTAATGCTGAAATTAGATAAGGAAAAGAATTTGACGGGCCTACTTCAATAAGTATCGGGTCAGATGAGTCTATGTAGTAACATGACATCCTCCCAGGTCTATTTTCCATAAGTACATCAATTTGATAGACGTTGTCATTAAATTTTATAATTTCAGGTTGCATATATATATTTTTGCATATCAAATCTATAAACTACAATTATTTGTGTGAAAGTTTCATTATCATCAACATCGCTTTATTCTATTCAAGCTGCTGAAGCAGTTAAAGACTTATCGCCCAATGCAGCAGATGTAATGATAACTAGCGTAATAACTTCTATGGTTACTGACCTTGGAGTAGTTTCACCTACAGCTGGTGGATTGCTTACCTACTACGATGGTGAAAATGGAAGTACTAAAACTGTCGATGGATATTTTGTTTCTCCAAAAAGTTTTAATGGCAATGATCACGAGGAACATAAAATTTCTATGTCATATGGTGGTTACGTTGAAACCTGTAAAGGGGGGAATACTTTTGCAATTCCAGGGATGTATAAAATTTTAGAACTAATTCATACAAGGTTTGGCAGTATCCCACTTGAACAACTTTTTGAATACCCAATTGAATTAGCTAAAAATGGATTTCCGTTACCGCAGCCATCTAAAGATTATTTAACTCATTCACTCGAGCCATTGTTTATGTGGCATCCCACATCCAAAAATACACTGCAAAGTGTATTTAATGATTTAGAGAACGGGGTAGTGGTTCTATCAAAATTAGCTGATAGCCTCAGCCATATGGCGAATGAAGGTTTTAGTGATTTTTATTATGGAGACATCAGTCAAGAAATTATATCGACGGTACAAAAAGAGGGTGGTCATGCCACGGTGGATGATTTCGTTAACTATGAGTTAATTGAAAACAGTAAATTTACTACAGAATTTCGTGGATTAGAACTAACTGGTCATGCTGGACCCTCTATAGGGGGACTAATGGTCTTGAAATACTTAGATGCACTTGCTAGTGATGAAACCAATATTAAAGAAAACCTAATGCAAGTATATGAGGATAGAAAAAATCATTATGAGTTCTTCGGAAATAGAAGTACGTTTATAGATAATGAGATATCCAAGATAACACAATCTAGTTCCACAATTCAAGTCAACACATCGGATGAATTAAATAATCACTTCTCGTTAACCTTTTCAAGCGGATACGGTTCTGGTGTTCAATGTTCGGAGACAGGTATGTTTCTTAATAATTCACTTGGTGAAATTGAACTTAATCCGCAGGGATTTTTAGGAGAAACATCTGGAGAGCGTTTAATCTCAAATATGAGCCCTTTAATCATTATGAATCAGAAAGGTATAGCAGCAGTTGGTTCACCAGGTGCCGATAGAATTAGTTCGGCACTAGCACAAGTCTTATATGATTATTCCCTAAATGCTGATTGGGTTAAAGCAATTGAAAAACCTAGGTTTCACGTAAATATTGATGGCACTATTCGTTGCGAACCAGATACATATTTTTCATTCCCAGGGCAAATAACTACTAATAAAAATGATATGTATTTTGGCGGTGTTTGCGTTACGGGTTTAGAAGAACAACTATACGCTAAAGGTGATCCTCGTAGAGGAGATTCGGCATGGACAAATGTTAAGTAGATTAAATAATCTACCAAATAAATATCTTTTTTATTTTGGACTTATTTTTGTTTTGCTATTTTTATCACTGTCATATTGGCAGTTCACAAGCTACCTTGAGGAAAGAGAACTATCTGCGCAAATATCTTATCCACAAGAACCGACAGAAGTACTAATTTCACAAATAAATACCAGTAATGAATTTTCACTGATTACCACACAGGATAAACTTCAGTTTGTAAAGTCATGGTTATTAAGGTCTAGAGTAAATAATGGTGTGAGCGGTTACCATGTAGTAACAGTTTTTATAAATGAAGCGAATGAGCACATATTAATAAATAGAGGGTGGGTTCCTCTCACTGCTGATGTTGATAATTATAATTTAGATACTGAAAAGTCATTTACTGGAATGTTGTATACATACGATGAAATACCAAGATTCGGTCAGGACGACATACCTGGATCTGAATATATATTCAGAATCGATAAAACATTTCTACAGAATGAAACTGAAGTAATACTGCCAAATTACTATTTACAATTATCACAAAATTGTGGATCGGAAATAACATGTATCAATACCTTAGAGCAATATCAAGCACCTCACCTTGGATACGCATTTCAGTGGATATTTTTTGCTATATGTTTAGCAGTTGTTGTTTTGAGGAAGAATAAACTCATATGATTAAACGTTTTAAAAATGGTTCATATGAAATAGCTTATCTCACACAAGGTAAGGGAAGAGATATATTATTTTTACATGGGTTTCCTTCAAATATGTACATGTGGGATGAAATTACTAGTGTACTAAGTCATCAAGATTATCGAACTACAGTAATGGAGCAGAGAGGTTATCCTTTATCTTCCTCTAAGACAATGAGTCCAAATGATTTTACAATCGATAAATTATGCGAAGATGTAGAAATCTTGATAAAAAATCTAGATTTAAATAACAAATTGACAATAGTAGGACATGACTGGGGGACAGTAGTTGCCTGGGCGTTAGTTAAAAGAAAGAGAGTTCATGTAGAAAAACTTTTATCAATCTGTGGCGGTACTCTTTTTCCAAGTTCTAAAGTGTATAATTCCCTCAATTATGTAGATGGTAATCATTACATCACTTCATTTCAAAATCCTGAAAATGCTGCAATTTTAATGAATGAGAATATTAGGAACTCAATACTTGGAGCATATAGAACAAAAAATAAGGAAGTCAATGTGAGTCTATCTATTCAGTCATTATTTAACGATAAGAATCACGATGAATATGCACTCACTGACAATCAGATAGATAGTATTACATCACATTACAAAGCTAATGGATTCTATGGGCCAATTTCATGGTATGCAAACTTAGATGAAAACATTGAAATATCAAAAAAATGGATAAACAATGAAGTTTCTCAAGAAATAACATTTATGTTTGGTGAAAAGGACATGGCGGTCTTGTTGAATGAAAAAATGATAGAAAGACTAAACAATGAAGCTGATCTTGTTAACATTAAGGAAATATCTGGTGCTGGTCACTGGCTGCCATATACACATAAGGAGAGTGTTTTAAATGAAATCTATAGTCTTAATAAAGATTAGTAATATGTCCTATAATATATATTATGTTGCGCTATGAATAAAGCAGTTCTTCACGATCATCTAGATGGAGGCCTAAGGCCCACTACAGCTAAAGAGTTAGCCGTTAAGTTAAATTACACCCCACTTATAGATGTTTATGATACATCAAAATTTTTTGATCGTTCAGAATGTTCATCCCTTGAAGAATACTTAGAAGCTTTTACACACACTATTGCTTTGATGCAATCTTATGAAAACCTTGTTCGTATCGCTTATGAAGCTGCTGAGGATATGCACAACAATGGGATAACTTTATATGAAAGCAGATATGCCCCTTTCTTTTCAGTAAATGAGCACTTGTCCCCTGTGGATGTGCTTAATGCAATTAATACAGGTTTTGCAGAAGCAGAAAACACTTTTGGTATGAAATGTGGGTTGATTCTTTGTGGGATGAGACATGATGCAGAAAATGTGAAACTTGTTGAAGAGCTTGCCCTGGCAAATTCTGACAAAATCATTGGTTTCGACATAGCTGGGCCAGAATTAAACTTCAGGCCTAGTTTATTTAGTAAAACTTTCAAAAATATAGCTGATGCAGGTATAAATATAACTATTCATGCAGGTGAAGGTGACGATGTCAGTTCAATTCAGGAGGCATTGGATAATGGAGCTCAAAGGATAGGTCATGGAGTACGCATTATTGAGGATGTAGATGTCCAAAATAACAAAATAGGAAAAACTGCAGCATATATTTTAGATAATAAGATTCCATTAGAAGTATGCATTACATCTAATCTACATACCAATATGTATGAAACTGCTGAAAAACATCCAATTAATCAATTAGTAGAACTAGGTTTTCAAGTTTCTTTAAATACTGATAATAGGTTAATGAGTAATACAACAATCAAAGAAGAAATCGATGTTGCTAAAATCGCTGGAGTTAAGGATCCTGAAGAATTGCTTATTAAATCAGCTAGCTATAGTTTTTTGAACTAAGTCGCGATTATCTATTTCTAGAAAGTTATAAAATTCTTTTTCGTTTATTAGTTTAAAATTTTTATCTGGATAAAGTTTTTTTGCTTTCTTAATTTTCTGCGCCTTCCTTGTTATTAGGTTTTGATTCATTGTTGTAATTTCAACATAAGTATCTAATGAAGGAATAAAAAAATCAGGTGTGAACATCATTTTTATTGAACCACTACCCCACTTTAATGGAAAACTGGTTGGTTCATATATCCATTCAATTCCAAATAAATCTAAGTGTTCTGCAAAAACTTCCTCAGAGTTATGTGCGAATGTCATGCGTTTTGAGAAGAAACTTTATCAGGGTATAGAGAAAAAATCTCAGCTTCAGCTTCTGAGTGCACAGGACCTAGTGATATTCCAAAAACAGCTTGACCACTTTTAAGCAAGTCTATCATTTGATCATTATCAGAGATGACATAAATCGATTTACCATCAGAAAAAATGGAAACATCTGAGATCTGTGTATCATCACCTAAAATGTTTTCAATATTTTTTAATGCGATTCTTATTTTCTGAAGACTTACTCCAGCTTCCCGTAGTTTGTTAACAAGTTTTATCTGGATAATGTCTTGAAATGAATATATTCTATGGAAGCCAGAACCTTTTAGATTTCTTATAGAAGCAGAAATTAATTTACTTGTTGTCCAATGATCTAATTGTCTATAAGTTATTCCAGTTATTTTACATACCTCTGGACCGGTATATCCCTGTTGCATATTGTTAATCTACTATAATTATTTTTTTTATCAAGGTTTTAGAGAAAATCGTCAGGAGTTATGTTGTCAATAAACTCCTTAAACTCTTCTATATCCTCTGATTTATCTTTTATTAAATCGATTGAATTAGCCTCAAAAACGTCCTTATTAACCGTTATAGGGGCTTCTGAGCGCAATGCTAAGGCTATTGCGTCACTAGGTCTAGCTGTGAGAGAGATGTCGCCATTTATAGTTGTAAGTATCAAATCTGCGTAATACGTTTTATCTTTAATATTTGAGATACTAACTTCTTTTAAAACAGCATTTAGAGACTCAATTACATCAATGATTAAATCATGGGTTTGAGGTCTCTCATGTA
>Ga0213861_10004406_pt1 | contig 11499 bp, 6 predicted proteins | sample PICome_4_FD_160110 | JGI IMG/M metagenome (GOLD analysis project Ga0213861, IMG submission 160110) | Coastal seawater microbial communities near Pivers Island, North Carolina, United States - PICO131 | ecosystem: Environmental > Aquatic > Marine > Coastal | place: USA: North Carolina | collected...
AACAATTAGAAGTCATTTTTATGGCTACCAGAGACTATTTAAAGAAAAATAAGGTAAAAATTATTATTGGAACACCTTGTTTTGGTGGTATGATACATAATGGTTATTTTCAAAGTATGATTGAATTGTCAGCAAATTTTACAAAACTCAATTTACCCTATGAAGTAATGACCATTGGTAATGAAAGTTTAATTCAACGTGCTCGTAATGGTATTGTGGCGAAGTTTATGAGCGACCCAACATCAACTCATCTTATGTTTATTGATGCTGATATTACATTTAGTTGGATACATATTGTTAAATTGCTTATAAGTGGTAAAGAATTATGTGGTGGGTGTTATCCTAAAAAAGCGTTTAATTGGGATAAAATTAAGCATCAATCTGTTAAAAATCCAAAAATGCATGAAGATGAATTAATGGCTAAATCTCTTGATTATGTATTTAATCCAATTTATCATCAAGAAGGTGAAAATGTGGTTATTAAATTAAATAATGGTATGGCTCAAGTCAAAGATATTGGAACAGGTTTTATGTTGATTAATAAAAGTGTTATTACTAAAATGATGAAAAAATACCCCGAAACTAAATTTATGAATAATGTTGCTGGATACGGTCAAACTAATGCGAATGATTATTTTTATGCGTTGTTTGATTGTTGTATTGACCCTGTAAGCCGTGTATATTTAAGTGAAGATTATTTATTTTGTAAAAGATGGATTGAAATTGGTGGTGAATTATGGGTTGATTTAGGAACTAATTTAAATCACACAGGTATAATTGATTATAAAGGCTGTTTGAGTTCAACCATTGGTGAAGTTGATACAATGAATAAAGACGCTCAAACTTTAGCAAAACAAAGAGACCCAACTAAAAAAACTATGAGTGATGAGGAAAAAGAAGCAATGCGTAAAAAAATTGAAGAACAAGTTAAAGTTGCTAAAGAAAAACAAAATGAGATTGAAAAAGAAAAAGAAACTAAAGATAATTAAAGTTGAATAAATGGTTTTTTAAAATTGAATAAATATTTTTAAAGTTGAATTAATGTTTTTTTGTATTTTTATTTTTTCTAGATGATGAATTTTTATTATGTTTTTTTGATTTTTTAATTTTATTTTTATTTCTTCGTGAATTAGAAAATTTATGTTTATATTTTCTTGTTTGTTTATTTTTATTCTTTCTTGTTTTAGATTTTTTAGTAGTGCGAGAACCTCCTTCAGTACCACCGTTGCTGGGACCGCTGTTGCCGTTGCTGGGACCGCTGTTGCCGTTGCTGGGACCGCTGTTGCCGTTGCTGGTACCGCTGTTGCCGTTGCTGGTACCGCTGTTAGTGTTGTTGTTGGCTCCGCTGTTGTCGGTGTTGCCTGTTTCTGGTGCTCTTTCTTCTGCGTCTGATGTTTCTTCTTCTCCTTTTCCTCCTGGTTCTTCTGGTTCTGCCACTCCTTCTGGTTCTGGTCCTTCTACTAGTGGCTCTTCTGTTTTTTCTGGTTCTCTTGGTTCTGCTTCTGCTGCTTCTTGTTCTGCTTCTGCTTCTGCTGCTTCTTGTTCTGCTTCTGCTGCTTCTGCTGCTTCTTGTTCTGCTTTTGCTGCTGCTGCTGCTCGTTCTGCTTCTACTGCTTCTTCTTCTAATCTTTTTTCTTCTGCTGCTTCTGCTTCTGCTGCTGCTGCTTCTTTTTGTGCCTCTTCTTCTTCTTTGTGTGCCTCTTCTTCTTCTTTTTGTGCTTTATCTGCTTCTGCTTCTGCTTTTTGTGCTTCTTTTTTTAATTCTTCTTTTTTTGCATTATTTTGTTCTGTTTGTTCTGCTTTGTCTGCTTTGTCTTTTGCTTCCTTTGTGGCTTGGTCTGCTTTTGCTTTTGCTTCCTGTGCTGCTTTTGCTGCCGCTGCTTTTGCCGCTTTTTGTGCTAGTAGTTTCTCTACATTTATGCCCTTTCCCTTTCCTGATTTTCTTGGTTTTGATTTTGCTGCGTTTGCTTTTTCTCTTGCCTTTTTTGCTTTTTCTGCTGTGGCGTTTGCTTTATCTTGTGCTGCTTTTGTTATTTCTTTTGCTTTTTGTTTTGCCGCATTTGTTATGTTTTTTGCTTTTGCTTGTGCTTCTGCGTTTATTGGTGGTTGAACTGGTTGAATTGGTTGTACTGGTTGTTGAACTGGTTGAAATGGTTGAAATGGTTGAACTGGTTGAACTGGTTGAAATGGTTGAACTGGTTGAACTGGGTGTTGTGGATTTACATTTATTTGTTTTCTTATTTGTTCGACTTCAAAATTTAAACGGGCTTTTTGTTCATCCATATCTTTTATATTAAGTATATCTCTTATATCTTTATAGTGTAAACGTTCTAGGTCTTTATAACTATAATTTGTATATTTTTTTAGCAATTCTTGAATTTTTTCTTCTTTACTCAAACCAAGAAATCCTCCTTTTTTCATACTTATTTTTCTTATATTTTTTTTATTATGAAGACGTTTAGTTTGTTTTTTAATAGTTTTCATTTTTTAATTAAATAATTAATATGAATTAGAAATAATTTTATTTATTTTATTTATTAATATAATAAAATATATTATTTATTAATACTTAAATTTATTTCTAATTAAATTTGAAATAATTAATTATAATGAAAAATAAAAAAAATTAAAAAAGAATGAAATAATAGTTTATTTTTTTTTTGTATTTTTATTATGTTTAATAGTTTTATGTTTATTTTTTTTTGTATTTTTATGTTTATTTTTTTTTGTATTTTTATGTTTATTATTTTTACTATTTTTATGTATGTTTTTTCTTGATTTTTTAAAATGTGTTTTTTTAGATTTAGATTTTTTATTATTACGAGAACCACCTACTTCTGTGTCTGTGTCTGCTACTTCTGGTACTGGTACTGGTACTGGTTCTACTTCTGCTTTTCTTTGTGCTAGTGCTTCTTCTGCTTTTCTTTCTGCTTCTAGTCTTTCTGCTTCTGCTTTTCTTTGTGCTTCTTCTGCTTTTTGTGCTTCTTCTGCTTTTCTTTGTGCTAGTTCTTCTTCTGCTTTTCTTTGTGCTTCTAGTCTTGCTTCTTCTGCTTTTCTTTCTGCTTCTGCTTTTCTTTGTGCTTCTTCTGCTTTTTGTGCTTCTTCTGCTTTTCTTTGTGCTTCTTCTGCTTTTTGTGCTTCTTCTGCTTTTACTCTTTCTGCTTCTTCTTCTGCTTTTTGTTTTAATTTTTGTGCATTATTTAAATTTTTTTGTTCTGCTTTTCTTGCTTCTTCTGCTGTTCTTGCTTCTTCTGCTTTTCTTGCTTCTTCTGCTGTTCTTGCTTCTTCTGCTGTTCTTGCTTCTTCTGCTGTTCTTGCTTCTTCTGCTGTTCTTGCTTCTTCTGTTTTTACTCTGTCTGCTTCTACTCTTTGCACTTCTGTTTGTCTTGCTTCTTCTAGTCTTACTTCTTCTACTTTTTGTGCTTCTGCTTGTCTTACTTCTTCTGCTTTCTGTGCTTCTTCTGCTTTTCTTTGTGCTTCTGCCAGTAATGTGGCTGTCTCTGGTGCCCCTACAGTTCCCAGAACTGGTGTCCCTGTAGTTCCCTGTCCTGGTGTCCCTGTAGTTCCCTGTCCTGGTGTAATTGTTATTGTTACTGTAGATGGTATTGTAGGTGATGGTGTTCCTATAGTAGTGGGTATATTTGGTGTGGGTGTATCTATAGTAGTGGGTTTAACTGTTGTAGGTGTATCTAATGGTGTAAGTGTAAGTTTAGGTGTAGGTGCGTTATAATGTGTGTTTGTACTAATACAAATAATATTTAATATTTTTTTAATTAATGGTGTAATAATTTTTATATTTTTATCAATAATTAAGTTTATCTCTTTTCTAATATATTCATCATTTACTAAATTATTTTTACTATGTATAGTTTTTTTATTACCACCAACTTGTGTTTCATTTTTAATATAAAAATAGTTATTTAATTCTGCTTTATTTAATCTAAGTAAGTTTATAAAATGGTTTACATTTTTTTCAAAACATTTTGTTTTTAAATTTTGAAGTTTATTAGTTTGAAGTTTATTAGTTTTAACAAATCTGTGAAAAAAATTTAAATATAATACAATCGCATTTCTTAGATTAGATTTAATAAACGTTTCTTCATCATCAGTTAAAAAATTTTTTATTGTTTTTTGTATAATATATAATCCTGTTAAAACCATTTTCTTTACACTATTAGTATTTTTTTTTAAGAATTTAACTATTTTAGTTAATGTTTCCTTACTAATAGTTTTTGGTATTATTTTATTCTCATTAAATTCTATATATTCTGGCATTTGACTAATTAAATAAGCCATTCTTATTAAAAAGATTTTAGGTACTTTCGCAAATATTTTTAAATACCCAAATACTGATAATGCTTCTGGATTTAATGATTGTATTTGTTTTTCTAATTGTGCTTCATATTCTGCGTTTTTTTCACTACCACCTTTTAATTTAGTTAATTTAATAGTTTTATATGTTATTCCTTTTTTTCTAGTTATTGAATTAGTTTTACTATTTTTATAAACTTTTTTACTAGTATGTTTTTTTTTATTTTTACTATTTTTAAAAGTTTTAAATTGTTTTTTAATAGTTTTCATTTTTATTATATAAATGAGTTCTATTGACTACACTTCTTTTAATTTATTTTAATTATTATAATATTAAAATATATTATTTTAATTAAATATATATTATTTATTAATACTTAAATTTATTTCTAATTAAATTGTAAATAAATTAATAAATACTAAAATTAATTAATAATAAAATATAAAATAAATAATAAAATAAATAGTAATTATAGTATAAATACAATTAAATTTATTTATTATAAAAATGAAAGCAGGTTTTTTTAGTTTTAAAGATAGAAAAGATAAAAATAAATATAGTTTAGGAGAACTTGTTAAACATACAAAGAAGAGTGAATCTAAATTAATTCGCAATTATGAAGAAATGAGTAAAGCAACAAGTGACTATGCGAAAGCATTTAAAGATCATTTTGAAAATTTAGAACAACTAGATGACCGTGTTAATTTTAATGGTATGGTATCATTATTTGAAGAAATTATAATGAAAGATACAATTAATTCTGATAAAGTAGATAAATCAACTCCTATATTATTTTCAAATTATAAGATTGAGGGTGATATTTCATCATCTTCATTTCGCACCGAACATTTAGAACGACAACTTTATTATTTATTAGACAAATATAATGAAGAAAAAGATGCCAGTTTTATAAAATATATGTCAATAACTAATGTTACTAAAACATCTTGTAAAATAAATATTATTACTATAGATAATAAAAAATATTCTAAAGAGATAGACCACGAAGAGTTTATATTAGATGAAGATACTGTAAAAAAGATATTACAAGATATTATTTATACAACTAAAAAGAATTTAAAAATTCAAAATAATAATATATTTAATAATATGTTTAATAATAACTCTAAATTTAAAACACATAAAAAAGGTAAAAGCATACTTCATAATAGAAGTAAAAAAAATAGACGTAATACGAAAAACAAAAATAATAATAATAATAATATTCAAATAAATAAAAATAATAAAAACATAGAAGAAATTAATTTATTAGAAAACAATAATAATAATGAAAGATTAAGATTTTTAAATAATAATATTAGAAATGTATTTAAAAAACGTAATGAAATACCATTATTTAGTATTGAAAAAACACGTTCTCAAAAAGATAGAAATGTGAAAAAAATAACAAATGAAAAAGCAGCAGCCGAAGCAAAAGCAAGAGAATTACAATACCCACCTAGACAAGAAAACCAAATAGCACAAAAATGTTCTCCTTTAGAAAAACAAGAATGTGATCTAGTTCCTGAATGTTATTATAATCCAAATTTTTTAAAATGTGTTAAAAATACTAGATATGTTCCAGGTCAAGCACCAGGTCAAGCACCAGGACAAGCACCAGGACAAGCACCAGGACAAGCACCAGGACAAGCACAAGGACAAATAAATTATCCAATACCACCACCTAATCTTATAGATATACCTACAAATAATACTAATAATAAAAAAAAACCATTTTTAGGTGAAACTAAAATATAATTGATTTAATTAATTTTTTCAATATTTATTTTTTAATTTTATTTATTTTTTAATTTTATTTATTTTTTAATTTAATTTATTTTTTAATTTAATTTATTTTTTAATTTAATTTATTTTTTAATTTAATTTATTTTTTAATTTAATTTATTTTTTAATTTAATTTATTTTTTAATTATTTTTAAAAATTTAAATTTTTTATTGTATTTATTTAATAAATATATTTATTAATATATAATAGTAATACTTTAATAATTAATTTGTGTATAATTATTAACTAATAAAATAGTAAATAATAAAAAATATTTTATAATAAAAAATGGATAGTTATTTAAAATTAGCATCAATAAAAGATGATAATCAAAATTGTAATTGTATTATACCTTTTTATATGAATGATATTAGTGGTATTAATCCAAACACAAACCGTAATTATAGTAAAGAAGATAAAGACGCAATGAAAACCGCATTATATCGTGTTTCCAACGCAAAAGGCTGTAAATTATCAGTATGTTGCGATCCAAATGACCCTACAACACAACCAGATGCTAAATTTACAAAAAATTTTGTAAAAAGATTTCCTAAAATTATGCCATTATACGAGCGTAATACTTTAATTTCAATAAAATTATCAACTAAAGAAAATGTTAGTGGTTCTGGGTGGATTACCCCTTCTTCTCATATGATTTGTAAATTAACGAAAGCAACCATTGAAGATACAGAAGACCCAACTATTAAAATTGCACAAAATTTAGTAAATGATTGTTTTACAAATCAATGTAGTAATTTAGAAACAATTACATTAAATAATTTATTACAAAATTCCAAAGCAGATATGACCTATTCTTATATGGATGACGCAAGAGTTTCACAAGCCATTAGAGAAGGTAATATTACTTATGTTAAAGAATATATTAAAAAATATAAAGATATTAATTTACCTTTAACAAATGATGATTATAGTAATCGTATGATACATATTGCTAGTGAAAGTAAAAATACAGATATTCTTAGTATGTTAATTGCTCTTAAAGCAAATATAAATATTAAAAATAAATTAAATGAAACCCCAATACATTTTGCTGTTAGAAATAATAATATTGATACTATTGATATATTATTATCCCAAGGAGCAGATTTAAATAGTGCAAATATAGATGGAGAAATACCACTATTTTATGCTATGAAAACAGGTAATTTAAGAATTGTAAAAATGTTGTATAATAATAATTCGCCGATTTTAAGTCTTGATAAAAAAGGTAATAATTTAATACATTACTGTATTAAACACTGCCCTTCATTTAAAAATAAGAATGATAATAATAATGATTTAGGTATTGATGATAAAGATAAAAGCAATATAATTAAATTTCTTATAGAAAGAGGTATTGATACAGAACAAGTAAATTTAGATGGATTAACACCACTAGAATTAACTGAAAAAGAAATGAATAGAGAAATTAATAAAGAATGTGCCGAAGGAATAGAAAATGATAATAATAATATTAATGAACATTTTTTTAATATGAAACCAAATAAAAAAGCAGTATCTTTAAGAAATAGAACAATGAAAGATTATACTGAAGAACATAAAGAACTTTTAGAAATACAAACCTTATTATTTAATACTATAATTAGAAATAATCCTAATAAATATAATAATTATATTAGTGTTGATGATATACCAAAAGGTGCTCCTATTGAGGTATTAGATACAGTTTGTGTTGGTAATAATGTTACAGGTAATGAAGATAGTATTGAGTGTGAAAATAAAGGTGGTCAATTAGTTAAAATAAAAAACAGTACTACTAAAATAAAAATTGAATTATTACCTGAAGACAAATCAGTATTAGATAAAGTAGATGAAAAAGAGTTATATTTTAAAAAACAACAAAAAAAAATACCTGTACAAACTATACCCAATGATGTTTCTACATATAATAATTATTTAAGTTCTAGTAAAACGATTAATGTTCCTAATACACAAGGCATTACTTATAACTTAGGCGAAACATCAAATAATGAAATTGATAATACTACAAATAACATTCAATTATCAAATCAAGATGAAACTCAACATAATCAAATAACTGAACAACAATTAGAAGAAGAAGTTATAAATAATGAAACCGAACATACTATAGAAAGTCCAGAACACCCCCCAAATTTAGATGAATACGATGATTTTGTTCATAAATGTAAAAGAGATGCTTTACGTAATTCAGAAACGATTGAAATAACACAACCTCAAACTACTAAACCACCCGAAACATTTATACAAAAATATAAAACTGTATTAATTATTATAGGTAGTATTATAACTATTTTACTTATTATAATAATGTCTTATTATATATTTCAATATATGAAAAATTATAAAATGACAATGTAATTTATGTAAAGTATTATTTTTAATATTTTTTCAATATTTTTCAATATAAAAATTATTTATTATTAGTTTAATAATTTAAACTACATAAATTACTTAATTTAATTTAATTTACTTTAATTTAACTTAAATAAAATGTATCATATAAAAACAGAGTCATATCATAGTGAAAATCCTATTTATAAAAAAATAGAAGATGGTGATAATATGTTGTTTGTCCCAGAAGCAAGAGTAGCGAAAGATTATTTTAATACAGGTATTTATGAACGTGGTTATATACAATGGGCTTGTGACAATTTTGCTATTGAAGATAAAGAAATTATTGATATTGGAGCACATATTGGTATGTATACTGTAGAATTAGGTAAAAAAGCAAAAAGAATACATAGTTTTGAATGTTCTCCAAAATCTTATAATTATTTATGTTCTAATATTTTATTGCGTCATTTAAGTTATAAAGTATCAACCTATAATGTGGCTTTAAGTGATAAAGAAGGGACCACAAAATATTATATTAGAGACCCTTTAGACGGTGGTGGTAATGGTATATCGGCTTTTGAAAATGATAAAACTATACCAACAATAGATGTTCCAATGAGAACATTAGACTCATTTAATCTTACAAATATTAATTTTATAAAAATAGATGTAGAAGGACACGAAGAATTTGTTTTAAGAGGAGCAGTAAAAACATTAGAAACTAATAATTATCCTAAAATATTGTTTGAATCATGGTCAGAACGACAAGAACAAAATAATATACCTTCTATACAAATACGTAAAAGTTTATTTGATTTTTTAGAATCATTAGGTTATAAAATAATACAAATACAAGGTGGAACGGATGATATGTTTTTAGCAGAGAAAGAGTAATAAATATTTATTATATAAAAAAAATTGATTTATTATTTTATTATTTTAAACTATTATTTAAAAACATACTTTTTAAAGGTAAAGTTTAAGTTTAAATTTAAATTTAATAAAATGACTAAACTAAATTTACACACATTATCTGATGATGAATTTGAAAAATTTCTTTCAGAACCATACACATTACTTATTATAGATGAAAAAGCACCTAAAGATATAATTGATTGGGAAACATTATATAATATTCTATTTGTAAGTGATTCTGATTCATTCACACTTGAACAAAAAACAGAGTGTGTAAAATACCAATTAAATAAAACTAAAGAAAATGATAATATAAATAATACAGAAAATCATATATTATTATACAAGAAACACGAAAATGTAATTAAAAAAATCATAGCAAATTCATTCAAAAAGTAAAAAATACAAAATACAAAATACAAAATACAAAATAAATATTGATTAACTATACATATGAACGTATTTTTCTATATCGTCAATTTCATCACCTTTTTCTTTTATATCAATAAATAATTGTATTCCTTTTTCAATGTCATCAGTATGTATTTTTTTCTTTGTATCATTTAATTCTTCCTCTGTTGGAATTAAAAGTAATCTTTTAGAATGTGTTTTTTTACAACAAGCAAATAATGTTGTCATATCACCACCAAAATTTGGAAAGATTTTTAAATGTTTTTCTATAATAGGTATCATTTCTTCAACACTAGATAATAAACCCCATTTTTGTTCTTCAACATATTTTTTAAATATTAATGTTAATTCTTCAGCATCATATCCTTTAATTTCAAAATGATGTGTAAAACGTCTGGCTAAACCTTCATTATGTTTTAAAAAATTATCATAAGTAGGTCTTTTATATCCAGCAATAACACATACTAAATCATGACAATGTTCTGATAAATATACATTAATCATATCAATGGCTTCTCTAGCAAAATCTTTTTCAGAATTAGGACTTAAGGCATACACTTCATCTAATAATAATACACCTCCTAGTGCACTGTCTAATATTTTACGTGTTTTAGGAGCAGTTTGACCTATATATTCACCAATTAAATCATCGCGTTTTGCACATACAACTTTATCTGTTTTTAAAAATCCTAATTTATTATAGATTTTAGCAATAATATAAGTTAATTGTGTTTTACCAACACCAGGTGGTCCAACAATAACTGTATGTAACATATCAACATTTTTATCATCTAAATTTTGTAAATAATAAATAAGTTGGTCAAATATAATTTTTTTAACGTCTTTCATTCCAATCATATTTTTAAGTTCAGTTAATGGGTCAACTAATTTATTTAATTTTTTAAGATTTAAATTATAGCGTTTTCTTTTTTTAGGATTATATGTCTTACCAATGCGTATAAGGTCATCAATATCTTTAATATCACTTCCTAACCATTCATATTCTAAAGTTTTATCTTCTTCTTCTTCATCATCATCATCTTTATTTTTATTACCTTTATTTTTTTGATTTTTATGATTATGTTTATTACTTTCATTATTAAGTATATCAGTATTATTAGTAATATTTTCAATCCGTTTTATTAATGAAGTAAAAAATAAATTATCAAATTCTGTAGTTTTAGTATTATTTTTATTACTAGTATCATTTTCATTATAATTATAATAATATTTATTATTTTTTTTATTATTTTTAGTATTGATAGTATTTATAAAATTAAAAAGTGTGTTTGAATCATCATCTTCTTCTTCATCTTCTTCTTCACCATCCTCTTTATTATCATCCTTTTTATTATCATCATCATCATCCTCTTTATTATCATCATCATCCTCTTTATTATCATTATTATCATTATCATCATCATCATTGTCTTTATTTTCTGTTCTTTTATTATTTGTTCTAGGTGTAATTTTAATTAAATTAGGGTTATTTTTTTGTATAATAATAAAGTTAATTTTTTGTATAGGTTCTTCTTCACTTTCTTCACTTTCTTTGTAGTCTTCATTTTCTTTGTAGTCTTCACTTTCTTCACTTTCTTCACTTTCTTCACTTTCTTCACTTTCTTCACTTTCTTCATAGTCTTCATCATCTGAACTTTTTAAATCATTATAACAAACGTCACAATACAGTTTTGTATTATGTTCAAAACAATACATATAATCTAGATTAATTAAAATA
>Ga0213861_10004407_pt1 | contig 11497 bp, 3 predicted proteins | sample PICome_4_FD_160110 | JGI IMG/M metagenome (GOLD analysis project Ga0213861, IMG submission 160110) | Coastal seawater microbial communities near Pivers Island, North Carolina, United States - PICO131 | ecosystem: Environmental > Aquatic > Marine > Coastal | place: USA: North Carolina | collected...
GTATCAGTTAAAGTTACTGTAGGTGCTGAAGCATCTACAGTAAAGGTAATACTGTCTGTACCTGAGTAGGCATTACCTGCCTTATCAGCTCCTGCAACTGTTGCTCTATAAGTACCATCTGAAGGGGTTCCGCCACTGTCAACATCCCAATTGTAGATATAAATATTTGTGGATATCTTGCTAGTGTAACCATTTAATTGACCATTGTTACCTCCCCCTTGATTATAATTATATGGATATCCACCAACAATAACACTCTCACCATTACCTTGTAGAGCTATTTTATCAACCATTCCTTCTACTAGTCTGTCACTATAGCCGGGGGCTTCAAATTGTTGCAAATAACTTTCAGGATATCCAAATTTAGATTTTTGGACAAATGAACCATTAATTTTAGTATATGTGTAAAGCTTTGATGCATTTCCACCACTTACTGATAAAACATTTCCATCATCAGATAAATCTAACACAAGTCCAAAATAATCATAACCCTGACCCCAAGTTTTATCATCGCTTCCTTCAATTATCTGTAATTCGGTAACTTGTGATGTTGTGTCTGATAGAGAATAGATTCCTACTGCCCCTCTTCTTGTAGAGTTTCCTCCATAACGATCATTTCCGATAACAAAGAGAGTTAAGTCATTGTTAAAATCAATATTTGAATTATTTGAATTATTAATAAAGCCAGCACCACTCATTAAACTCCCATAAGTATTTCCAGTCTCTTTCCAAATAAATCCCTGACTGGTATAGGTGCCACCAATTAATTCATAAAGTTCTAATCCATCAGGATCGTAAGTATCATCAGGAAATGCTTCTGCAACCCACCTAATAATTCTACCATTATTTTCATTATACCATATTCTTTTACTAGATAAGCTTACAGTAAAGCTTGAAGTTTCAGAAAAAGTTTCACTTGTTGAGCTTCTTTGAAAAAGAACTATTTCATATTTATCATTTGAATTGTTTTCAGTATGTCGTTGAACTACAATTTTAAGTCCATCAGACGACAAATCAAAAGTCCTATAATTATTACCTCTCAGGTTATTTGGGGACGGTAAAGAATTTCTGGTCCAATTGCCACCACTATCTCTGTCATAATAATACAGGTTTTTGGAATTCGCATTCGCATTTGATCGCTCACTAGTGAGGGCTAAAGTTTGTCCATTTGAACTAAACTTCATTTCACTAAAAGAGGAATCAACATCATCTGTTTGATTAGCTCCTACTTCAAGATCGTTTGTGTATTGTTTTTCTATAATATTATTTTTATAGATAGCAGTTCTCGCGCTGTTTCTAAGTGCATAATAGGTGCCATCAAAATTTGTGGCTATACGAGGAGCAACAGCAACATAACTTGTAGAATTGTTACCTCCTGATGCTGCTGAGTTCATATTAGTTTTTCTGATTTGATTAAAATTGCTATGTTCATTAGAAGATAAAGTCATTGCAACATCGGTAACAGCCCCTGTAATTGAAATAGTAGGTGTAGCTGTCATACCTTCATCGAAGGCAGCGGTAATGGTTACCGTGTCTGAAGCTGCTAAAAAGTTATCATCATCGGTATCAGAGAGGGTTACCGTAGGTGCTGTTGCGTCTAATGTAATCTTTATACTGTCTGATCCTGCGTAAGTGTTTCCAGCTAAATCGGTTCCTGTAACGGTTACCGTATAACTTCCTGCTGAGACTCCTGAAGTACTCCAAGCATAAGTCCATGTAGTACTACTTGTTGCCGTAAGAGCTACATTATTTACTGCAGAACCTATAGTTATTCTTGGACCTGAAGCCATCGCCTCATTAAAGGTTACTGTTACTGTTATATTATCTCCTGGTTTAATGGTATTATCAGGATCATTTGTAGTAATAGTTACTGTAGGAGTAGAAGTATCTACTCTAAAGGTGATGCTTTGTGTTCCTGCTACATAAGCATTTCCGATAAGGTCTGTACCGCTTACTGTAGCTGCATAATTTCCTGTAGTAAGAGTTCCTGAAGAAGTATCCCAAGCATAGGTGTAGGAATTCGTGCCTGATACAGGAATCATAATTACATTGGTAACAATTCCTGTGATGGAGATTGTAGGAGTAGCGGTCATGGCTTCAGAGAAACCAGCGGTAATGGTAACTACCTCAGAGGTAGAAACCAAATTATCACTATCGGTATCGGTTAAAGTAACTGTTGGTGCTGAAGTATCTAAAGTAAAGGTAATACTATCTGTACCTGAGTAAGTACCTCCTGTAGCGCTAGCAGTACCTGCAACAGTGGCGTAGTAGGTGCCGTCAGATGGAGCACCTCCGCTATCTACATCCCAGACATACTTGTAGCCTCCGAGCTGATAAACTTCTATTGATCCTGCATTATTATTACCATCAACATCTAAACCATTATCACCTATTAAAATTCTATTTCCATCACCACTAAGCTCTGAACTTCGAGCTATTGTAGTTGATTTATCACTAATTAGAGTTGCATATTCAACCCACTGGTTTGAGGAAGCATTATAGTCATAAATCGCTACTTTTCCCCTTCTATCAGCTGCACTTTCAAAATTTCCAAATGAAATTCTATTTCCATCTGAGCTAATTGAAACATTATACCCTAAGTATTCCCCATTTGTTAAACTAGAACCTACAATTGGTAAGTTTGACCCTTTAAGTGTCCAAGTAGATGTGCCCGAATTCCATGAGTATACAAATACATTTCCTTGATTATTATTAGTTTGTCCACTTCCATTACTCTGTTGTTGAACACCTATGACAAGTGTATTACCATCATCCGAAACTTGTAAACCTCTCCCTAAAAAGCCTGTATAAGGTGGAGTAAGATAACCAGGGGTCATCGTCCAAGAAGCTGAACCTGATGGGGTATAATCCCATGTAGATATTACATCTGAAGTCGCTGTTTGAACAATAACTCGGTTCCCATCGGAGCTTACAGACATTCCATTATTTCCAAAATTTCTTCCATCCCCAGCTCCACCTACGTCAGAGTTACCAACAAGAGATAAAGCATCTCTAAAGGACCATTTAGTATTCCCAGAACTATTTTTATGCATATTCCAATCAGTTCCGTCCCAATCATAAACATTTATATAACCCCCATCTGCCTCATTACTTGATTTACCTTGTCCATTAGCAAAAATCCTGTTTCCATCATCAGATATATCGACATGATAGCCCAATTCCCAATTTTGCCAATATCCCCGCATATCATTATCATCTCCTAATCGAGTCCAAGAAGAGCCATCATATCTGTAGGCATATATTCTTCCAGCACCAGTATTACTACTTGTAACGTTATATGCTCCTACTACAATAGTATGTCCATCTCTACTTAAAGCCATAGTATTTTGTTTAGCATTACTTACAAGGGTTTGCGGAAGATTACCAGTAATATTTGTCCAAGCACCATTTACAAGCTCATAAACAATTAATCTATAAAAATCACCGGTATTTTTGTACCCACTTGCAAATGCAAAAACTTTCCCATTTTTACTTAAATGTGTATCTCCATAATCAGAACCACCACCAACATTACCAAATTGATCATTTACACCCGATCCATAGAGCGTCTCTCCAATTTGAACAGCTTTTTCAGCACCTGTAAGCGCTGTCATAGAAACGTTTGTGACTACCCCTGTAATGGAGATGGTAGGAGCAGGATTCATTGCCTCAGTAAAGGCAGCAGTAATTGTCACTGTATCTGAAGCGGCTAGTAGATTATCGGTATCGGTATCAGATAAAATTACCGAAACATTGGAATTACATACTCCCCACTCGGGTTGTTTGGAAGCGTCATTTCTCCAAGTAGAGTTAGCACCGTCTTTAAAATTATTAGGCTCACTACTAAGTCGTGAGACACACCATCCTGAGAGGTCTTGATTGAAATTGTCATTGTACTGAAACATCCCGAGCATATTACCTACATTAGAAGTATTCCAATTACCAATATTTTGATTGAATGCATCTGCCTGATAAAACATTTGGTTCATAGTAGTTACACTAGAAGTATCCCAATTATTTATCGTATTACTACCCCCATTATTAAAACCCCTATTACCTGAAAACATAGAACTCATATTGGTAACTTTTGAAGTATTCCAGGCCCCAATATTTTGATTGAATGCATCTGCATCATTAAATATACTTGCCATGGTAGTTACTTTTGATGTATCCCAATTACCTATCGAACCACTGCCCCCATTATTAAATCCACTGTTAGATGAAAACATATAACTCATATTGGTTACTTTTGATGTATTCCAGGCCCCTATGTTTTGATTGAATGCATTTGCCCCTGAAAAGGCAGTACCCATAGTAGTAACATTCGAAGTGTTCCAATTACCAATATTTTGATTAAATGAATTAGCATTATTAAACATTCGAGTCATGTTTGTATTACTGGATGTATCCCAGGATCCAATATTTTGATTAAATGCATTAGCATTATAAAACATTTGATACATGGTAGTTACGCTTGATGTATCCCAATTATTTATGGTATTACTACCCCCATTATTAAATGCTTGAGCTGTTAAAAACATAGAGTTCATGTTATTTAAACTTGAAGTATCCCAAGCACCTATGTTTTGATTGAATGAGGTTGCCCCTTTAAACATTTCATACATGGTAGTGACGTTAGAAGTGTCCCAAAAACCAATATTCGTATTAAATGAAGTGTTACCATCAAAAAGACCACTCATGTTTGTAACAAGAGTAGTGGCTAAGTTGAAATTCCCAGCGTTTCTAAGTGATGTGATATTAGAATTATCAGCAGCAGTATATAGAGTACCACTTACCATACCGGTATCCCCCGCGCTACATCCAGAACATTTAATTGTTACTCCATTGGATGCCAAGTAAAAAGTAGGACTTATAGTAAGGGTAAGGGAGGCATTTCCGGAGTAGGCTAAATTATTGGTGTCAGTTGCAGTAGCGGTAACATTCAGAGTAGTCCCTGAAGAAATATTAGAAGGCACTTGCCAGTAGTAGGTCCATACTGCTGCAGTTGCACTTTGTGTCATAGCAACATTAGTAACTACCCCTGTTATCGAAATCGTAGGTGAGGCATTCATGTTCTGTGAGAAAGTAGCAGTGAGGGTTACCTGACCTGAAGTAATTACATTATCTGAATCATTGGAGGTAATGGTAAGGGTTGCTGGAGAATTTGAAGCTATTGAGTATGCTTGAACTCGACCGGCGTTAGATCCACCTTCTGCATTGTAAAGAGCTCCAGCAGCAAATTTTGTTCCATCGCTTGAAATTGATACTGAAACACCAAAATTATCATAATTATTCTCTCCATCAATATCACTACCAACTTGAGTCCAAGAACCGCTACTGTATTGATAAATACGCACATGTCCTTTGTTGGTACCGCCTGCGTCATTATTTATAGCTCCAATAGCTACTCTTGAACCATTAGAGGAAAGTGAGACACTATAGCCAAAATAATCTGAGGCAGCCTCTCCATCAATATCACTACCAAGTTGAGTCCAAGAACCGCTACTGTATTGATAAATTCGGACATGACCTGAGAGTGATCCATTTCCATTATTTCCTCTTGCTCCAATAGCTACTATTGATCCATCAGAAGATAAAGACACAGAGTCACCACTCATATCACTTGCTGCCTCTCCATCAATATCCGCTCCTAGTTGAGTCCAAGAACCACTACTGTACTCATAAACACGAACATGACCTGAAGCACTTCCATTTCCATCATTTAAGACTCCTCCAATAGCTACTCTTGAACCATTAGGGGAAAGTGAGACACTATGGCCAAAATTATCTGAGGCAGCCTCTCCATCAATATCACTACCAAGTTGAGACCAAGAACCGCTACTGTATTGATAAATTCGGACATGTCCTCGATTATCACCATTACTATTCCCTGCGTCATTTCCTGTTGCTCCAATAGCTACTATTGATCCATCAGAGGAAAGTGAGACACTATGGCCAAAATTATCTGAGGCAGCCTCTCCATCAATATCACTACCAACTTGAGTCCAAGAACCGCTACTGTATTGATAAATTCGGACATGTCCTCGATTATCACCACTACTATTCCCTGCGTCATTTCCTGTTGCTCCAATAGCTACTATTGATCCATCAGAAGATAAAGACACAGATCTACCACTATAATCTTGTTCTGCTTCACCATCAATATCTCCCCCAACTTGCACCCAAGCAGAACCATTATAATCGTAAATACGAACATGACCGTAGGCAGAATTGTTGGATCCGCTTCCAATATTATTAGCTGCTCCAATAGCTACTCTTGAGCCATTACCAGACATAGAAACTGACTCACCACTTCGATCACTTACTGCCTCTCCAAGAATATTGGCGCCTAATTGAGTCTGGGCAGATAGACCAAAGCTGGCTAATAAAAATATTATCTGAAAAAAATCTTTTAAATCATTCAAGAAAAACCTTAATAAATAATAACGCTTTTGCATTAAATTGATAATATGAAGTTGGCTAGACTTTCAGATCTTTTGAGTCCAATTTTTTTTCTAATACTGGATCTTAAGTTTGTAAGTGTGCTATTTGAAATATCTAATTTTTTAAGAATATCCTTATTAGGATAACTCATTCTAAGTAACATGCAAACACGAACCTCTGATGAGGTTAGTTCATTACATGTCTTTATCAGATTACTTGTGAAGTTAGGATAAATTTTGGCAAACTTAAATTCAAAGTTTTTTGTTTCTGATTTTAACATTTTAAAAATTAACTACAAATTAAATTCTTTAATACAAAGAATATAGACCAAATCACTCTTATTTAAAAAGATGCAGTACAAATGCAGTATGTTTTTACATGAAATGAATAATTAAGTAATTAAATAGTAATTAATCATGTATTAAAAGTAATTTAGACATATAAAATATATTTTATCAAATTTAGATTGAGTTTTAATAAAAAAGAAGAGAAAAGTAGAAATGGAGTATTTATGAAGTATTTAAACATAATTAAAATTGTATAAAATCTTTAAGTATCTAACAGGGAATTTAAAAGTATTTAAATGGTATTTATAAAAGGATTTAAATCTTGTCCTGATGGTAAGTTTTTTTTTCAACATTTTTATTCAATGATTTTAAAATCAGTTCTTCTGTTTTTTTGATGTTCACTCTCCGAGACTTCTGTATAATTATTCTTAATTAAATTCGAATCGATTCCATTATTACTTAGTTTTCTAATAAATCTTAAACCTTCTTTTTTTGTATTAAACTGACCCGCAATTAAAAAGTAGAAATTTAGCTTACTGTATATAAATGGTTTATAATCTGAAAACTCCTCCAATTTTTTAGATACCTCACTACTACTTTTACTTTTAAAAACTTCAACTAAATAATCACTATATAAATTATCTTTAATGTGTTCCTCTCCATAGTCTTTTATCTCCAACCTACTTTTATCAATACCTCTATTTTTTATAAGGTAGTTGTAAATTGTTTTTGATCTACTTTCAGAAAGTTTCTTATTGCTTTTAAAACTCCCTCTAGCATCAGTATAAGAACTAATCAAAAGATTGATTTTTGAATCATTGTCCAGCAAATCAGCTATAGAATCTAATCGAGATTTGTATTTCTTAATAAGATTAAATTTCCCAAAATCGTAATAAATTGATCTTAGATAGGTTTCTGTCTCCATCCTTAAAAGACTCACCTCTATCGGATTTGATTCTCGATAGCCATCAAATATCTTATAAGTAAAACGATCCTGCTTTACTTTTTCATTGTTACTTGAATAAACAAAAGTTCCATCAGAATTTAAATCTAGATCTCCGAATTCAGGTTTATCTTCAATAATCGTTTTAAAAGAATCAGCATATAGAAAGCTATTACTATTTATCGAATCATTGATTAGGACACTTTTTTGCTCAGTAACACTTGGTGAAAAAGTAGTATACTTATATTTATCACTAGAGCCTTTTAAAGGTTTAAAGTTGATTAAGTATGAGATATCCAAACTATCCTTTTGACGATTTGAAGAGAAAAAACCATACTTTAAAGAATCCGATAAGGAAAAAGAAAAGTCGTCATAATTTGTGTTAATAGGGTTTGGTAAGAGAACTGGTGATTGATAATTTTCATCATCAATTTTTGAATAATAGATATCAAAACCACCTATACCCCCCTGTCTATTAGAGGCAAAAAACAAAATGTTTTTATAAATGAATGGGAAAGCTTCGTTTAAGGGTGAGTTTATATTAGGGACCTTTTGTGGGGTCTCAAATTTACCCTCAGAATTTATTTTACTGTAGTATAAATCGTACTGGTTTTCCTGGTCGATATTACTTGCAAAATAAATTATATTTTTTTGAGAATCTATAGAAGGATGCATAACTGAAATCTCATTTCCAAAAAGCGTTACTTTTTTTGGATTCTGAAAATCTTCATTGGCATAATTTGATTCATAAATATCTAAAAGTAACTTCTTGCTTTTTGAGATTTTATCAGAGCTTCGTGTAAAAAATAATTTGCTTGCTGTTTTATCAAATGATACTGGACCCTCCTGATAAGAGGAGTTTATTTTACTTGAAAGCAGCTCTTTGGAAAGTATATTAAATGGGGGCTTGTTTTCAATTGTTATCTTCTGAAGATTGAAAATCTTATTAAGATCTACCTCTTTGAATTTTCTAGAAATTTTAGCTTCGTTGTTATTTTTCTGTGATGAAACGACAATCACCTCTATTTTATCATCACTTAATCTAAATACTACAGGACTAAAAACAGTTTCACTCTCACTTATATTTAATTCATAAAGGTCAAAATCAGGTAATAGATTTTGAGCTACAAGCTCTTGCTTTGAAAAAAGAAAGTAAAACAAAATAATACAATTAAAAAGCCTCTTCATATTAAAAATATCTTGGTGAATCGATAAGTGCTTTTGCCACTTGTCTTAAATTATATCTCAAAATAATTTCATGGGTACCATTATTATAAACGCCAGTTTGATTACCTAGTGAGTAGCTATAGGCATAACTTACCATTAAACTATTTGAAACATTAACTCCAAAAATTGCTCCAAAACCACCACCTGAATTCTGGTTTGGGAACAGGTCTCTATAAGTTGATCTTATATTTGCACCTAACCAAAATTGGTCTTTATAAATAAATAAATTAGAAAAATCAAGATTGACAGGTGCGCCAGAAGTCATTTTAATAATCCCACTAGGGCGTAATTTGAAATCTCTATTTAGAGTTATCAAAAATCCAGAGGTTATGTAAAAATGTCTATTTTGTCGGAGTTGACTATTTTCAAAGAAAAAAGGCGTTGAAAATCCAGCATAGAACTTTTCTGTATAGTAGTAAATACCAGTTCCAATATTTGGTTTAAAGCCTACAGACTCAGTATAAAAAAGTGGATCTCCAGGCTGATTTAAATTAAGACCTTCACCATCCAAATTAAATGAATTTAAACTCACTTTTAGTCCCAAAGAAAGTACTCTATTATTATCATTTAATAATAAGTGATAGGCCAGATCACCTGCAAATGAATTATTCCTTATCGGCCCGATTTTATCACTAATGGCAGTAAAGCCATAAGCAAGTCTTTTGCTTTCTACCGGAGTGCTAAACGAAATCGCTTGTAATACAGGAGCCCCCTCAAAACCGACCCATTGATTTCGTTGAATAAGGTTAAATGAGTAGGATTGAGAAGAACCTACATAGCCCGGATTAAATATCTGCGTATTGAACATGTAATGGTTAAACATGGACTCCTGTTGGGCATATCCAAGGCTAAAAATCAATAGACAATATGTAATTATTACTTTTCTCAATTATTGATTTTTTAAATAGATATAGCCTGTTATTGGTTTTTCATTATCAAGTTCTAGTATATAGAAATATATACCATCAGGCAAGTTATTTGTCCCGCCAAATCCACTTATATATGAGGAGCCGTCCCAATCGTTTTGATAGTTTGTTTTCTCATAAACTTTAGTTTCCCATCTATTATAGATTGTAAGTTTATTTCTGACATAATTTTCAAGTCCTTTAATTACCCATGTATCGTTAAACCCATCTCCATTGGGAGAGAATCCTTTAGGAATTGACAAAGGAGTAAAGTAAAGCTCGGTTGGTTCTGATTCAACTACATCACCACAAACATAACAAGGAGAAAATGCTATCGCTCTGTATCTCCAACCATCCATATTGGAAGTAGCTTTGCGAATTATTAATTTGTCAGATTTTGTTCCTAGATATAGATCTCCATTATCAATATTTTCCCATTGATTCCCTTTAGAGGTAATACCTGATTTATTTACTTGCCATTGATAATTGATAGTTCCAAGTGATGTTGCCTCTACTTGAAGAATAATATTTCTACCTGAAAGTATTGCAGCTCTTGAAGCGGGATTAACAATTATTTCAACTTGAGAGCCCTCTTCTAAGAAGTCTAAAATTCCGTTATTGTCACTATCAGCAGGATAGGAGTATCCAGAATCTGAGATTACCTGTCCTATTTCATTAAACTCAATTCCATCAGTATCAGATAGTATAAAGTCACCATCCTGATCAACATATCCAGCTTCAATAACATCTGGACAACCGTCATTATCACTATCTAAATCAAGGTAGTTAGGTATACCATCACCATCAAAATCTTCATTTCCATTTGGGGATTCTAATACGTCATTAATTCCATCGTTATCATCATCAACGTCTTTATTATCCCCTACACCATCTCCGTCTAAATCATCCCATTCTGATCCATCTCTTGGGAATTCATCTTGGTCATCTAGGATACCATCACCATCATCATCATCATCCAATGAATCTTCTATGCCATCACCATCAAGGTCATCTATTGTTGGTGTTGAAGTAGAACTATCATTATTTGGAGTTCTGGCTCTACCTCCGCCTCCACCAACAGTGGATGGCTCTGGAATAGGACAAGCATTACAATAACCATCATTATTACAGTCAGCAGCATTCCATTCAGCTGAGGGTGTTAACGTCTGATTTGCTATAATGTTTGAGCAAAGATCTTTTGGATCTGTACCGTCGGTTATCTCTTGACCATTTGGCACTCCGTCTCCATCACAATCTGCATTTTTCCAAGTTAATGCGGCATCATCTAAAACAACATTATCTGGATTAAAATCACAATTATCATTTGGATCTGTCTGATCAATTTCTATCTCAATTGAGTTAGGTACCCCGTCGCCATCACAATCCTCGTCTGTAGTGACCTCCATTGTAATATCCTCCACATTATAACTACAAGCATCGGAAGGGTCTGTTCCGTTTAACACTTCAGTATCATCATCTACACCATCCTCATCACAATCTTTAATAGCGGTGGCTATACGGTCAATACTAGTAACATTAGCCTCACATGGATCTGATGGGTCTGTACCATCTATATATTCATTAGCATTAGAAACTCCATCAGCATCACAGTCAAGGTTCGATGTAACTGTAACTGTTATACTTTCAACAATAAAATCACAGCTAAATAGTGGGTTACTGTTATCTGTTAA
>Ga0213861_10004409_pt1 | contig 11497 bp, 13 predicted proteins | sample PICome_4_FD_160110 | JGI IMG/M metagenome (GOLD analysis project Ga0213861, IMG submission 160110) | Coastal seawater microbial communities near Pivers Island, North Carolina, United States - PICO131 | ecosystem: Environmental > Aquatic > Marine > Coastal | place: USA: North Carolina...
GATTTAGTGATATATCGTTGTATGCTAGTATTTGGTCAAACGCTTCTATAAGCAAGTTCTGAAAAGGCTTAATAACCAAGTTCATCATTAGCTTTGTAGCTGTTTCTAACTCCTCTGCGTTGTTTCCAAGCCCTGTGTTGTCTTTAATACCTAAAAGCATAGGAGACACTACCCTGTGTGCTACAAGTATCTTACGGCTGCTCTCATCGCTTAAAAACTGATACTGATTGTGCGCATCACTTAATTGTACAGGGTCTATTGTAGCTGCTGTTTCAGGGCTGTCGTTAAAAGATAGTATAAACTTACCTGCATTACTACTACCTGAAAATTTATCATAGATACGTCTTTCTATCTGTTCTCTTTCTTCTGCACTTGGTGTGCCTGAATTAAAGTTAATAAGCATACTAGGAGATAGTCCTGATTGTATGTTATTTATATGAAAGTTAGATATTTCTTCTTCTAAATCTGCATACTGCAACCCACCTTGATAGTCAGGGGTGGCATAGTACTTGTATCCTGCTCTGTAAGGCTTAACGTAAACAATTTCGATAGCTTCATTACTCATACCAAAAGCAGGTATACGCTTGACTTGGTTAATACGATTGTATTTAGCCCAATCACTAGAATAGTAATATGCTTCTATTTCTCCTTTGTCGTTGCACTTTTCAGCAGCTAATTGTTCAACAGGTATATGCTCAACCCTTGCTATCTTTTTTCTGTCTTTACTATAAATTACTTGCATACTACATTGCCCAAACAGTTTAAGGTCTGCACACAACTTGCGTAAACAATCTTTATGCAGTAGTGTAATAGCTTGTGCGTATGCATCAGGCTTTTTGTTGCTGTCAGTAGCATCTAAACCTTTGCCGTATATCATCTCGCTTATACCGTTTATAACAGCATTGTTTGTAGGGCTACCATTATAGCGGTCTATTAGGTACTGAAAGTAAGAGTTTTTATCTCCGTATGTTACAAAAGCCTTATTCTTCTTTTCTTCAATAGTAGGGCTTACATAGTTAGATAATGTTAATGCGTGTATCATAGTACTATATAATCGTTATCGTGTGTATCGTTTGTATCGTAAACATTCTTATTTACATTGTACCTGCTTTGTGTTACAGGTGTCTGTGCTGTACAGAACAATTTATCTCTATAAACTATTGTAGTGCCATTTAAAACTTCTAGCGTGTAATAGTGTCCTTCTCTAAATGGTGCATTGCTGCTGCCAAATGTCATAGTAGCTGTTAGAAAGTTCTCGTTGCTATCAACAATAGTAGATGCTGTAATTGTTTCTGACTTGTTAGTTTGTTCATCAGTAACAGTATATGTGAGCGTTTGAGTAACATACTCTGCTCTTGGTATATACTTAAATGTTTGTGTTTGCGATACTGATACAATCTTCATATAAGTATAACGCAAAAAAGCGAGAATTTGTAATAAAAAAAAGGAGGGCTTTTACACCCCCCCTCTATCATAATCAAAACAAAACTATACTCTATACAAATATATAAAAAATATATTAAGCAGGAGTAATAGGTGTAGTAGCACTTTCGTCAGGCACAGTTGCGAAGAATGGTGGATTAACCTCACTAGCTACTGCTGTAAGTGTAAAGCCTTGTAAATCTCCTGCTGCTGCTCCTGTTACAATAGTACCGCCTGTAACCTCTGCACCGTTGTCTTTTCCTACTAGTAAGTACTTTGTAGTACCTGTACCATCAGGATATAGTTCAACAACATAGTGCGCTCTACCTCTGTTAAGAAGTTTTATTTCTTCTTGTGTTGCAACATCTAGGTTTTGAAAAGTAATATTTAGTGTACTTTCATAGAATGTCGTACCATTCTCTCTACTCGATGAAACACTTGTCTCTAAAGATGTTTGACCACCTTTTACTTCAAACTTGAAAAATTCAGCACTTGCATCAGTTGGTAGTGTTACCGTTCCTGATGATGGGCTTAACGCTGCTACTACTGCGCTATAATCAAGTATGTATACATTTTTGATACCTGCATAAGCTGCCTTACAGCCTATACCTCTACCTTTTGTTATTGCACAACTCATATTTATTTATTTATTAAAAAAGGGCAGGTAGGATATTCCTAGCCCACCCCTTTTATGTTGGTTAATATTATGAGTAAAGAACGATGTCGCCTCTTACTCCGTATTGTACACCTGCTGTGTAACGCATCACAACTCTTACGTTTTGTGAACCATCAAGGTCAGCCATATCAATAACTTTAACTTCGTTACGGTCATCTAATAAACCTGTACCAAAGAATAGGTTGCTTTTTTGAGCAGCTACCGCTGTGTTATCAGCAAGTCCTTTAGCAACAACTAGGTTGATGCCTTCAAAAGTAAGCTGACCACCGTTGTACCATTGTGAACCTTTGTTGTCAGTACCTGCACCACCGATAGTAGCAACAAATCCGCCTAAAGAACGTACATACGCTCTAGCAATGTTTGAAGATACATATAGGTTAAGGTCTTCTTTACCGTATACAGTTGTAGGAATGGCATCTACAATAGCACCTAATTGAGCTACTACGTTTGTGCTATCAATAGCAACAGCAGTTACATCAGCACCACCGTCAGCAGTTAAAAGTGTATCAAAGCCGTCAAAAGAACCTTCTCCTGTGCTACCTGACCAAATAGAAGTTTCAGTTGCGTTTGCAACTTCAGCAGCTACCTGTGCGATAACGAAGTCAGAGAATAAAGGTGGCAATTCATCAAAAGCACTAAAGCCCATTTGAGCAGCTTCCCAATCTGCGTGCAATTCTTTCTTACAGATTTGTAAGTTTACTTGCAATTCAGCAGGAGTAAGTACTTTTTCAGTTAGTGTCATTGTTGAAGTAGAACTATCGAAATCACAGTCAGCAGAGCGGACAAGACTTCCAAAAGAACCTACTTTCATAGCAGCTTTATACTTTACGTTTGGTAAAATAGTAACAGTTCCGCTATCTAGTGTATCAGCAGACAAAAGAGCAGCAGCAAGATATTTTCCTGCAAACTCTCCTGCGTAACTTGAACTTGTAATAGTTGGGTTTGGCATTTTATTTAATTTTAATTGTTAATTTTAGACATTACTTTATCGAGTGTTGTTTGCTTTCTGTTTTGTGCAAACTTTACACCAATATTGTTATTTTTTTGTTCAGGGTTATGAGCAATAGGCTCGGCGGCAGGTTCAGACAATTCCTCTTTTACTTCTTTCGGTAATTCCTCTGATAATTCTACTTCTGCTTCTTCAACTACTTCTTCACTCATTTCTTCTTTCTTCATATCTTCAATCATAGCTTTGATTTCTGATACTGCTTCTGCTAGTTCTTCTTTAGTAACATAGCCCATTTCTTCTTCTTCAGCTTCTACTTCAGCAGGTGCTTCTTCTAGGTCTTTGATTTCAGCAATAATGCCTTCTTCTGCTACTACTAGCATCTTACCATCTTCCATAGTATAATCGCCAACAGGCAATGCTACTTTTTGTACTGTGTCATCTTCGGTAACTATAAATATTTCGTTTCCTGCTTCAAACGCTTCTGCTTCTAGCACAGTACCGTTATCTAGCTTTGCAGTTGCTAGTTCTACCTTCTCTTGGGCTTCAACATTTTCTACAATGTCAGTAGTATCTTCGCCTAGATAGGTTTTAATCTTATTTAACATTTCGGTTGCTTTCATATAACTATAACTATTTATTTAACTTATTTTACATTTTTAAATTTTACCAATACCTTGATTGATTAGTTTACCTTTACAGCATTTAGTACTGTAAGTGTTTTTGTCAGCACATAAACATCCACGTTTACTGCTTTTAGGGCTTGTGTGTGATGGTGTCAAAAATCTCTTTAACATTTGCCTTGTCCTTTATATTTTTTCTTATAGTTCTTACTGCCTTTTATGCTTGACATTTTAGTTTTAGCGTGTACACCCTTTCTTTTTACTTTAGGTTTTACTATATGCGCTACTTCAATTCTTTTAGCCATCACTTAATAGGTATACAATTAGGTACTAACTTACCATCCTTCTCTTTCATACCGTACTGTCTATATCCTGCTGTACAAGGCTTTTCTAATTTGTGTTGCTCACAAGGCATAAACCAAGTCTTACCCTCATACTCGTGTTCGTGATAACTCTCACAACCTATGTCCTGTGCTGCTTTTATTGCTAGTTCTTTAGTTGCGTAAGCTAGTCTATCATCTATAATAGCCATACTGTCGCTAACTACTTCACTTGCCAACTCTAATACTCCTAATTCTTTTAACTTACTTTCTGCCCATCTCTTGGCAGCCTTACCACCCCACAACAAGTAGGATATAGTACCACAGGCTTTAGTATCGCTTTCATCGTAATTTACCTCTGCTCTTGACAAGTAGGAGTACATACGTTTTATAGTGCTTTCGCTAATAGGCTTTCCTTGTGCTAGTTGTTGCGCTCGTATCTTACCTACGTCTGTTGCACACTTATTGTTTACTTCTTTGTTTAGGTCTATGCCTCTTTGTGCGTTGTTCTTTACAGCATCAGGATAATCTGAATAGCTTTCTAGTTCTTCTTTCTTACCATCCTTATAGCGTTTGTCATCTCTTACTATTCTACGGATATAAGATAGCATCTCCTCTGCTTCTTCTTCTTCAAAGTCGTTTATAGGCTCTTTAGGTCTTTCCATCTTGTCAATGAAATAGCCTTCTATTGAGAAACCTTTTACTTTACCTGTCTTTACATAGTCATTCCAAACTTCATCGTTGTTTACTTTAACTACTCCCATCCAAGTACCCACAGGTACGTTTAAGCCATACTTCCTAGACTTGTCGTGTGTTTCATCCTCTACTAGCCAACTCTCTACTAGCGTAAGCCCATTTAGGCTGTGTTGGTGTTCTAGTGTGCTGTTGTTTTGATTTCCTTTCATAAGGTACATTTCAGCAGCCTTACGGATAGTGTCTTTAGAGAAGTAAATATAATACTCATCTTCTCCCTTACGTCTGTATATAGGTTTATTAGGAATAAGCAATGCACCTACTAATAGTTGTTTGTCTATTTGTGCAAGTTGTACTTCTTCGTTTTTTAGTGCAATAAAGTCCTCCTCAATAGCAGGGTTTTCTACAATAGAGATAGCCTCTATACCCTCTACACTATTTTCATCCAAAATAAGTTCGACTATCCTCATATAACTATAACGTTTATTTTTTATATTTTACTATATTGATGCGCCCTCTACTATATTACGTTCTAAACTTTGTGCAGTTGTTACGTCTTGTGATGTTACAAACGCTTTAATAGGCTGTTGTGTTTGTCCTGCTATTGTTTCTGCTAATTGGTTTCCTGCTCCTGCGCCTACTATGTTAAATGCAGGTGGTGCAGATGTAGGTGCGCTTGGTCTTGCTATTGATGGTGTACTACCACCGCCACCGCCTAAACTACTAGCTACTGACTTACTTTTACCTACTGCACTAGATATTGCACCTATAATTCCAACAGCCTGTAAGGCATATCCAATAAGCATAGGTATATTTTGTGGAAAACCTATTTTAGCTGTTTGTGCTGTACCTTCTGCTACTGCTGCTGTTGAACGTGCTGCTACTAAACTAGAAAATGTAATAGTTTTTTTAGCCTCTCCAATCATCTCCTGTACCGCTAGTAATTGTTTAGCTATAAGGGCTGCTTTACCTGCTGCTGTTTCTGCACCAAACAAACTAATAGCTGCATCTACTGCTTGTGCCTTTGATTGTGTAATCATAGCATCCGTTTGTTGCTGACCTGCTACAATACGTGCATCTCTTTCTGTTTTTTCTTTTAGTTGCGTTTCTTCTCTCTCCTTATCTTCTGCTGCAATCCTATCTTTACGCTCTTTTTCTGCTGCATCTTCTTCTGCTTGTATTGCTTTACGTTCTGTTGCCTGTTCACGTATAGCTGTTGTAAGTTCAGCGGTTAATGCTTTTTGTGTTCTTAATCTATTGGTTTCTAAATTTATTACTTGCGCTTTGAGTTGTGCTTCTTCTTCTAAATCAGCCTTTGTGGATAGCCCTAGTGCGTTTTCAGCTTGTTTAGCTTCTAGTCGTAATTTAGCAGCTTCAATTTCTTTTTGTGTTATGTCAGCTTCTATTTGACCTGCCTCTTTTATTGCCTCTAGTCTTTTCTCTAGCGACACATTTTCTTTATCAGCAGCCTGTTCTCTTAATTCTGCAATCCTTCTATTTGCCTCTGCTCTTTCTACTAGTAACTCCCTATCTACCTTATCTGCCTTTGCTCGTTGGTCTGCTATCTTACCTGCTATCTCGCCTTCTTCTACGGTAGCTTGTATAAACTCGTTTGTTTTGTCTATTGCTTGTTGTGTTTTATCAACAATATCTTCAACTCCTAAAGTAACTTTAGCAACAGCGTTTGTAGCAGTTTTACCTGCTTCTTTAAACTTACCTTCAAATAGTAATCCTATTGCTTTGCCTAATTGTGGCACAAGTTCTAATAAACCTTCAAACCTGTTTACAATATTGTCTTTAATTAAGTTGGCAAAGTTTGTTAAGGCTTGTTTAGGGTTTTCAAAAGCACCTATAATTAAATCTCCAAGCCCTGCAACAGCATCCATAAACTGCCCTGTTACAGCACCTATAACACCCATAAGTTTAGCAAACTTGTTTTGCCCTTCTTCACTTCTTGTAAAGGCTTGACCTACTGCCGCAATAGCTATAATTAATGCGCCTATGCCTGTTGCTGCAATAGCAAACTTTAAGGACTTAAAACCCTTTATAGCAGTGCCTACTGACTTTGTAATACCTTTAAAACCACTAATAGCACCACCTGACATTTTATCAAGTGAGTTTGTTGTATCTGCACTAGACTTGTTTACGTCTTTTATACTTTCATCTACCTTGTCAATACCTTTAACAGCGTCTGTAGTGTCTGCTTGTACCTGTATTACTATTTTTTCTGCCATTTCGCTTCTCTTTTAATTTTTTTACCTGCACCCATTAAACCACTTGGTAAATGATACTTACCTTGTGCTATACGGATGTTCTCTGTTTCTCCTTTTGCTAACTCTAATAAGTCTAGTATATTCTTTATCATAAGTCGTTTAATAGTTCTATGTTGCTTTCTCCTGTTAGTAGGTTAGTGCTTATGCTGTTTATTTTGTATTGGCTTCCTGCTACTATAAACCTATCCCCTAGACTATAATTTAGTAAGATACGCATAGGCAAATAAGCCTTTAGCTTTGTTAGTCTTTGCTTGGTGTTAAATACACTTGCTATGTAGTTAGAATAATAAACAGAAAACAATGTGTCTGCAAAATCCGTATCTCCCGACCATTCACTACGCTCCCTATTAAAGTTTAGTTGAAAGTCATTAGTGGCTGAATTGTTACTAACGCTATTAAAGGGCAGGTTTACTGATGTTAAGTTTTTGTGGCTTGTAGCTACGTTATCAGCGTTTACAGCATCAACAAAAGATATATCCCCTGTACTAACTAGGATAGGGTAAAACAATAAAGGACTACCTAAATAAGCATTTTGGCTTTTATCTACGTTATACCCCCATTGTATGTTTAACGGTGAACCATCATCTGCATCGTTTAGCTTTTCATATAGTAAATGCCCAAAAGGCACTTCTATTTTATATAACTGCCCTGCAAAATCGGGTTCGCTTTCGGGGTTTTTAACACTACCCCACTCTCTGTTTTCAAGTTCGCCAAACTTATTAGCTAAAAAGGTCTTTGTGTCTTTAAACTTAAATTCTATTTCTCTATACGGAAGTGCTACATCTACCTTGCTACTATTCACATCTACAAACTCTGTTATGTCGTATGTGTCTGTGCCTGTATAGAAGTCATCTAATGGCTTTACTTGTATTACACCGTTTACCACAAAAGCTGTAAGATTAAACGTCTTAAATAGCCCTGTAAGGAAGTCTAGTATTTTAATATCAGGCATTTGCTTGTTTACGTTAAATGTAAATGCTGCATTTGTTGTGTAGCTGCCTGTTGAATAGGTTACTCCAATAGGACTTTCAAAGGGTTCTTCATATTCAGCAACCCACCTAATGTTACTAAAGGTTATAGCTGCTGTCGATGTTATGAATACAGTATAATCTCCATCAGATATATCAAAATCCCCACTAAAACCATTAGCCGTGTGGTTTCCTGTTATATTTGTTTCAGAGTATATACTTGTACCATCATTAAATATCTCTACATCATAGCTTGTGGTGCTTGTGGTAAATAATGATAATCTAAAATCGTTCCAATAGTTTAAAGGTACTCTAGCTGATACCGTAAATGTTGTAGTAGTTATTGAAAAATCTATATCAGTACTAGGTGTCCATCCATCCACTTGTGTTTCAAACGCTGCTGTGCTTCCTGATAAATCTTCTACCTGACCGCTTTTTCTGTGAAGCCACATAAATAAATGGTCAAACTCTGTAATGCTTGTGTTCTTAAAAAAGTCAGTAGAAAAAGAAAGGTCTAAATCTGTTTCTATTTGTTCTATTATTTTGTTTACTCGTATAGCGTATTTTAACTCATTCCACTTTACTCCTTTAATGTGCTGACCACCACCACTATGATAGTGTAAATTTCCACTATCAGCTACATCGCTTGCTGTATCGCTATCATAAAACAATCTTTGACTGTGAGTTATTAATGGTGCTATAATATGATTGCTACTGCTCTCTGCTGTTGTTAGTTTGGTTTCAACTGTTGCTTCATCATACGTTAGATTGTATGCTGTTAGGTCAAGGTCTGATAGTTTCTTTTCTCCTAGTTTGTCTTTAAGGTCTACTATATCTCCAAAGAATGTAATACGGTAAGTGTGTGCTTTGTTTCCTTTTAAATCAACTCCTTCTAGTTTTATCTTACCTGTTCTAAATGGTATGTTGTTTAGTTCAATAGTAGCTACTACTTTTTTACGTGCATCAAAACCATTTGTAATATCAAAGTTATAGTAGTGCTTGAATATCTTGTTGTTGGTTTTAGAAGCAGGTACACTAAACGATTGTGTAAAGGCTGTAAATACCTTATCAATGTCTTTTACATTTTGGATGCTGTCAGTTATTGTAACACTTTCGTCTTTGAATAACTCAAGCCTTTGCCCTTCTATGTATAGTTGTATAATCACTATCTTACTGTGTTTATCTTGTCAAACGCATAATCAAAGTCTACTGTGTATTGTACAAGTCTATCATTAAGGCTTGTTTTGTATGTTACACTTTGTGTCTTTGGTATTACTGCTAATACTGTTTCTAGGTTGTTACTATCAGGAGCAGGATTGTCTAGTCTAGTAAGCCATACTTGCTCTGACATCATAAGCTGCTTTATTACTTCGTTGTAATCTTCTGATAGATAGTTAGTATTTAGTGTGATGCTTTCTTTTCCTAGTTTGTTGTATTGTGCTACTTGTGGTTTGTAGGTGTCGTATGTTAGTGTACCAAAGTCTACTGCATTTGCCTTGTAGGTTTCTCCTGTGGTGTTTAGGCTCTCTATGCTTTTAAGGCTAAAGTAGATATCTTGTAATGCACCAAACTTGTTTATAAATGTAACTTTGTAAGGCTCATACTTTGAGCAAGGCTCTGTGCTTATTTTAACGACTTGTGTGCCACTAGCAGAGTTAATGTATAGTTCATCTACCAAGCCTACATCTGCACCCTCTAAAAACGCATCTAAAAGGCTATTGTCCTCTAACGTACCGCCATCCGCTAATACTCGTTCTTTGTATGTGTCTGTATTGTCGCTTCCTGATACCGTGATGTATTCTATTTGTCCGTTAGTGTTTGTAGAAGATGATATGGCTTGTGTGCGTTTCTCTACACCCTGATAAAAGTATGTAACGCTATCTGTATCCCCTGTAAATACAGGCACTCTTACATTTTGGTCGTCAAGTCTGAATATCTTGTTATTACTTTGTAGGTACGTTCTGCTAAGTTCAGGATTGATGCCATCTTCAAAATAACCATAACCGTCAAAAGCTATATAATCTGTGCTTGTTGTGCCTAAACTAGAACCACTGCCATTGATAGCATCAAACATTTCTATATCAGCTTCAACCCATACGGTTTGACTATCGTACTCCCCATCAAATTCTATATCTAGGTAATCCCTTACAAGTTCTGCAATCTCAAACACAACATAGTTGTTACTGCTTATCTCGTTTTTAGTTATTGTGTATTTAGCTGCTCCCTTGTCTGTTGTGAATGTACCTGTGTATATATACAGGCTTAAAGTAGCTGATGCCAAACTAGCATTACTTACTTTTACATAATACGGACTTCTTACATTTATCTTAGTTGCCACTTGTTGCTGATGTTAAAAATTCTTCTAAATCTAATTTATATGCATCTACTAACTCTTTTGGTAGTTTGTCAAATGCTTGTTCAAAACTCTTTGTAAAGAAATTGCTAGGCTTAATACCTTTTCTAAATATGCTCCTTGCCATTAGGTACTGTAAACTCTTTCTCTTTATGAATTGCCCTTGTGCGTTTCTTACTCCCTTAATATTTTTTCTTACTAGCCACTTGTCTAATGCTTGTGGTGGAGGCATCTTATCCTTATAACTAAATGGTGTATTGTATTTCTTTTTAGTACCACTTACACCCTTGTCTTGATAAATACCATAATCCTCCATAAAGAAGTTTAGTATAAACGCATTTGCAGACGTTTTAAGGTCGTATTTAAGGCTGTTGTATAATTCCTTACTACTATTCTTTTTACCTTTAGTTAATCGTGTCCTAGATTGCTGTATAACCCTCTTGGCAAAGCCATTCAATATATCCTCTGTATTGTCTAGCATAGGTATATGTCGTTAGGTATGGTTATGTCAAAGGTTGTAGACCATCCTGCTAGTTCATTTTCAAACCTGTCATAGAAAGGCTCACAGCTAGGGTCGCTATCTAAAGAGTACACATCGCTAACGTCAGCTTGTCTTAATAAGCCAAACAATCTATTCAATACTGCTAGTTGTGTGTTAAGTACATCTTGCTCGTTGTTGTTGCCTACAAATATGTCTGTTGTTTCGTCTTTGCTAAAGTCTACTATATCCATAGCTAGGACTGTGATGTTAAACCTAATTACTTGTTCTTGTATGGTTGCGCTGTTTATAATAACGTGAGACAATGGAAATATAGTTTGCTTGGATAAGTCTATCTCTGTCAAATCCCCTGTTGTAACCGTATTGACATTTTCATCCAATAGTAGTTGGTCTTTTATAGTTTGCGTGATTAGGTAAAAACCTCTTACTGCTGTATTAGCCATTTCTTTTAATTCTTTTTGCTTCTAACTCGTTTTTCTCTTTCATAAACTCTAACGCATACAAACATTCGTGCATATTTAGTTTAGTGATATTTTCAAATCTTGTAACGTCTCCTTGAGCCAATCCGAATATTGATTGATACCAACCCCATTTTGCTCCAAAGTTTGCTTCTGTTGATAAGTCATTCCCTCCTTGAGTGAATAGTCCATCATAACCTGACACAATTCGCTCCCTAAATTGTAAAAAAAAACAATAGAACCTAATACAACTCCTAAAGGCATAT
>Ga0213861_10004415_pt1 | contig 11486 bp, 11 predicted proteins | sample PICome_4_FD_160110 | JGI IMG/M metagenome (GOLD analysis project Ga0213861, IMG submission 160110) | Coastal seawater microbial communities near Pivers Island, North Carolina, United States - PICO131 | ecosystem: Environmental > Aquatic > Marine > Coastal | place: USA: North Carolina...
TTCTTCGGCAAAACAAAAGCACTTGCAGTTTGGAAAGAGGCTTTAAGCGACCAAGAACTTGCGGACCTTACATACCCAACACCAACTGACCCTACGTTTGCTTTAGACTTTGATACGATAGCAACTGATTTCACATTTGCTAGAGGCTCTGAGGCTACATACGTAGATGCACAGGGGTTAATACAAAGTACTAATGAGCTAGGACCAGAAGAAATTACAAATGGAGATTTTTCTACTGATGGTATACCAAGTACAACATCTTGGTCTTTAGGTTGGTACTCTCAAACGTCAAATGTATTAATATCGGGAGGTAAACTAACACTTACAAATTCAGCATCCCAATCAAGTGCATTGGCTTATGCAACGGATGGCGTATCTTCTTTAAACGCTGTAACGGTAAATAAAACTTATAAATTACAATATCGAGTAATAGAAAATAATGGAGTTACAAGTTTTAAATATTATTCTGCTAGTGGTTCTTTTATAGTTGCTCCTACTGATTTAGGGGTAACACATACAATTTATATAAAAAACACAGCCAATCAAATTTTCTTGTTTCAAAACGCTACAACAAACTCAAGTATATCAATAGACAACGTATCTATAAAAGAATACATAACTGCAACTAACACTCCTAGATTAGATTACTCAACGGGAGCAGAGGCATTTTTACTAGAACCGCAGAGTACAAACCTAATAACTTATTCAGAGGATTTTAGTAATGCAAGTTGGACGGCAGTAAACACTACAATTACAAGTGATTACGGAATATCTCCCGATGGAACAAGCAATTCTACAAGATTAGTTTTTGGCTCAGGAACAGCATACGTAAATAGGTCGGAGGCTATAGGTGTTGGAGACCAAGCATCCTCAATATATGTAAAAGGTATTAGTGGGCAAATATTAAAATTCGGTAAAGGGGCAAACGTAGGCTCGGGTACTAATTTTACTTTGAATGGAGATTGGCAAAGATTAGAGCAAATATCAACTAATTCTGGAACTGCCTACCACATTTCGTCTAATATAGGCGGTGCAAATGCAACTGAAGTTGAAGTTTGGGGAGCAATGCTTGAAAACCAATCCTACGCAACTTCGTATATCCCAACATCGGGAACAACAGTTACACGTAACCAAGAAACTTGTATAAACGCAACACCAGAGATAAACAGCGAGGAAGGTGTATTGTATGCAGAGATAGCGGCTTTAAGTGATGATGGTAGTTTTAGGCTTTTAGGCTTTTCTGACGGAACAAGTTCTAATAGGGTTTATATTGGTTATTCTTTAGTCAATAATATTACTTGCAGTTTTCAAATAGCTTCTTCTGTGGTTTATAGTTTTAATTTTACAGCAGACATAAATGTTAACTCAAAAATAGCTCTAAAGTATAAAGAAAATGATTTTGCTCTTTGGGTTAATGGGGTTGAAGTAAATTCTCAGTCAAGCGGTAACACATTTCCTATTGGAACTTTAACACAAATGCAATTTACAAGTGCAACAACAAGTTCTCCTTTCTTCGGAAACACTAAAGACGTACAAGTTTACACAAAAGCATTATCGGATGCAGAACTAATAAAACTAACAACATGATGCAAATTTATAAGACTGTATTTGATACAGAACAACAAGGTAAAGACATCCTAATATCCAAAGGGGTATGGGAAGAGGTAACCGAAGAGGGTGTAACAACCATGCAGTTTACAAACGGAACAGCCGCAGTAGTAAACATTGGTAAGGTTGTTGAGATACCTGGGACTTACGGTCCTGATGGTCACGAGATAACACCACCAGTTTATTACCCAGGGTGGGCGTATGATGTAATGTCTAGCGACCTACTTGATTTTGGAACATACGAAGTATTCCCAGGGGATGTAGCAGCACATAGTTTTATGGGTTGGCCAAGAGGCGCAGAAGTACCTCCGGAGCCTATAGATTAAAAAAATAGGTAGTTTTTCAAAAAAGCGTGTGATTATATAATAAAATCAAATCTTATGAAAAATTTATTTATTACACTATGTTTAGTTTTAACGTCATTTACATTAACAGCTCAAGAAGCGTATAACGGAATGTGGCTGAATGAAGAATCCACTTATGTTAAAACAATAATAGCTAGCGAGTACAAAGTCCTACAGGTTTTTAACACCAGCTTTGATGAGCTTAGGGTTATAACAGAAACTATTGTTAGCCAAGGCACAAAGGGGTTTGTTACAAAGTTGCATAACGAGCAGAACGGCTACACAGTTACAATAGCATACCGCATACAAAAAGACGGAACAATATTATCTAGCTATCATGGCGATTTAAACAATGAATACATAATAACAAAATTATACTAAAACAAAAAAAATGGCATACAAACAAGAATTTGGAAGAGCACCAGTTACAAATAAAATGGTAGATGAAATTACAAGCGGTTACAAAAACGGGGGCGACAAGGATAAGCCAGCTCCTAAAGTTGTTAGCGTGCCAACTTCTGACGGCTACAACATAGACGTGAACGAAAATTCCGCAATGCACAAGCAATTTAAAGAAATGGGATCAGTGATTCAAAACCAGCGAGCTATAACCGTAAATGAAAAAACCGACCCTCGCACATCAAAAATATCTGAGGCGGATAAAAAGGCAAGAATAAAAGCATTAAGCACCAGAAACCAAATGAAGGATCCTAATTCAGGTAATTAACAATTAACAATTAACAATTAAATTAAATCAAATGAGTAAAGTAAAAGAAATGAAACCAGAGGTAAACGCTATTACAGCAGAGGAATTAAATAACATTAAAGAACTTCAAGGGGAACTACAATCGTATCTAGCTAACATAGGCGTACTGGAGGTTCAAAAGGCTAAAGCTATATACCAAGTCAATGTACTTGAAAAGGGTATGGATGAAGCTAAGAAAGACATTGAGGCTAAGTACGGGCCAATTAATATTAACCTTGTAGATGGAACTTTTGAAGAAATTGTACCAGAAGCAGTTGTAGAGTAATATTATGGATAGTATTATAAGAAAGATTAGTATCGGGGCTGACTATAAAAACGAAGCAATGCATTACTCTGTTAAACAGACAGTTTACGGCGGTCACGAGATCTCTCACATACTATTTGAAGAGTCTGATAATTCTTATAATATATTTATAAAAAAGGTAGACGAGATAATGCCATGGAAGAAATTCAATTCAAACATGGCAATATCCGTTGAATATGACTTAGAATATTAATGCGGAGTGTATATGACTTTATCATAAAGCCGGTAGGCAAAAGGTATGATAACGAGGTAAAGGTTGGAGAGCATACCCTTATAACAAACAGCTCTATAGAAAGCTTTAAGCATGTTAACAATATTGCTGAGGTAGTTGAAACGCCAGTTGCATTTGCAACTCCTATAAGGAAGGGTGATTTAATTATGGTACACCACAATGTATTCAGGGTATTTTACGACATGAAAGGAATCAAAAAGAACAGTAGGTCTTTCTTAAAAGACGACTTATTTTTTTGTGCGGTTGATCAAGTGTATTTGTATAAAAGAACGGGTACTTGGAAATCATTCGGAGATAGATGCTTTGTTGCACCTGTCAAGAATAAAGACCTTTTAAGCACAGATAAAGTGGCTGATCTTATTGGTATACTTAAAATAGGTAATAGCTCCTTAGAGGAGTCTGGAATCAATCCAGGAGACATAGTTGGGTTCACACCAAATAGCGAATGGGAATTTGTTGTAGACAATCAAATTATGTATTGTATGAAATCAAATGATATTGTTATAAAGTATGGACTCGATAGAAACGAAGAAGAATATAATAGCCGCTGGGCGACTAGCGATTGAAGAATTAGTAAAGGTAGCAAAAGAAAAGATCGTTGACTCAGAAGAGGATATCTCAGCTGACAGACTTAAAAATGCTGCCGCTACTAAAAAGTTATGTATATTTGACGCCTTTGAAATTCTTACAAGAATTCAAGAAGAAGAAAGTATGATAAACGAATCGTCAAGCGCTTCAACTAAACCCGCCTTTAAAGGGTTTGCAGAATCGAGATCTAAATCTAAATAATGGCATATCAACAGGAATTATACCGGATAGCCAAAGACTACGTTAAGCCGCAAGCAATTAAGAAAAAGAATCGCTACGCTAAATGGGAGTATGGTTACGACAAGGAATACGATCTTGTTGTAATAAGTAGAACAGGTAAGATAGGAGATATATATGTTATTGGTGATTTACATATCGCATTACCTTTGCTAGAGGATAAACTTAGTAAAGGAATTAATAAGTGGGCACCAAAAGAATACCCAAAAGAATTAAGTAAAATTAAAAGCGAAGCGGATTGGGAAAAGTATCCGACTGCATTTAAAGAGAAGTGGTATGGATATATTGACACAGAGTTTAACAGGCGTGAAGAAGGTTTTTGGTTTATTAACAAAGACAAGCCTACTTATATTACTGGTACTCATTACATGTACCTGCAGTGGTCCAAGATTGACGTTGGGCACCCAGACTTTAGAGAATCAAACAGATTGTTCTATCTTTTTTGGGAAGCTTGCAAAGCAGACAGAAGAAGCTATGGCATGTGCTACCTTAAGAACAGAAGATCGGGCTTTTCTTTCATGGCCTCAGGAGAGACCGTTAACCAAGGCACAATATCTACGGATGCTAGATTTGGCATACTGTCCAAGTCTGGACCCGATGCAAAGAAGATGTTTACAGACAAAGTTGTTCCGATATCGGTTAACTATCCATTCTTCTTTAAACCAATACAGGACGGAATGGACCGCCCGAAAACAGAGCTTGCATACAGAGTACCGGCCTCAAAGCTTACAAGGAGGAAACTCGATTCAAACGAGAAACTCCAGGAAATTACAGGTCTCGACACAACGATCGACTGGAAAAACACCGGGGACAACTCTTACGATGGAGAAAAACTAAAGCTATTAGTACACGACGAAAGCGGTAAGTGGGAAAGGCCTACTAACATTCTTAACAACTGGCGAGTTACAAAAACTTGTTTAAGATTAGGTAGCCGTATTATCGGGAAGTGTATGATGGGCTCAACCTCAAATGCATTAGACAAGGGGGGTAAAAACTTTAAAAAATTATATAACGATTCAGACGTTACAAAAAGAAATAAGAATGGGCAAACAAAAAGCGGGTTGTATAAGCTTTTTATACCGATGGAGTGGAATTATGAAGGATTCATTGATGAACACGGTTGGCCGGTTTTTGACGTACCTAAGAAAGATATTCTTGGTCCTCAAGGTGACATTATTGATGAGGGTGTCATTAATCATTGGGAAAATGAAGTTGAAGGATTAAAAGACGATCCTGATGCATTGAACGAATACTATCGTCAATTTCCAAGAACAGAACAACATGCTTTTAGAGATGAGTCTAAGCAATCGTTATTTAACTTGACTAAGATCTACCAACAGATAGATTATAACGACGAGTTAAAAAACAATACAATGGTTACGAAAGGAAACTTTCAATGGGAACACGGTATTAAAGATACAAAAGTAATGTTCTATCCGAACAAAGACGGTAGATTTTATATTACTTGGGTTCCTAATCAAGAACAACAAAATAACATAATAATAAAGAATGGTATCAAGTACCCTGGAAACGAACATATTGGAGCTTTTGGTTGTGACAGTTACGATATTAGTGGTGTTGTTGGTGGTGGAGGTTCTAACGGAGCGCTTCATGGATTAACTAAGTTTTCAATGGAAGACGCACCTCCTAATCATTTCTTTTTGGAATACATAGCTAGACCATCAACCGCTGAAATGTTTTTTGAAGACGTATTAATGGCTATGGTGTTTTACGGAATGCCAATATTATGTGAAAATAACAAGCCTAGATTGCTTTACTATTTAAAGCGTCGAGGATACAGAGGTTTCAGTATTAATAGACCAGATAGATCTTACAACAAGCTATCTGTGTCAGAGCGGGAAGTAGGCGGTATACCTAACTCAAGTGAAGATATTAAACAAGCACACGCCTCAGCAATTGAAACTTATATAGAAGATTTTGTTGGTCAAACAAAAGAAGGGTACGGTGATGTTTATTTGCAAAGAACATTAGAAGACTGGGCCAAGTTTGATATAAACAACAGAACAAAGCATGATGCATCAATAAGCTCCGGCTTAGCTTTAATGGCATGCAACAAGCACAGGTATAGCCCCAAGGGCGCTATAGTAACAAAAAAATATTCCTTAGGGTTTAAGAAATACGACAACAAAGGAACCACCTCAAAAATAATGCAATAGATGAATGTAAGTACAAATACTAATAGTCCATTTCCTGATCAGGTAGTAAGTGATGCTGAAAAAGCAACGCTAGAATACGGATTACAGGTTTCTCGTGCTATTGAGCAAGAGTGGTTTAATTACGGGGGAGCAGGTTCGAATAGATACGCATCAAACTGGAATAACTTTCATAACCTTAGATTATATGCTAGGGGTGAGCAAAGTGTACAGAAGTACAAAGATGAATTAGCTATTAATGGCGATCTATCTTATTTGAATTTAGATTGGAAGCCAGTTCCGATACTTTCAAAGTTTTCAAATATAGTAGCTAACGGTATTACCCAAAAGCAATACGACATAACGGCGTACTCGCAGGATCCTGAGTCGCTAAAAGCTAGAACGGATTATGCGGAAAACCTTCTTTTTGACATGATGACAAGAGAGGCTAGAGCAGAGGCCAGCGCGGTTATACCCATGGACCTCAGTCGTTCAGGTATTCCTGATGGGGAGCTGCCGGAATCTACCGAAGAAAGGGATTTACACATGCAGCTTAAATACAAGCCTGCTATAGAAATAGCGGAGGAAGAAGCTATTAACACTGTGTTAGCAACTAATGAGTATCATCTAACGAGATCTAGGGTAAATCAAGATTTAGTTAATATCGGAATAGGTATAACTAAAACATCGTTCAACCCGGCAGAAGGCATAGTTGTTGATTACGTAGACCCTGCTTATTGCGTATGGTCTTATACAGAGGACCCAAACTTTGATGATATATATTACGTAGGGGAGGTTAAATCTATAACCATACCTGAACTTAAAAAAGAATTTCCTTACATATCTGATGAGGAATTAGAAAGAATTCAAAAATCACCAGGCAATCGTAGAATGATACGGGGCTTTGAAAACTATGATTACAATACTGTTCAGGTATTATACTTCGAGTACAAAACTTATACGGATCAGGTATTTAAAATAAAAAAGACAGACAATGGTCTTGAAAAGGCTATTGAAAAAACAAACGAATTTGATCCGCCACCAAATGATAATTTTGAAAGGGTAGCTAGATCAATTGAAGTATTGTATCAAGGCGCCAAAATAGTAGGCACGGACATGATGTTAGAATGGAAGCTAGCTGAAAACATGACTCGCCCAATGGCGGACACTACAAGAGTAGAAATGAGTTACTCTATAGCTGCGCCTAGAATGTACAAAGGAGTAATACAGTCTCTTATAAGCAAGTGTATTGGGTTTGCTGACGTAATACAATTAACACATTTAAAAATACAGCAGGTGCTATCTAGAATGGTTCCTGATGGGATATTTTTAGATATTGATGGCTTAGCAGAGGTTGATTTAGGTAACGGTACAAATTATAATCCAGCGGAAGCATTAAACATGTATTTTCAAACGGGTTCAGTTGTTGGTAGATCAATGACGCAAGACGGGGATATGAACAGAGGCAAGGTTCCTATACAAGAATTATCAAGCTCTTCCGGTATATCTAAAATACAATCCTTAATTACTGCATACAACTATAATATGCAGATGATTAGAGACGTTACTGGATTAAATGAAGCCAGAGACGGGGCTATGCCAGATCCTAACGCTTTAGTTGACTTGCAAAAAATGGCAGCCAACGCTTCTAATGTTGCTACTAAGCACATACAGGATGCCAGTATACAATTAACGCTGAGCACCTGCGAAAACATTTCGCTTAAAATAGCTGACGTGCTAAGCTTCCCCCTCACTAAAAATTCTTTAATGAATAGCGTATCCACTTTTAATGTGGAAACTTTGAAAGAAATTGAAAGCCTTAACCTGCATGACTTTGGTATATTTTTAGAAATAGAACCAGACGATGAAGAAAAAGCAGAATTGCAAAAAAATATACAAATAGCTTTGCAAACAAAAGAAATTGATATAGAGGATTCAATTGATCTTAATACCATAAAAAACCTTAAGCTAGCTAATCAAATGCTAAAGCTCAAGCGCAAAAAGAAACAGGAAAGAGAGCAAGCGCTAGTTCAGCAAAATATACAAGCGCAAGCCCAGGCAAACGCAGAAGCATCTGAAAGAGCTGCAATGGCTGAGGTGCAAAAGCAACAAGCAATGACTGCTGAGAAGGTAGCAATTGAGCAAGCTAAATCAAACTTTGAAATGCAAAGAATGCAGACCGAAGCACAGATTAAAAAAGAGTTGATGGCAACAGAGTTCCAATACAACTTAAAGCTTGCGCAGATGAAGTCTCAAGAAATAAAAGCTAAAGACGCACAAATAGAAGATCGCAAAGATAAAAGAATTGAAAAAGAAGGATCGCAACAAAGCCAGCTAATAGAGCAAAGGCAAACACAGGGATTACCAAAAGACTTCGAGTCTGCCGGCAATGATAACCTAGGCGGATTTGATTTATCTCAGTTCAACCCGCAATAAGTACCTATTTAATAATTATATAATATCATATCATGAGTGAAAAAACAGAGGGAACTTTTAAAATTAAAAGTAAACCAAAACTTACAGAGCAGCAGCTAGCCGCTAAAAACAAGGAGCCGTTAATAGATGTTCCAAGTAATGTAACAAAAGTAGTAATACCTAAAGAGGATATAACAGTTGTGGATCCGCTTTTAGAAGGAGCAGGAGAAGGAGACGGAGTTATAAAAGAAATAGTTGACGATAAGTCTATTGAGCCGGCTAAACCAGCAGAGGCACCCGCTGTGCCAGTCGCACCAGCTGTGGAGTTGCCAGAAAACGTTACAAAGCTAGTTGATTTTATGCGTGAAACCGGGGGAACCATGCAGGATTACATGCGATTAAATACTAACTACGACGATGTGGATCGTGACGTATTGGTAAAAGAATATTACAAAAACACTAAGTCCCACTTAAGCGCAGAAGAAATCGAATTTATGATCGAGGACAACTTTGCATTTGACGAAGACCTAGACGAGGAGCGAGATATCCGTAGAAAAAAACTCGCGTATAAAGAAGAGGTTGCAAAAGCCCGTACGTTTTTAAATGAGACCAAGGATAAGTACTATGACGAAATCAAGTTGAATTCGCCAACGCTTACTGAGGACCAAGCTAAAGCATCGGACTTTTTTAATCGATATAAAGAGGACCAGGAAAGAAACGTCGCTAACCACGATAAGTTTAAAGCCAAGACTAATGAGTTACTTAATGAAAATTTCGAAGGTTTCGATTTTACATTGGGTGATAAAAAATTTAGATATGGCGTACAAAACCCATCGCAGGTAGCAGAAAAACAATCAGACATCAGTAATTTTATAGGAAAGTTCCTTGGAAAAGATGGTACGATTGAGGATACCGCAGGGTATCACAAAGCATTGTATGCAGGTGCAAATGCCGATAAAATGGCAAATCACTTTTACGAGCAGGGTAAAGCCGATGCTATTAGAGATGTTGTAAACAAATCTAATAACCCTTCAAGTGGAGCAAGAAAAGCTGCGCCTATGGACGGAGCCAAGTTTGGAGCATACAAAGTGAAATCAGTTTCTGGAGCGGACTCATCAAAATTAAAAATTAAAAAGTTTAACAACTAATAATTATGAGTTTATTACCACAGTTTGGGAGTTTAGTCCCATCACAAACGCCGCAATTACTTGCGACAAATTACTTACAATGGAACAACAATGGCGGAGGAGCCGTTCCAGCAAATTTCGCTGACTTTGCGCAGCAGTATTTACCAGAAATCTACGAAGCAGAAGTAGAGCGTTATGGAAACAGAACGTTATCTGGATTTTTAAAAATGGTTGGCGCTGAAATGCCAATGACATCTGATCAAGTTATTTGGTCTGAACAAAACCGTTTACATATTTCTTATGCAGGAGTGTCTCAAGCAAATGGCGCGGGAACATTATCTGTTATTACGGTAAACCCAGGGGCAGTTGCAGGAGTACAAAATGTAATTTCTGTAAATGACACGGTTGTTGTTTTAGATCCAGCTACTGGATTAGAGGCTAAAGGTATTGTTACAGCTTCTGTACTAGGTGCAGCTGGAACAATTACTATTCAACCTTTTGCGGGCACTACTTTAACTGCTCAAGGCTTTGCCGCGACAGGATTAAAAGTATTCGTTTACGGATCTGATTATTCTAAAGGAACAACTATTGCTGCTGTTGGAGCAGGTAACTCTGCTGTGAGAAACAGTATAGATCCTGTACTAACGCAATTTTCAAACTCACCAATCATTATTAGAGATCAGTATGTTGTATCTGGATCAGACACTGCGCAGATCGGATGGGTGAATGTAGCAACTGAAGACGGAACGGATGGATACCTATGGTACCTAAAAGCTGAGTCTGAAACACGTTTACGTTTTGAAGATTACTTAGAAATGGCAATGGTAGAAGGAGAATTAAATGCATCTGCTTTAAATCCATTAACACAACCAGGAACAGAAGGTATGTTTGCTGCGATCCAATCAAGAGGAAACGTAGAAACTGGATTCACTGCTGCTCAAGGACTAACTGAATTTGATAACATTCTTAAGAACCTTGATACTCAGGGAGCTATTGAAGAGAACATGCTGTTCTTACAACGTCAAACTTCTCTAGACTTTGATGATATGCTAGCTGCTATTTCTAGTGGACCTGCAGGTGGAGTTGCTTACGGGCTGTTTGAGAATTCTCAAGACATGGCCTTGAACTTAGGATTCAGCGGATTCCGCAGAGGATCTTATGACTTTTACAAAACAGATTGGAAATACTTAAACGATGCATCCACTCGTGGAGCAATCAATGGAGTTAACTCAATCGAAGGTGTATTAGTACCAGCTGGAACTTCAACTGTTTACGATCAAGTATTAGGAACAAATATCAGACGTCCATTCTGTCACGTACGATATAGAGCTTCTCAAACTGATGACCGTAGAATGAAGTCTTGGTTAACTGGATCTGTTGGCGGAGCAAGTAACTCAACTCTTGATGCAATGGAAGTAAACTTCCTATCTGAAAGATGTTTGATTACTCAAGCTGCTAACAACTTTGTACTATTCAGAGGAATCTAAGGATTCAAATTATGTAAAGATGAGGGTGCCTTCGGGCACTCTTACCTTTATTTTTAAACTATTAAATTATATTATATTATGGCAAATAAAAAACCAGTAGCTAAGAAGGCTACAAAAGAAGTAGAAGTTGTAGAACAAGTAGTTGTACCAACTGAAACAATAGAAAAAAAGGTTACACCAGTTAAAGAAGAACTGGAACCAGCTAAACCAGAGTGGGAAATTAAA
>Ga0213861_10004420_pt1 | contig 11480 bp, 12 predicted proteins | sample PICome_4_FD_160110 | JGI IMG/M metagenome (GOLD analysis project Ga0213861, IMG submission 160110) | Coastal seawater microbial communities near Pivers Island, North Carolina, United States - PICO131 | ecosystem: Environmental > Aquatic > Marine > Coastal | place: USA: North Carolina...
GGCATCCTAAAATCTTGGACAATTGGCATTCTCGCGATTGTTACCGGATTGGCCTTTTTTTTCACCGCAAGGATCATCTCAGGCAATGTTGATACTTCCGTGACACAAATTGATCTGCAGCCGTTTCACACCCCGCCAATCCCCTTGAGAGAAGACCTGGCGACATGCTGTGGCTTGGAGGTGTTGGGCACACGGCCGCTGCAGCGAATGGTGGCCCAACGGCGGTGAGTTGGTTAGATCAAATCTTTTCAGGGTTTGCACCGGGGTCAACGTGCGGCGATCCGATTCCCGTACTACCGCCGCTATAACAACTATTCGGAAGTAAGTGGACCAGTTTTTGCTTGAGGAAAATAGTCCTGTCCAAGGCCTGAAGTGCGCTTAGGCACCATCACTGATCTGTACCAAGACACAATTTCTTCACCATCTTGGTTCAAGCCTCGAGTTTTCATGCGAATGATTCCCATCTCAGGTCGGGATCCGCTCTCTCGCTTTTCAAGACACACGCTCTCCGCGTAGATGGTGTCGCCGATATACACCGGAAATGTAAGTTTGATGTCGGTCCAACCCAAGTTGGCCACTGCATTTTGGCTCATATCAATCACAGACAGCCCAAGGACTAGAGCTACCGTCAAACCCGAGTTAACAATTATTCGCCCTTGAGTGATCGGATTGCTTTGTGCTAGATGCGCATTGAAGTGGTTCTGGTTCGTGTTACATGTAAGAAGGGTGAACCAGGTCGAATCAGCCTCAGAGATGGTTCGCCCAAATGGATGCTGGTAGGTCGTGCCCACTTCGAAGTCTTCAAAAAAACGGCCCAGTTGGGCGGGGACTATTTCATTCACGGGTAACTCAAACCTCTTGTTCTCATTGTTCGCCGTCGGTGCGCTTGCGCCAACGATCCTCCATGCGGTTCATGAAGTTTGCATTCTTGGGAGCTTTTTGGGTCTTAGCCCGAAATGCCTTTACGTCTGGATCGGCATCAACTTCGTCTGCTGAAACGGCAGCCCCACCGGTAAACGCCGAATAGGTGAGTACCGCTCCGATCAACATAACGGTGAAGCCCGCCACGCCAACTGCGGGGCTGGTTGCAACACCGAGAACTAGAAGCCCTAAACCGGCAAGAACCGCGAGGACGCCTAGGGCGGCGCGCTTACGTGTTGCCCCGGTCCCTGCAGTGCGCAAATTTGACGCGAATTTGGGGTCATCCGCGTACAAAGCCTGTTCCATTTGTTCGAGCAGTTTCTGCTCATGTTCTGACAGTGCCACGCTGGTCCCCTTTCTTCTCGGTGCGATCTACTTGCTGATCACCCTCTACTCCCCTAAGGATATGACGAATCCTTCGGTAAGCAACCCCTCACCCCTCATTCCCGACAAATGTGACTGATTCGGGACTATTAATGATCAATTAATCCAGATTTGTTACTCATTGGATTAATTACTCACGAGGGGTATCTGGCGAGCCGATCACAGTTCTGGCCGGACGCACAGCCCCAGGACCAAACTTGTCGCGCAAAGTATCTATTGCTAGTTCAGCATCACGGCGACCATGCTCAGGCTCACCAAAAAGCAATTGATCGGGTGCTTCACCGGCCGCGAGCAGACCGTCAACTTTCACCCCAACCAGTCGAATCCGCACTCGCTGCAAACCGAGTGCTTCATAGAGTTTCCAGACGGTTGCATAAATCTCGTGAGATAAATCGGTATGAGCACCCGTCTTGGAACGAGTGATTGTGGTGAAGTCAGCAAACCTCAGTTTCACCGTCACGGTTTTGCCTTTATAACCGGCTTTGCGTAGCCGGGCAGCAACCTTGTCCGAGAGTGCGGTGAGTTCTGCACGGATTACCGTGGGGTCATCAACGTCATTGCTAAAAGTGTGTTCATTACTCACACTTTTTTCCACTTCATGTGGCACCACTGAACGAGGATCTCTGCCCCATGAGAGTTCATGAAGGTGGGTTCCACTTTGACCAAGTGCCCGATTGAGGGTTTGCACTGGAGTATTTGCAATATCGGCGACAGTCTGTAAGCCAAGACGGGACAGAACCTCTTCTGTTTTCTCACCCACTCCCCACAATGCGCTGATGGGAAGTGGGTGCAGGAAATCAATTACTCGATCTGCAGGGATCAGTAGCAGCCCATCAGGTTTAGCTCTTGTTGACGCAAGTTTTGCCACGAATTTGGTGCTGGCTACACCAACAGAACAGGTAATGCCCTGCTCGTCTGCGACCCGAGCTCGAATGAGTTCAGCAATGGTGAGTGGGTTGGATAGCCTTCGAATGGCTCCAGAGACATCAAGGAATGCTTCATCAAGGCTTAGCGGTTCCACGAGTGGAGTAACGGATTCAAATAGTGCCATTACATTACGACTTACTTCGGCATACTTTTCATGGTGTGGTGTGAGAAACGTTGCTTCAGGCGCAATTCTGCGGGCACGTGAAATTGGCATTGCTGAGTGAACACCAAGTGCACGTGCTTCATAAGTTGCGGTAAGGACTACCCCGCGATTTCCTTGAGCCGCGATAACAACAGGGGTTCCTTTAAGTTCGGGGTAGTCGCGCAACTCAACTGCTGCATAAAAAGCATCCATGTCAATGTGCAAAATATTGCAACCTGAATCATTGGCGCCAAAATCGAGTTTTCCGGTTTGGCGGCGCACTTGACTCCTGCTCATGTGCGCTCCTTAATCTCCGCAAATACTTTTACCATCCGGGTGTCCCAGGGCTTCTATGCCACAATTTACTTGGCGGAGTCGCAACGGGGGTTTTAATGTCAGCATAAGCAGACTGTTTAAACCCGCTTCCATGTATCAAGGCAATTCGTTTACGCGGTGTATCACGATCAGGAACCTGGTGGGTTAGTACCAACTCGTTGACCGCCTCGATTCCACCTTCAAGCCACAACCGCCTAATGCCTCCCAGTTCCCAGCAACCTGTTGCACGCAATGAAACCCCCCGTGGCCCGGTTCTGCGAATTTCACCACGCACTAACAGAATCCACGAATTAAAAAGATCATGAGCATAAGGACCCTGAGCATCTTCAAAAAAGGTTGCATCAACTGGACCCGTTGAGTCGTCGAGGGTAAGAAACACCACCCGTTTACCACTACGAATCGGTGGCATTTGGGTTGCAACTTTAACTCCGGCGATAAAGATAATTTCCTTGGATCGACAGTTCAGCAGATCTCGCGATTGAACGATATTCAGTCCCTTTACAACATCTAAATAAAAATTCATGACATGACCGCTGACATCAAGGCCTAAAACTTCTAACTCAGATTTAACCCTTTGCGCACTTGTCATTTCGGGTAAACCTGATGCGACAACACCGCTGTCGCTATCCGTGACGTCAAAACTCAGTTGCGTCGCTGGAGTACCTTTTCCGCTTTTCCCATGGTTGCGATCAAGATCGGCAATTTGAAGAAGTAAATCCCGCCTCGTGATCTGCCCACGCATTTTTTGCTCCGTGAAACCGTAGAGGCTGTCAAAGGCACCTGCCACCACTAAATTTTCGGCAACTGGACGGGAGGGACGTGCACGCAACCACAGATCAGAGAGTGAGGAAAATGGTTGGCCTGCAATGAGCCGTTCTATCTCAGCCTCGGAGATTTCTTTTAGATCGGTAAAAGAAACTCGAATACCAAAACTCAAATCAGGGAGTTGCTCAAGGTGAAATACGTGACTTGACGCATTAACGTCAAGACCCAAAATCCTGACCCCAAAATTTCGAGCGTCATCAAGGATTAATCGTTTGGGATACATGCCCGGGTCATGGGTGAGCAACCCACAGTAAAAAGCTTCCGGATGGTGGGTCTTTAACCACGCACTTTGATAGGTGGGCAGCGCAAAAGCTGCCGCATGCGCTTTACAGAATCCAAATGAGGCAAATGCTCGCAAAATTTCCCAGACTCGATCAATATGGTCAATGTCGTAACCGCGCGCGAGTGCTGCAGGGTAAAACCACACTCGTACGTCGTTTTGTCCCTGCGGGGAGCCCATGGCCCGCCGCGATTCATCAGCTTCAGCAAGTGAACAACCGGAGAAAACGCTGAAGATCCGCAACACTTGTTCATGGAAAACCACAACTCCATAAGTTTCGGTTAATGCGGGAACAAGATCAGGGTGTGGAAATACTGGGGAATTCCACCCTTGTCGGGCCCTCAGAAAAGGTGTGATCATGTCTGATTTCACTGGACCCGGACGAAACAATGAGATATCGATGATCAGGTCATTAAAGGTCTCTGGAGCGAATTTTCCCACCAACTCACGCTGGCCTGGTGACTCAATTTGAAAACACCCCAGAGTTTTAGTTGATTGAATAAGTTCAAATGTCGCTTTGTCATCAAGTGTCGTCCCGTCAATTACCGGCCTCTCCCCGGTAACCCGTTCTGCTTCATTGAGTGCGTGCGCCATTGCCGACTGCATGCGTACACCCAGTACATCAAGTTTCAGTAATCCCATGTGTTCAACGTCATCTTTATCAAAATGGGACATGGGAAATCCTGCGGCACTGCTTTCCACCGGAGTTCGATCAAGCAATGTCAGATCTGAGAGCACAACCCCGCATGGATGCATTGCAATATGCCTGGGCAGCCCGTCAAGTGCTTCAACCAAGTCAAGGAAGCTATCGATCTCACCGGTTGCGGCCAATTTGCCAAATGAAGAGCGTCTAAGTTCGGGAAGGTCAACCAGCGCAGACTTCACATTGCGAGCACGGATGTGCGGAAATGCTTTAGCGAAAGCATCAATGTCGGAAGTTGGTAAACCAAATGCGGTACCAACATCTCGGATTGCTGAACGGGCACGGTAGGTCTCCATCATGGAAACTGTGGCAATGCGTTCAGTTCCGAATTTATCAAAGATCCACTGATAGACATCCAATCTGCGTTCGGACTCAACATCAATATCAATGTCGGGTAGCACGCGACGAAGTGGTGAAAGGAACCTTTCCATGAGCAAGTTTTGGGCAATAGGGTCAACACCTGAAATTCCCAGTAGATAGTTGACCAAGCTCCCTGCGCCTGAACCACGCGCGGCAACACGCACTCCCTTTTCTTTCACCATGTCAACTACGTGGGCGACGGTAAGAAAGTAACCGGAGAAACCTAATTGGGTAATAGTTCGCATTTCCGCTTCAAGCCGGTGAGATGCAATGGATTGGTCATGTGAATGTAAGTAACGCTGCGGTAATTGATCTTCACAGCGGCGTAAAAGAATGTGATTCGCCTCGCGCTCTGGTTCGATAACCGGGCGATTCACGAGAATGTCAAGTTCGGGAACGAACACGTCACCGAGACCAAGATCTCGCGCCGGGTCGAGTGCACAATATTCGGCTAAATGTAGGGTGTCACCCAATAATTTATGTACATCACGCTCACCGACCTGTTGGCAAATCTCCTGAGCGACATGATGCATTTGTTCTGCATTTTTTAGAAATCCTTGTGGACTATTGCCCACCACGTGACGTGAATCCAAAGGAACCAGAAGCCGGGCAGAATCAAGGAGGTCAGCGACTTTTGCCTGTTCGGGACTGACATAACGGACTGCATTTGTTAACACGGCGGGCAGTGACACTTCCCGTGACCACGACAGCAATCGAGCTGCTTTTGCAGTTGATAAACCCAGCTTTGATTTTTCTAAGTGGGAAGTAACCGCAAGTCCAAGGTAGCGATCAAAGATCGCCCGCCAGGGGCGAAGCAGTGCATCAGCGTGGTGTGACCTTCCTGTGAGTAATGCCCGTCCGACTTCCGACTCTGAAGTAAGCAGTGCAACTATTCCGGCGTGATGTTGGGCTAATGCATTCCAAGAAAGAACTGGATCCCCACGTTGTTCATGTGCTGCTGAAACCAACCGGCACAATGATGCCCAACCTTGTGCCCCCGAAGCTAACAGGATTACCCGTGGCTTTGTTTCATCAACCCACTGACCACCGTGTGCAGGTGTTCTGCGGGCACCACTTCCTGAGACCACTTTTGCTTCAGTTCTCTCAACGGCAAGATCAACTCCAAGCACTGGAGAAATTCCATTACGCAAACAAGCTCGAGCCCACTGCACCGCACCATAAAGTCCATTACGGTCAGTGAGGCCAATAATTTTTTGCCCAAGGGCAGCGGCATGATCAACAAGCGCGTCGGGTCGGGACACCCCGTATTGCAGTGAATAACCCGATGCAACTTGTAAATGGACAAACGAATCTGGTGAAACTCCCACGGCTACTGTCTCAGCTCACGCGCAAAAATTGAGAAGGTGAATCAGAGTTACCAGTTTCTAGGGACAGGCGTCCCTGCACAAGCGCGTCAAGAGATGTAGCCACTTCGAAGATGAATCGCTGCGAGTCACGAACAAGGTCGTCAGCTTCCCGTGATGTAACACAGGGAATACCTGCTTGTGCCGAGGCGCGTTTTTGAGCACCTGCGGCAAAGAAAATTGCCCACTCACCAAATTCGGGAGCAACCTCGGTGAGTACTTCCCATGCACTACGAATGCGCTGTCTCCTTGGGCCGGTCGAGCCAGTTGGATTAAGGGCGACTTGGGCACGGTCGGCGAGAACTGCCGCGGCGGCGCGTAATGCGCCAAGGTGTGCTGCCGCATAACGCTCGTGTGGAGTGTGTGCCGCTATGGCTTCCTGCAAACTTCCCTGGGCGCAATGCAATAGCTCTAACGCTGGGCGTCGCGTGAACTTTCCCACCATGGGAGATCCTTTCAGGTTGACCGACAAAATATTGGTGCCAAAATGACACCCACTTCTCTCGACCCACCCGCACACAATCCAGTCACCGAGGTCGGGGTCGAATCGACCCCGGTGACTGTGATCATGTGTTGGTACTACTGGTACTGCTGGTACTAACTGACCCGACCCGCGCCTAGCCGCGAATCCGGGCCCGGGAGGCAGTTCAAACAGATTAAATCGAACATCTGTTCGAACAGATCCAAAGATAGACCGACCCACTGACATTCGTCAACCCCACCCCGAAATTCACTTCACAACCCCCCAAATCCCTCTATGTCAGGCTGTCACGACCCAACCAACCCCGGACTAATGTTGATCCATGGCCGATACCGAACAGCAGTCTGTTATTCATGTTCGCAATACCCTGAAACTCTTTGGCGTGAAGGGCGAAGTTCGTCGCCTTGATGACAGTGCGAGAACCGCCAAAGAAGCGGCTGATGCTTTAGGGATTGAAGTTGGGCAGATTGCAAGTTCACTTATTTTTCTTGCCGATGGAAACCCAATTCTCGTCATGGCTTCAGGTAAACACCGGGTAAATACCAATACTGTTGCCGCAGCGCTAGAGGTCGATGAAGTTACCAAGGCAACAGCGGATGATGTTCGTGCAGCCACAGGCTATGCAATTGGTGGAGTCGCACCCGTTGGTCACCCGGAACAATTACCAACACTTGTTGATATCTCACTTAGCCAATACGACGAAGTTTGGGCGGCGGCGGGTCACCCACATTACGTTTTCCCCACCACCTACGACGAACTACTGCGTATCACCGCAGGTACCGCAGCAGAAATCAGCGTCTGATTAAGTTCGGTCGGGGCGTGGCGTTCCAGGTAATAAGCGACGAGGACCAGCGCCTTCAATAGACATGGCATCGTCGGGATTCACCAATTGACATCGCTGGAATGAAAGACAACCACACCCGATGCAAGTAAATAGGTCATCACGAACACGTTCCAGGTATTCGATTTGATCTGTGAGCACTTGGTGCCACTGTTTGCCAACCTTTCCCCAGTCTGCTTCTTTAGGTGTTCGATTCAGGGGAAGCTCATCTAACGCTTCTTTGATACTCGTCAGGGGTATTCCAACTCTTTGAGATGCACGAATAAATGCAAGTCGACGAAGTACGTCACGAGAAAACTGACGATGATTTCCAGCGCTTCTCGTACTGAAGATTAATCCTTCGCGTTCATAGAAGTGGATGGCCGAAATGGTAATTCCGCTTCGCTCTGCAACTTGACCAATGGGGATTTGGTCAGTTGATTTCAAATTATTTGGCATAAATAGAGAGTAGTACTTGACCTTAACTTAGGTTGAGGTGATCTCATATGCGAACCCTCAACAAGATTGGTTGCAAATGGAAAAATTCATGGTCGTCTGCACATTCAAGCAAGGAACAGAGATGAGTGATGTTTATGCCGTAGTTGCCGAAGAGCAAGCAAAGGCGGCTGAACTTCAAGCTGCAGGAAAAATTGGGGCAATTCATCTCGCGACACTTTCGCGTGGAACCGTTTTTATTGAGACGTTTGCGGCAACTCTTGAAGAAGCAACGGCCACTGTGCAGTCGTTACCAATGGCGATCTGGTGGGACATAGATGTGTTCCCACTTTCAGCCCCTGGTAAACCTGGAGTAACTTCATGAGTGTATTTACAGTTGCCGAACTGGACTATCTCAAATCTCAACCCCTGATGCGCTTTGCATCTGCCTCCATGTCAGGACGTCCAGATGTGGCACCCGTCGTTTTTGAAGTTGATGGTTCCGACATTGTCACCGCTGGATTCGATATCACGCACACGGTTCGATACAGAAACATTCAGTCGAACCCACGCGTAGTCGTTGTTATTGATGACCTTGCATCCATGGATCCATGGTCACCACGAGGTATCAAAATAATTGGCACAGCAATTATTGATGAAGCGGATGGATCACCAAAGTTCCGAATTTCTCCTGAGGTAATCATCAGTTGGGCTATTAACGACACGACTCCCGGCATTCCAAAAATGGAGCGACGGAAAGTACGTTGACGCCCTGAGGGTACACCGCAAAAATCAGCGTCTGATCTGTTTGTCAGTAACGGCTGGTGTCACATATCACTAGGTCTAATGTTTCACCTGACCCACGCTTCGCCACCCTGCCAAGAAAGTCTCGCCCATGAGCAGTTGGATATTGCTTGCAGCGGCATCAGCCATATTCGCCGGACTGGTTTCAATTTTGGGCAAATTAGGCGTTTCAAAAACCCCGAGCAATCTTGCGACCGCAATTAGGACGTTGGTCGTACTCGTATTAGCTTGGGCAATTGCTGGATTCACGGGGGCGACCACAGGGCTGTCGAATATTGATCAATCTGCACTGATATTTCTCGTGGTATCCGGTCTCACAACCGGCGCTTCCTGGCTCATGTTTTTTAAAGCTCTGCAAATAGGGGATGCCACAAAAGTTGTGGCAATTGACCGGTTGAGCTTGGTTTTCACCGTCCTCATTGGGTTCACTCTCCTTGGTGAGAGCTCAAACTTGATTCAAGCTTTAGGACTCCTGGTCGTGTCAGTGGGAACCGTCCTCGTTGTCTATCGCCGAGTTGATTCCACCACAAAAGGTTACTCGTGGTTGCCATTTGCGCTGGGGGCTGCATTTTTTGCCACGGCTACAACTGTTCTTGCAAGCATCGGACTTGAAAATATCGATTCCAATCTGGCCACCGCAATTCGAACAAGTGTGGTGTTATTACTCGCAATTGTGATCGTGTTGTTTACGGGACAACAAAAATTCCTGAATACTCTCAACCTGCGTGAATTACTTTTTCTCACTCTGTCCGGGTTAGCCACCGGCGCCTCGTGGCTATTTTTCTTTGCCGCTTTGGCACTTGGCCCGGTCAGTGGAGTCGTGCCAATTGACAAACTCAGCATTGTCGTGACCGCGATTGCTTCGTACTTTATTTTCGGAGAACGGCAATCCCGTTGGGCCATTCTGGGATTAGTTGCATTGGTTGCCGGAGCGGGCCTACTTGTTTTTGGCTGACTTACTCGCGAACCTAAAACCATCAACCGCCAAGTAAATTGCTGGACAAACCACCCCATCATTTTTTCAGCCTCGGTTAGCCAAGTCCTGGCAGAGCAACTTCACTCGCTCAAACTGAATGCTCGCTTTCAACAAGTTGTTTCAATCGCACCAGCGTCTTTAAAATCGCCTTTTGATTGCCTTCGTAGGCGTTCATCAAGTTTAGAGCGACTGGAATGCGCGCTGTTGATCCGTCGAAAGTCTCAATTACTTCAGTTTGCTGGTCATTAATTGCAATGAGTTCATAGCGCCAACGGTGATGACCCGGGTGACACCAAGCAATCAGACGATCCTGCTCGAATTCTTTAACGGTGTTCTTGATTCGGTAATTGACAATCAAATGCATGTCAACACCAAATTTGGAATCAAGCTCTAGCATGTCCGGCCCGCGAACATTTCCTTTCACCGTACCCGAACCGTCAAAATCAGCGTGTTTGCGAGGGTCGCTCAGATAAGCGAAAATAGTTGAAGCAGGAGCATCGATAATTATTTTTCCTGCGCGCACATATTTTTGACCGGTATCAATCACAGTTGCGCGAACTTGTTCAGTCACTATTTTTTCTCATTTCTATACTGGATTATCGATGTCATCCTGTTAACTAAATGAACTCTACTCGCGCAAATTCCTGTGAATTAGTTGGTAAACAAAGCACTGTAGGCATTAATGGCCGGCTGACCACCCAGGTGGGCATAAAGAACATTTGAGTCTTTGGGAATGACACCATTGCGAACAAGATCAATCAATCCGGCCATCGATTTTCCCTCATAAACTGGATCGATAATCATGCCTTCCAGTTCACCTGTGAGACGGATGGCATCAAGTGTTGATTGCACCGGGATTCCATAAAGATCGCCGGCCCATCCTTCAAGAACCACGATTTCTTCATCGGTTATTTCGCGCCCAAGGCCAATGAGTTCCGCGGTATGACGGGCGATTCGGGCAACCTGTGCGCGGGTTTTATCCAGCGTTGCGGAAGCGTCGATACCAATGATCTTGCGTGTTCGATCTTGTCCGGCAAACCCAGCGATCATTCCGGCGTGAGTGCTGCCGGTGACTGTGCACACAATGATCGTGTCGAAGAAAACACCGAGTTCTTTTTCCTGCTCTTCAACTTCATAAGCCCAATTAGCAAAACCAAGCCCACCGAATTTATGTTCGGATGCGCCTGCAGGGATCCCATAAGGCTTGCCGCCACGTGCCTTCACATCTTCGAGGGCTTGATTCCAACTGTCGCGGATCCCAATATCAAAGCCGGCTGGGTCAAGTCGAACTTCGGCGCCCATGATCCGTGAAAGCATGATGTTGCCCACGCGGTCATTCACGCAATCGGGCCAGTCCACCCACTTTTCCTGAACCAACAGGGCCTTCATGCCCAACTTTGCGGCAACGGCTGCGACCTGTCGCGTGTGATTCGACTGGTAGCCACCAATGGAAACAAGCGTGTCGGCACCCTGCGCTATTGCGTCGGGCACGATGTATTCGAGCTTGCGGGTTTTGTTGCCGCCGTAAGCTAAACCACTGTTCACATCCTCGCGTTTTGCCCACAGTTGCGCGCCACCCAAATGCTCGGTCAGCCTTGGCAGCGTATGGATCGGGCTTGGTCCAAAAGTGAGTGGGTAGCGCGGGAAATCGGCGAGTGGCATAACTTCAACTTTCTCTGTCGTTATTCGTGGTTTATTTGATTGGTTTATTTCTGTGAACTA
>Ga0213861_10004428_pt1 | contig 11464 bp, 8 predicted proteins | sample PICome_4_FD_160110 | JGI IMG/M metagenome (GOLD analysis project Ga0213861, IMG submission 160110) | Coastal seawater microbial communities near Pivers Island, North Carolina, United States - PICO131 | ecosystem: Environmental > Aquatic > Marine > Coastal | place: USA: North Carolina | collected...
CATACAAAATTGGGTCCAAAGACGAATATTTGTTTTTTAAGGCGTCGTTGGTAGATGGTTCTTGTACGAGTAAAAATGAGGGAGTCACGTTGTTTTATGACGGACCTCACCAATATATGGCTCATCAGAAGTGCGAATTGGACCAATCCATCATTGAAAATTGGGAATTCACAAGAAACGCCAGATTGAGAGAAAATAAACAATTGGTTAGACAACAATATTCAGGTACAGTTGTAAGGTAATTATTGACTGTTTCCACCATACGAACTAGGATTTAACATCCCGCCCAACGCCATCCCACCTTTCATTTGGCGGCGTTTGTTATGACTTCCCTTAGGTCGCCCACGTTTATGCGATTTAGTGTCTTTGATAAATCCAAAATGTCCCTTTTTGGTTAAAAACCCAGCTTTCACAAGTCTCTTTTCTTTTTTAGCGGTAAAATGTTTCTTTTTTGACACAATTCGTCCGTGTTTGTTCATCATCAAATTATTTTTGGTAAGATTACCACTGGTTTTTTTTGCGGTTCCGTGCCAAACTTCTGCTCTACTTCCTTCTGTTTTATCGAATGTCATTATATGATATGTTGAGAAAAAAACGTGAAATTAATTACAACGCATATTAATTTATTTAATTTAAAATTGTTTAAATAAATGTGTTGTAATTAATTAAATTTATTTAATGGAGGTCCACCTCCACCTCCTGGCATTCCCTCTGCTTTCCCTAAATAATTGATATTAATTGGTTTCCCTAAATAAGAATTTCCATATTGTGATTGACCGCCTTTTGAATACTTAATTACTTGTGAAACTCTTAAATTATCGGATGTTCGTGTAGATGCTGATTCTGAACCGACTACAAATTTATTATACTGGTCTTCAACGCACGAACAATTCAGTTGTGTCGCATTAGGATATTTTGCGTTATAAGCAGCAATATAATGAATTTTAGATGAGTTTGATTTTTTTCCTGGTGTAAATTGTCTTTGAGAATACATATATTTTATTTATATTTTATAATTATGTTATAATTATGTTATTTTCACCAATTGATAAAAAAAATGAATTTAAATATATCCTTTAATATAATTAATACATTACAACAACATGAGTTCTAAAGATACCCAACCCGAAAAAATGTTCTTTGACGTTCAGCAAAAAACGGATAAGCAGCATATTTTGGATAATCCAGATACCTACATCGGTTCCGTCGAACAAATAGATTCTGATGTTTGGATTACCAAAGATGCGGAAGACATTATTATTGAAAAAAATATCACCTATGTCCCTGGTCTATTTAAATTGTTCGACGAAGGCATCGTTAATTGTCGCGACCACGTCGTGCGAATGAAATCCAGAATTGCGACCGACCCTACAAATGCGGTTGCCGTTTCGCATATTGACATATCGGTGAATGACGACGGAAGCATTACGATGGTGAATGATGGAAACGGTATCGACGTAGTTAAGCAAGACGGAGTATGGGTTCCCGAGTTGGTATTCGGGCATCTGAGAACCTCTACTAATTATAATAAGGATGAAAAAAAGATTGTTGGTGGAAAGAATGGGTTTGGGTTTAAACTGGTTCTTATTTGGTCGACGTATGGACGAATTGAAACGGTCGACCATATTCGTGGGTTTAAATACGTTCAAGAGTTTAACAATAATTTGGACGAAATTTGTAAGCCAACCATTACCAAGTGTAAAACCAAACCTTACACAAAGATTACGTTTAAACCCGATTATAAACGTCTTGGTCTTGACGGACCTTCTCCAGATTTTGTGTCGCTTCTAAAAAAGCGTGTATATGACATTTCGGCAATAACCGACAAAACGATAAAGGTTAAATACAACGATAAACTTGTTCCCGTTAAAAACTTTCAACAATATATCGACATGTATATTGGCGACAAAGCAACTACCCCTCGCGTATTTGAAGAAAACGGAGAACGATGGGAATATGCGGTTGCGCTAACACCTAAAAATGAGTTTGTTCAAATTTCATTTGTAAACGGCATTCACACACCCAAGGGAGGAAAACATGTCGAATATATTCTAGGTCAAATTACCCGAAAATTGGTGGAATTCATCGAAAAAAAGAAGAAAACAAAGGTGAACCCCAACAGCATTAAAGAGCAACTAATGCTGTTCTTGAGGTGCGATGTGGAAAACCCGTCTTTCGACAGCCAGACAAAGGATTACATGAATACACCAATCGCCAAATTTGGTTCCAAATGCGACGTAAGCGACAAGTTTATTGAAAAGATTGCTAAAATGGGGGTGATGGAGGCGGCGTGCGCGATTACCGAAGTAAAGGACCATAAAGCCGCAAAAAAAACAGACGGGGTTAAAAGCAAGTCCATTAGAGGCATTCCGAAGCTGACAGATGCAAATTGGGCAGGAACTGTCAATTCTAAACAGTGCGTGGTTATATTTTGCGAGGGAGATTCTGCCAAGGCAGGAATTATTTCTGGATTGTCGTCGGAAGACCGTAATACCATCGGTGTGTATCCGATGAAAGGTAAAATTCTAAATGTTAGAGGAGAAGCGGTTAAAAAAATTGCCGAAAATAAGGAAATCGCAGAGATTAAAAAGATTCTTGGTCTGGAAACAGGGAAACAGTATAAAACCATCGAGGACGTTCATTCGAAACTGAGATATGGCAAGGTTTTGTTTATGACGGACCAAGACTTGGACGGAAGTCATATCAAGGGACTTTGTATCAACCTATTTCAATCCGAATGGCCGAGTCTTTCAAACATACCCAATTTTATAGGGTTTATGAATACACCCATTTTGAAAGCGAAAAAAGGCGCGGTAGATTTGGAGTTTTATAACGACGGCGAATACAACGAGTGGAAACTCGTGAACGACCTTAAAGGGTGGAATATTAAGTACTACAAGGGACTCGGAACGAGTACCGGCAAGGAATTCCGAGAATATTTTGAAAATAAAAAAATGGTAGGTTTTGAGAGAACCGAAAAAAGCGACGACGCCATAGACATGGTGTTTAATAAAAAGAGGGCTGACAACAGAAAGGATTGGTTAAGACAATACGATAGAACCGCGTATTTGGACACGAAAAAAGCAAGCGTTTCATACGAAGAGTTTATTGACCGAGAATTAATTCATTTCTCCAAGTATGATTGCGATAGAAGCATCCCTAACTTGATGGACGGACTCAAGATTTCTTTAAGAAAGATATTGTTTTCCGCGTTTAAAAAGAATTTGACTACTGAAATTAAGGTTGCACAATTTTCGGGATACGTTTCAGAGCATTCTGGGTATCATCACGGGGAAGCAAGTTTAAATGCGGCAATCGTTGGAATGGCACAAAATTTCGTTGGATCGAACAATGTTAATTTGTTGATGCCCAACGGACAATTCGGGACCAGGTTGCAGGGAGGGAAGGACAGTGCTTCGGAAAGATATATATTCACTCAACTAAATAAAATCACGAGAACCATCTTTCCAGCAAATGATGACAACGTATTAAATTATCTGAACGACGACGGACAGTTGGTAGAACCGATTTATTATGCTCCGATTGTTCCGGTTATATTGATTAATGGGTCCAAAGGAATTGGTACAGGGTTCAGCACAGACGTTATGTGTTACAACCCGCTTCAAATTATCGATTATTTAAATAATAAGTTGAAGGGATTTAGCAACGAAGGGTTCGACGACTTCATACCTTATTACGAAGGGTTTAAAGGAACGATTACTAAAATTACGGACGCAAAATTTCTAATAAAGGGAGTATATGAAAAGGTCGGAACAGATAAGATTCGTGTGGTTGAATTGCCGGTGGGGCATTGGACCGAAGATTTCAAAGAACTATTGGAAGGACTTATTGAAACGAAAACGGATAAAGACGGGAAAAAAAATCAACAAATCGTTAAAGATTACGACGATTTAAGCAAGGACATCAACGTAGATTTTACCATCACCTTTATGAATGGACAATTGGACAAACTAGAAGGCGTCGTCGGGGAAAATGGGTGCAACGGAGTTGAAAAAATTCTAAAATTGTACACGACCAATACCACCACCAACATGCATCTGTTTGACGCCGACGACAAACTACAAAAATACAATAACGTCACCGAAATAATTGAGACTTATTATGGAGTTAGACTAAATCTGTATCAAGAAAGAAAAAATTATATGATTATTGCGTTTGAAAATGAGTTGGTATTGTTGTCCAACAAAACAAAGTATATTAAAGAAGTGTTGGACGGAACCATCGATTTAAGGAAAAAGAAACGACAAGAAGTAACCGAAATGTTGGTGAAAAAGGGATTTGATAAAATGGACGACGACGGAGACTATAAATATTTAGTAAAAATGCCGATGGATTCGGTGACGGAGGAAAACGTAGAAAAAATAATGAAGGATAAGGCGATTAAGGAAGATGAACTAGACAAACTCAAGAAAACCACCATCAATGAAATGTGGTTGGTTGAATTGGAAAAACTAAAGGAACAATATATCGAATACAAAGAAGGAAGACGAAGACTTTGTGAAGGTATGACGGTTGCCAAAAAATCGACTAAAAATGGAACCAATGCTAAAAAGGTAGTAAAAAAGGTGTCCAAACAGAAAACGGATGACAATTAAAATACGGTGCGGTGTTTCACTAATATGAAATGGATAAATATTTTTTATGTTTCTTTCAAATGTGCTATTTACATGTTAGAGGGTGTAAACGGTCATTATTTATATTTTATGCTCCATTTTATAGTTACTTCAAATGATAAAATTTTCAAAAATAAGTATAATCATATTATATTTATTACAATAATAAATGATGTATAATTTAATATATATAATTTTAAGCAAATTATATTTATATACTGATAATTAGATGTCCATATATTATAGATAAATAGTAATAAACATATGTATAAACTATTAAAATTGTAATGTTGAATACATTCAGGCATTTTATTTTTTATAATTATAATTGATTATAAATAGTAATTCATAATCAATTTTGTATTTTACAATCGGCGGTTAAAATGGTTGATTTCGGGAGAATTTTTAGAACCACGGTTTTAATTCCAATTGTTTATCATTGGTGCTTGATAATACAGGGTGAGAGATTGGGACCACTAATGTGCTTGCGTCATCTATATATTTAACATATCCTTGGGCTTCGCTGTATACTTGTTTTACACAATAATCCAATACAATTTTATTCAATTCTACTATTTGTGATTGATAATCATTTGGTTTATTTAATGAATGTTGTAAAAACACACTTCTCATTATAATTTTTAGAGAATCGCAATCTTGAGGAGCAATTAAATATTGTTGATTTGACATTTTATATACTCCTGCTCTAATTCCATTCTGTATTATTAAAATATTTTGATGAGAGAAAAATGCTTGAGACAGAGGAGTTTGGGTCCAGAGTCCCTCGGTCGGATCTCTAAATGTAGTACATTGATTTACCGGCATTTTATCATACATTTGAAATAAATTGTTTGTATTAGGAGATTTAATGTCTATTCGTCCGTTATTTTTTTTATTCATTTATAATACTCAAATAGAAAAAATTATATATTTATTTTATATATGGAGATGTTTCACAAAATTGTTTTGTTTTCGGCAATTATAATATTAATTATAACTTTAATTGTAATTGGGTCAATGCTAACATCCGCAAAGGGAAGCAAATCTTGGCCTCCGGTTGTTCCTGAATGTCCTGATTATTGGTCAATCACTGGATTGGATGTTTCTGGAAACAATACATCAAAGTGTGTAAATGTTAAAAATTTAGGGTCGTGTCCTCCTAAAAATGATGACCAACATTTAGAAATGGATTTTAATGTTTCTCCATTTACAGGAGACCAAGGAACGTGTAACAAATATACGTGGGCAACAAAATGCGATGTAAGTTGGGACGGTATTACTTATGGTGTGGTTAATCCGTGTCAAACATCATCTTAAATAAATAATCATAAATTGTCAGTTAAAATTAACATAAAAGAATAATTGTATAATACATTATTATGGAAAACTTAAACTTAAATAATTTTTTAAATAGGGGTGAAAATGAAATTCACTTTAAAGAATTAATGCGTAATTTTGAAATGAACAAAATGGACGCCTCATTTAAAAAAGGAATATACGTTTATGGAAATCCAGGAACGGGTAAAACTACTTTTGTAAAAAAAATATTAAAAGAGATGGGATATGATATTGTCTTGTATGATGCTGGTGATATAAGAAACACCAATGTTATAGAAGAAATTACTAAACGAAATATGTCAGATAAAAATATAATGAGTTTGTTTACTAATAGAGATCATAAAATAGTTATTGTCATGGATGAAATTGATGGAATGAATAACGGAGACAAGGGCGGAATTAACACCCTTATTAAACTTATTAGACCAAAAAAAACAAAAAAACAAAAATTAGAAGATACCACGAGAATACCAATTGTATGCATAGGAAATTATAAAATGGATAAAAAAATAAAAGAAATTATAAAGGTTTGTAATACGATAGAATTAAAAACACCGTGTTCTTCTCAAATATTTAACATAATTAATGAACTTATTCCAGATGCGGATGAACGAATTAAAAAAAATATGTTATTGTTCTCTCAAGGTGATTTAAGAAAACTTACTAATATTTTTTCATTTTATATGAACAATCCAACAAAAATTACACCTCAAGTCATAGATTATATGACGAAAATTAAATCGTCTAGCGACGACACCAAAAAAATTACACGCAATCTTATTAATAATAATTTTTCAATTAATGAACACACCAATATTATAAATGAACCGGATAGAACAAGTGTTGGACTGTTGTGGCACGAAAATATAGTGGACGAAATAGGTAAACTTGACAAACGATTATCAATACCATTTTATATTAATCAGTTGGACAACATTTGTTTTTCAGATTATATCGATAGGATAACATTTCAAAAACAGATTTGGCAATTTAACGAGATGAGTTCATTAATGAAAACATTTAAAAATAATAAACAATATCACGAATTTAAAAATAGAAATAATAATAACAATAATAACAATAATAACAATAATAACAATAAAAATAAAACAAATAAAACAAATAACGAGGTTGATAACCAAGAAATTCGGTTTACCAAGGTTTTAACCAAATATTCGACCGAATATAATAATTGCACCTTTATACAAAAAATGTGTCAAAAATTGACAATGGATAAAAATGATTTGATTGCGTTTTTTATGGAATTAAAAACGACTGATAATAACGAAGTCATTAATGATTTACTTGATAATTATGATATTAGCAAGTTAGAAATAAATAGAATTTATAGATATGCTGATAAATATGTTACTGAAACTGCTGTCGGCGTAGCAGACAAAGAAATTGATTTTGACGAATGTTCTGAATATAATAATTAATTATTTGAATATCAATAAATCATTTGTAATATATTGAGTGTTTTCAATATATTATAATAAGTAAAATAATTAAACGCTTACTAGGAAACGCTTAATAATTTATTATAAAATCCATTTTTATGAATGTGTCATATTCTATATATTCAGAACAATTATGATACAAATATTTGTCGTAATATTGTTTACTCACTACATTTTTAATGTTATTTTTATTGCATAAATCACAATAACTTCTATAAATGTCATCAAATGACAATAATTCATCACACAAGTCTTTAGTAACACTCTCTTTTATATACTTGAATGACTTATTAATGTCCTCTATTTTGTTCCACAAGGAACACGATATATTTAGAATAAACTTGTCGTCAATAATTTCAACCGTTGGGAAAAAATGTTTAATGATATTTAAAATGGTGTCTTCACTAATGGCGCCAATCGAGGAAACGGTTTCTGAATTATCTTTTACCCACATTTTAAATAACGTATGAATCTCATCAATCTCAAATTCAGAATCAAATGTTTCTGTTGTTGCGTCGTTTATGGTGATAACATTATTCCAAAAAAGTATAAACTCGCCGTACATTGGTAAAAAGGTGCTGGTTAATCCGCAAAATTGGTCGGTATTGGAAACATACGAATATTTATCCATAAACAGATTTTTAAATACGGTTGAATAAATTACATTAGGGATGTTGTATTTCGATAAGAACTGTTTCCATATAAAATGAACATTTTTCCACTCCATCTTATATTCCGAATTAGTAGAAATAATGCACTTGTCGCAAAATTCATCAATAATGGTTTGTTGAGTATTGGATTTTACATAAAACGCATATTTTTTTAACTCTTCGTCCGAGTTATTTACAATAAAAAGGTCAGAGTTTGTATACCGTTTTGAATAATGTGTCGCAACACACAATAGATCCAGACCGAATATATTGAGTTTTTCTCTCCAATAATCCTTGGAATAACTACCATTTAATTTTATTAGTCGGCAATTTTCATACAAATGATTTTCGTGGTATTTAGTCATAAAATTGCTCGTGGTGTTGGTGTTTCCAATAGAAGAAACAGCGACGTTATCCAGTTCTATTAAAAATTGTTTCATATTTTGACTGACTAAAAAAATGAGATGTTGATTTTTTTTAAGGATGTTGTCGCCAATAATGGTTAAAAAATATTTAGCGATTTTTTTGGATGAAAAAAATGCCGGATAAAGAATGTTTAGAACGTTTTGTATTGTCTCTGTTTCTGGGATTGAATTATACAAAGGACGGTCCTTAATTTGTTTAAGTACGTTTATTCGTGTCTTATGTTTCCATTGCAAAAGGGTTCTGTCTTTTGATATACTGGAGAGAAGAGTATGAATTATATAGTCTTCCTTTACAATCATGTATTTGTTTTCCGTATATTCATAAAAAAAGTTATTTGCGGGAATATAAAAAAATCTGTTTTTGCTTAAAAACACCTGAATGAAAACGTTCTGATTATTTCTCAAAGAAACGGTTCTATTCACCCTCTTTTCGTGATTTTTAAATTCGTTTTCAAGGGTATTAGGCAAAATGGTTGTTATGTGGGTGTTTATCCGTTGCAACATATATTCATTATTTTCATACTTGTTTAACAATGCGTCTAATGTTTTATAACAGGGGTTGTCCATTTCGGTGCTAGTTGTCATTCTAATTTTTAATTAGTTGTTTTTAACTTATTTATAAATAACTTATTATTGCGTTTAAATAATTCAAATCATTAGTATTTAAAGGGTTTCAACTATTTTAGTATAAATGACAACCATTGATACAACCGAAAATGTTTTAACCATTAAAACCGTTCAAATATCTCCTTTTAGAACGCTGATGACTGCGCTAAAGGACATTATTTTAGAAACAAATATTACGTTCGAACCCGATGGAATACGAATAATCAATATGGACAAGTCGCACACTATTTTAGCTCACCTTTTTTTGGCCGCACCAAATTTCGAGTTTTACGAATGCAAAAAGGAGAAAATCATTATCGGTGTAAATATGTATCATTTGTTCAAGTTGATTAATTCTATTGACAACGACGATACACTAACCATTTATATAGAGAAGGCAGATTATTTAGACGGTATTGTATCTCATTTGGCGTTGAAATTTGAAAACGGAGGAATCAAGCAATGCAAGACACAAAAACTTCGCCTTATCGAACCCGAACCAGAAGAATTGAAATATCCGGACGTGAAATTCTCTTCCATCATTAATTTGCCGTCCACCGATTTCCAAAAAATTATCCGTGATTTGTCGTGTATTTCCGACAATTTGGAAATTAAATCGGTAGGGAATGAGTTGATATTTAAGTGTTCTGGACCTTTTGCGTCGGCCGAAATCCGCCGTGCGGAAACCGATGGAAGTATGGGTTTTATTCTAAAACAGGACTCTTCTAAAATAATTCAGGGCGAATTCTCGTTGAAAAATTTGGGGTATTTCATTAAATGTACCAATCTTTGTCAACAGATTGAGATATATTTAGAAAATGATTTACCGCTTGTTGTAAAATATAATGTTGCCAGTCTCGGGGAAATTAAATTGTGTTTGGCACCGTTGCCCTCCAATTAATAATTATATTTATTAAAGTTTATAATAATTATAATTTATATTATTATAATATAATGTCTAATAAAAAATGTTGTCCAAGGAAATCTGTAACAACAACCGTTACGTGCAATTCTGCTCCTGGTCCTCAGGGGGCTAAAGGTGACACGGGTACTCCTGGAGAGAAGGGTGACACTGGTGAGCGGGGTCCTCAGGGAATTCCTGGTGGAATTACGGATGGTGTGTTTAATGTTAATCTTGTACCAGGTACGGATGATTCATATGATATAGGAAGCAATACCTCTGGCATTCGTGACTTATATGTTAGTAATAAAATTGTCGGAATGAACAATAATAATGTAGTAATTGGCGGAGATTTACTTCCCGACACGAGTGGCGCAAATTTAGGAAGTGCGGAATTCCCGTGGAGTGGGTTATACGTAAGTAATAATACTATTAATTTTGTTTCCCCTGAAGGAACTTTGACCGCTATGAAGTCTACCCCTGATGGTTCTATAAGTGTTGACAAACTTAATATTGGTAGTGCAGGTTCAACCGGAGGTAATCTTTTAATACAAAGTGGAGGCGTACAGTTTGGTGATAATCCTGACAACACAATTGGAATGAATGAGAGCGGAGAGGTTATTATAGGACCGCCTGGAGGGACTGGAGCGAGGGGTGTTATAGGTGCCACAGGTGCGACGGGTTTCACAGGTGCGACGGGTTTCACAGGTGCCACAGGTGCGACGGGTTTCACAGGTGCGACGGGTTTAGGTGCTACTGGATTTACAGGTTCCACTGGTTTCACAGGTGCGACGGGTTTAGGTGATACTGGTTTCACAGGTGCCACTGGATTTACAGGTGCTACTGGATTTACAGGTGCGACTGGTTTCACTGGTGTGACCGGATTTACAGGTGCGACCGGATTTACAGGTGCCACTGGTTTCACTGGCGCTACAGGTTTCACGGGCGCGACTGGTTTCACTGGTGCGACCGGTTTTACAGGTGCGACGGGTTTCACAGGTGCGACCGGTTTTACAGGTGCGACTGGTTTCACTGGTGCGACCGGTTTTACAGGTGCGACTGGTTTCACAGGTGCGACTGGTTTCACGGGCGCGACTGGTTTCACGGGCGCTACAGGTTTCACAGGTGCGACGGGTTTCACAGGTGCGACCGGTTTTACAGGTGCCACTGGTTTCACTGGCGCTACAGGTTTCACAGGTGCGACCGGTTTTACAGGTGCGACTGGTTTTACAGGTGCTACTGGTTTCACAGGTGCTACTGGTTTCACAGGTGCTACAGGTTTCACAGGTTTCACAGGTGCTACTGGATTTACAGGCGCGACTGGTTTCACAGGTGCGACTGGTTTCACAGGTGCGACGGGTTTCACAGGTGCGACGGGTTTCACAGGTGCGACGGGTTTCACAGGTGCGACGGGTTTCACAGGTGCGACGGGTTTCACAGGTGCGACGGG